>FTFO01000093.1_pt1 | contig 47089 bp, 36 predicted proteins | sample 1640461 | NCBI WGS metagenome assembly FTFO01 (sample SAMEA3914814, study PRJEB12502) | metagenome | biome: forest; material: soil | place: USA | collected 2011-09-16 | depth 0.1 m
GCCTCCAGCCAATGGACTGGCAGTGGCGGTGATGGCGTAGGTGTTTAGCGTGAAGCTTGCCGTGACGGTTTTGGCGGCGGTCACGTTGCTCAGAACACAGGTTGCACCAGAGCAATCGCCACTAAAGGCCGTAAACGTATAGCCGGGGTTGGCACTGGCTGTGCATGTGCTGCTGCTGCCCAGCGTGACGGGGTTTGGCGTACAGCTGACCGTACCACCAGCCAAGGGGCTGGCTGTGGCGCTGATGGCGTAGCTGTTGGCAACGTCACCGCTGATGGTCAGCGCATAGTTGCCATACAACGGAAATGCCGATTCCGCTTGATCGGAGTAGCTGGTCAGCACCAGTACGTAGCTGGTGTTGGGTTGCAGACCGGCTTTGACCACTTGCGCGTGGGGGTAGCCTGCGCCGTCATCGTCCGCAGCCAGGAGATTGGTTTGTGGATTGGCGGAATCAAATGACGTATACAGCGCCAAAAACGAATCAAACGCTGTGGTGTTGCCGACGGTGGCGGTGACCGTGCCGCCGGTTGCCCCGGTGCTGAAAGGCACTGCGATATAGGGCAATGTGGCGTTGGCAGATGCCGGAAAACCGGGTCGATCTGTGGGTCGGTGGAACGTGGGCGAATTGCCGTCCAAGCTGCCCGATACCGACAGGTCCACGGCATGGGCGCCGCCCACCGCAACCAAGGCAAAGGCCAATGTCGCAAGAGTTTTCTTGATGTGTGATCCGAGCAGGCGGGGGGTATTGCGTGACATCATGAGCGTGACGGGAACAGACCGCTCGTTGCGATGATGCAATTCAAAGTTGCGTAGGGCATCATATTGTTGTGTGCTTGTCCACTGCCCGTTGGTGTCAGGGCCGTGGCCGCGACGGTTGCCGATGGGTTGGTGCTATAGATGTTGCCGGCCGCCGCCTGCGCGTGGACATTGCCGGTAGGCGACGCCGCAGTGGCGGCTGCGGTTGTCGCAGCGATGGCATGGCTGTGTGTTGGCATCTCGTTCACCGTCAGTGCGTGGCTGGCTTCTCCGCCGCTTTGACCTTGTTGATAGGGTGAAAGGCCGGGGCCTTGACCATCCTTGACCATGATCTTGCCGCGCATATCAGGCAGCGCAAACGTGGTGGTTCCGTTGCCGCCGTAGGTGGTCCCCAGCAGTGCGAACAGTGCGGTATTTTGTGCAATCGAAAGGAGTTGGCCATTGCACTGCGCCCACCCGGTGGGTGCGTAGTTGAAAGGCACCCACATCATCTGTCCAATATAGGGGTCCATCCCACCGGCCATTGCACCGCCCGTATGGGCCATGCTGGCAACTGCACCACATGCCACGAGCGCACGCGCGATATTTCTTTTCATGGGATTCTCTTTGCGTTGAATGGCGTGTCAGGGATGGTTGGGAAATATCCCGGCGGTGGCAATGATGCAGTTCAATGTTTGAAACGGCTTCATGTTTTCGTGCGGCTGGCTGCCGCCCGAAACGCCCACTGCGGACGGCGACAGCACGGCGTTGGCAGTGCTGCCATAGGCCGACGTACCTGCACTGGTTTTCGCAAGGTAGCTGCTGGCCGTCGGGCTGGGTGACGTGGCTTCGCGTGGGTCCACCTGCGGTACGTGCGTATGCTGCGGCAATTCGCTGGTATTCAATGTGTGGGACTCTTCGCCGCCGGTCTGGCCCAAGGCGTAACTAGTGCCTGTGTGCAAAGGCGCGCGGCCCCGCAGATCGGGCAACTTGAAGGTGTTGACGCCATCACCGCCGTAGGTGGTGCCAATGAGTGAATACAGGTCTGTATATTGTGCGATCGGCAACGTGGAACCATCGCAGGGGAGCCAGTTAACGGGTGCAAAGCTGAACGCAACCCAAGCGATTTCCCCAAGATAGGGTTGATCTCCGGCCTGTGCGGCGGTCGGCGCCAAGGTGCTGCCTAGTGCACACGCCAAGCCAATGTTTGCCCAGTTTTTTAGCTTCAAGAAAATCATACTTTGGTCCTGGCGCTTACGGGCGAGATGGAAATACACCGCTGTAGGTAATGCAACACTTTACGGCCAGATACGGCTGCAGGTTGTTGTGTGGCTGGCTGCCGCCCATGTAGCTCATGGCGCTGGGGTGCAGCGCGGCGTTGGGTGCCACCGATGCATATACGTTGGCCGAAGCCGGTGCCGTGCCGGCTATTCGTCCGACTGGTGATGCGGATTTTTCGTCCGTGCCGTCGTGGGCTGTTTGTGCGTGGGTGTGGCTGGGCATTTGCTGGGTGGTCAGCGTGACCGTTTCGGCACCGCCGGTTTCACCCATGACGCGGTCGCTGAGTCCGGGGCCTTGGCCCTGGCTTACCATGGTGCGGCTTTGCAGGTCGGGTAGCGCGAAGTTGGTCGTTCCGTTGCCACCGTATGCGGTACCAATAAGCGCAAAGAGCGGCGTGAATTGGTTTATCGGCAAAAGTTGCCCGTTGCATTCCAAGGTGTTCACCGGGCAAAAATTGAATCCTGCGCAGGTCACTTCGCCAACGAAGGCAGTATCAGCGTGTACAGACAGGGGCGCGCCAAGCGCCAATGCGGCACCCATTGCCCACCATACATTGGCATTGCGCAGTTGCGCGCGGCAATTGCTCGTTGTCGCATTGTTGCGTGGCATGCAGTACTCTCCCAGAGTTCAAAATTCAAACCCACTAGCATAGCATGTGCCTATGGCATTTCGCCGACATTTGGGGGCAAATGCGCATCTATGCATCAAAGCCGCTCGCGCATAATTCAGCACGCGCAAGTGAAAAAATCGGTAGTATGGGTGCATCGTCAATAACGAACCGAGAAAACCGCCAATCTTTTCGTCCAAGCCTCACACAAACTATTGTCAACACCATGTCACGCGATCTGTCAACACTGGTACCCGCCACCAAGTTTGAGACCGAAAAGGCCCAACGCCTGGTGGCCCTGGGTTTTCCGACGGTGCAACCTGTGCTGGACGAGATCATGGAATGGGTGGAAGATGCAAACTGGCCGGTAGCGCGCGTGTTCTTGCCATTTTTGGCCACGGTTGGCGTACCCCTGGTTCCATTGGTGCGCCATGTGCTGGAATCGCAGGACGAGCAGTGGAAGCAGTCGGTCTTGGGCAATATTGTTGGGCAAAGCGACTCGCTGGCCCATGCCTTGGCGGTGGACCTGCAGCGTTTGATGCACACCCCCACTGACGCCGAGCGGGCCGAAGGCCTGCATGACGTTGCAGACGCGCTGTTTCAAAAATTTTGCAGTAACACCGACGTTTAAGCCTACTAGCAAATGCCAGTGCGGAGGTCTTAGAAATGAACGCTCACGTGTCGCCACTTGTGGATGCATCACAGGTCGAATCGACCCGGTACGCGCTGATTCGGCGCTTGGGGTTTGTCTTTCGCCATCATCTGGTGGTGAATTTGCAGCCCTTGAACATGGTGTGTCAGGTCTTGCACCACAGGCTTGGCGCAACGACATTGGATGCGCCAGCCCTGCGCGACGGCGTCGATCAAATCAGCCGTTTGGTGCGCACCTCGATCGATTCATGCGCCGAAGTGGTGTCCTGGATTGCCGCAGACCCCCGTTCGACCATGGCCTTTGGTGTTGGAGTCAACGAATGCCTTGCCAATGTGCGCAGCAGTTTTTCCTTTCGCGGCTTCACGATGCACTACGACGAGTCGAGTCTGGCAACCGCTGTCCGTCAGGTCGCCGTTCGAGAGGTCCTAACAGCCGCGTTGCTAGCCACCACGGACCATGCAAACGGTTTGGACGAACTGCTCGTGACGATGGCACCTGTCGTGGGTGGGGTTGATATTGCCATTCAAATGCGTCGCGGTGCCAATGTGTCGTGCGCGGAGCAAGATGCCTACCGTTTGATCGAATGGGACGACGTGCGCGCGCTCGCGGCTTTCCATGACGTGCGGTTTTCCAGGCACGGCGACGATACGGTGGCCTTGCACTTTTCTCAATCTCAGGAAGCGCCTGCAACATAGCTGGGCAACTTCGGGTTGATCGGCAGCGTCTGATGGCGCACAGAACCTGCTGGCCAGGCTTGTTAAATTTCCTGCAAGTTTGCGCGGCGACAGGCGCATTCCCCCACGAAATCAACATTGGCCACACGGTATGCAAACACAAAACGGTATGACATTTTCTGCAGGGTACGGTCGCCAAAGTGCAGTCCTGGCGGCCCTGCTGCTGGCGGGTGCAGTAGCAGGGCCTGTTTTTGCGGCCCCGGCAGATGCGCTGGATGCCGTGAGTATTTCCATCGGGGAATATTTTGTCAGTCCCACAACCAATGTCGGCGTCAATACGCGATACGGCTCAGGCGACTCGGGTGATATTTCTTCCCATGCAATCCAAGTCCCCCGCATCAACGCAGACTTCTTATTGGGAGACCATCAAGGGTTTGCATTCGACTATTACGGTTTCTATCGTAATTACGCCGATACCTTCACCCGCGCGTTGTCAACGGACAGATCCGACCTGAGCGCGCTTGGCAACAGCACGGCGAATGTCGGTTTGGATGTGGCCAATGCCTCCTACAAATGGTGGTTTGGCCATGCGGCGGACGTTGTCGGGCTTGGGGTTGGTGCCGCCTACTATCGCATTCATATCGGGGTCGATGCGAGCGCCGCGAACTACAGTGCCGACGCTGTCGCACCGCTGATACAGTTCGGTTGGCGCCATGCGTTTTCCCCGGCGACAAGGGCTTACGTGGATATTTCCGGCATTGAGAAAAGTGGCGGAAATTTGAATGGGCACATCTATAACGCTGCGATAGGCGCGGAATGGTATTTCGCGAAGCATCTTGGTGTTGGCGCAGAGTACAGCGCGACACGGGTCAGCATCAATGTCGACGACAACAATGAAAGTCTGAACGTAAAGCTCGATGGCCCCACGCTTTTCCTCAAAGCACGATTTTGACCTTTGCCGCTGGTGAGATAGCCACGCCACATTTTGAATGTTTGAATCTGTAGTGCATCGCACGGACGATGATCCGCCTGCACGGCTATCGTCTGGAAATGAATAATCTGACCGTTGTTACGACCGACCGTTTTCGGCACCTGGTGGAGTCCATTCAGGACTATGGTATTTTCATGCTGGATGCGGATGGCTTGGTCATTTCCTGGAACATTGGCGCGCAGCGCATCAAACAGTACCAGGCTCAGGACGTGATCGGCAAACACTTCTCCTTGTTCTATCCACCGGACGCCATTGCAGTTGGCTGGCCGCAAGAGGAGCTCCGTCGCGCCAGGGAGTTTGGCCGCTACGAAGACGAAGGTTGGCGCATTCGCAAAGACGGCAGCCGGTTTTGGGCCAACGTCGTGATCACTGCCATGGTGGATGCGTCTGGCGAACTGACAGGCTACGGTAAAGTGACCCGCGATATGACGGAGCGCCGTCGACTGGAGGAATTGGAACAGTCCAGCCAGCGCATGAATGAGTTCCTGGCCATGTTGGCGCATGAACTGCGCAACCCGTTGGCGCCCATACGCAACGCCGTCAGCATCCTGCAACTGGAGCCCACGCCATCGGCTGCGGTGAAAAGCGGTCGGGACGTGATAGACCGGCAGTTGTCGCAACTGACACGACTGGTAGACGATTTGCTGGATGCGGGCCGTCTGACCAGCGGCAAGATCATTCTCAAGACCGAGATGCTGGAATACACCGATGTGGTTGAAAAATGCATGGAGGCCGTGCGGCCACTGGCGCAAGTGCGCCAGCATCGTTTGACCGTGAACCTGCCGCAAGACCGGTTGCGCGTGCTGGGCGATTCGGTCCGTCTGACGCAGGTGTTGCAAAATCTGATGATCAACGCGATCAAGTTTACGCCCGAAGGCGGCAACATCCTGTTGAAAGTGTGGGCCGAGGGTCATGACCTGCATACCGCCATTACCGATTCGGGTGTGGGATTGACGCCGCAGGCTCTGGACAGAATTTTCACACTCTTTGTGCAGGTAGACGGTGCCGCGGCTGGTCAGAGCGGGCTGGGCATTGGCCTCACGCTGGCAAAGTCCCTGGTGGAGTTGCACGGTGGAACACTGCATGCCAGCAGTGCGGGCCCGAATTTTGGCAGCACCTTTTCCTTTGTTTTGCCTGGCGCACTGGAAGCGCCTGCGCTCGGGCAGGCCGACCGCAATGCCGAGAAACTCATGCTGGTGTGTGATGACAACCGCGATGCTGCCGACACCCTGTCAGAAGTGTTACGCCTGCTCGGCTACCAGGTGGTGACTGCCTATGACGGCGCGGGCGCGGAAACGGCCATGCGCGCGGTATCGCCAAGCGCGCTGTTCCTGGATTTGTCCATGCCAGATACCACGGGCTATGAGCTGCTGAAAAAGCTGCGGGACATCTCGGGCACGCACCGCACGCCGGCGTTTGCAATCTCTGGTTTTGGCAACGAAGAGCACAGGCGACGAACGCAGGCGGCGGGTTTTTCGAGCCATCTCACTAAGCCTGTGGCCTTGGACCGTCTGCGCCAGGCATTGGCTGAGGCCGACCTGGCGTGACGGCATGCAAGCCTCAGGCCGCCATGGGCATATTTACCGGCAATAGACGGTTGTATTCCTTCTTGGCCGACGCATAGCATTCGCAGGTCTTTTGTTCCAGGCGCTGGCGATCAAGAATGACGATGTGCCCGCGGTGGTAGCGAATCAAACCGGCTTCCTGCAGCTTGTGCGCAGCCACGGTCACGCCCTCGCGGCGAACGCCCAGCAAATTGGCTGCCAGTTCGTGGGTCATTTCGAGTTCATCGGAAGGCACGCGGTCCAGCCCCAGCAGCAGGCGGCGGCAGAATTGCTGGTCAATGGTGTGGTAGCGGTTGCATACTGCCGTTTGGGCCATTTGCCCCAGCACGGATTGGGCGTAGCGCATGACCACCTTCATAACGCCGCAGGATTGCTCAATTTCGTGTTTGACAAACCGTGTGCTCAAACGAAATGCACGCCCGGGGCTTTGCACGACAGCGTCGTTGGCCGCCACATCCGCGCCCAGCAGCGACGAGATACCGACAACACCATCATTGCCAACCACGGCGACCTCGGCTGAGCAGCCTTCGTGCGTGATGGACATCAACGAAACGATGGCCGTGGTGGGGAAGTACACATATTCCGGAGTCCTGCCAGCGTCGAAAAGGACTTGGTTGCGCGACAACTCCACCAATTCCATATGCGATTGCCAACGGTCCAACGCGTCTTGGGGCAATGCGACCAAGAGCTGGTTCTGGCGTGAATGGCATAGATGTTGGTAGCTTATTGTCATGGGGCTCTCCTTGATTACTATGGAAGCCCGATGGTGCGGGATAGAACGATTTGGCGGAATCGGCCAATGCCGCGTCCTGGTGTAGGCCTGTTCCTACAAGGTGGACTGCCTAAACAGACACTCAATGGCCGGGCGCGATAGCCTCCACATTCAGGTACGGCTCAGGTAATATTGCGCCGGCAGTGGATAGCGTATGGTTTCTTCTTTTTGATTGAAATTCTCACATCTGGGGGGACAGACATGGACCAGGCCGTAGCAAAGAAGCCCAAGAAGATAGCGCAAAAACGCACAGATTCGGCAGCTTTAGAGGACTCGGCGGCGACGCGATCTCGGCAAATACTCGCTGCCCTGATGGCCTTTGAGGAAGGGGACTTTTCGGTTCGCCTGCCGGCCGATTGGGCGGGGACCGACGGTCGGATCGCCGAAACCTTCAACAAAACCATCGGCAATGCCAAGCGCATTACGCTGGAGGCTTTTCGCGTCAGCTCCACGGTCGGCAAAGAGGGGCGCTTGTCGCAGCGCATGTCCGTGCCCGGTGCCTCCGGCGGCTGGGTGGAACAGGTCGAGTCGCTCAATACACTGATAGACGATCTCGTGCGCCCTACCACCGAGATCGCACGCACCATCGGTGCGGTTGCGAAGGGCGACCTGGGTCAGTCCATGGACCTGCAGGTGGATGGGCGCGCGCTCAAAGGCGAGTTTTTGCGCTCGGCCAAGCTGGTCAACTCCATGATCGAGCAGTTGTCGGTGTTCACGTCCGAGGTAACCCGTGTTGCGCGCGAAGTCGGCACCGAAGGCAAGCTGGGTGGGCAAGCCAAGGTCCGTGGGGTATCGGGTGTCTGGAAAGACCTGACCGATTCGGTCAACCAGATGGCCGGTAACCTGACCGCGCAGGTGCGCAATATTGCCGACGTAACCATTGCAGTGGCCAACGGCGACCTGTCCAAGAAAATTACCGTGGACGTGCGCGGCGAGATTCTGCAACTGAAAGAGGCCACCAACACCATGGTTGACCAGTTGCGCTCGTTTGCGTCGGAAGTGACCCGCGTGGCGCGGGAGGTCGGCACCGACGGGCGCCTGGGTGGCCAGGCCGTAGTGCCAGGCGTGGCCGGCACCTGGAAGGATTTGACCGACTCGGTCAATTCCATGGCCAACAATTTGACATCCCAGGTGCGCAATATTGCCACCGTGACCACGGCCGTGGCGCGGGGTGACCTGAGCCGCAAGATCACCGTAGACGTGAAGGGTGAAATTCTGGAGTTGAAGGAAACCATCAACACCATGGTGGACCAGTTGAACGGCTTCTCGTCCGAGGTGACGCGGGTCGCGCGCGAGGTGGGTACCGAAGGCAAGCTGGGCGGGCAGGCGCAGGTGCCTGGCATTGCGGGTACGTGGAAGGATTTGACCGACTCGGTCAACTCGATGGCGTCCAACTTGACCGGCCAGGTGCGCAATATTGCGGGTGTTGCCACAGCCATTGCCAAGGGCGATCTGTCGTCCAAGATCACGGTGGAGGTCAAAGGCGAAATTCTGGCGCTGAAAGAGACCATCAACACCATGGTCGACCAGTTGAACGGTTTTGCGTCCGAAGTCACGCGTGTGGCGCGTGAGGTGGGTACCGAAGGCAAGCTGGGCGGGCAGGCCCAGGTACCTGGTGTGGCCGGTACCTGGAAGGATTTGACCGACAACGTGAACTTCATGGCCTCCAATCTGACGGGGCAGGTGCGCAATATTGCCGACGTGACCACAGCGGTGGCGAATGGCGACTTGTCCAAAACCATTACGGTGGACGTCAAGGGCGAGATTCTGGAACTGAAGAACACCATCAACACCATGGTGGACCAGTTGAACGGCTTTGCCGGTGAAGTCACCCGCGTGGCGCGCGAGGTGGGTACCGAAGGCAAGCTGGGTGGCCAGGCAGCGGTGCCCGGCGTGGCCGGCACCTGGAAGGATTTGACGGACAGCGTCAATTTCATGGCGTCCAACCTCACGGGCCAGGTGCGCAATATTGCCGAAGTGACAACGGCGGTTGCCCGTGGCGACCTGTCCAAGAAAATCACCGCCGACGTGCGCGGCGAAATTCTGGAACTGAAGAACACCATCAACACCATGGTCGACCAGTTGAATGGCTTTGCCGGCGAGGTCAGCCGTGTGGCGCGTGAAGTGGGCACAGAAGGTGCCTTGGGCGGCCAGGCCCAGGTGCTGGACGTGGCTGGTATCTGGAAGGATTTGACCGACAACGTGAACTCGATGGCGTCCAACCTGACGGCCCAGGTGCGCAACATTGCCGACGTGGCGACGGCCGTGGCCAACGGCGACTTGTCCAAAAAGATTACGGTGGACGTAAAAGGTGAAATTCTGGAGTTGAAAAACACCATCAACACCATGGTGGACCAGTTGAACGGCTTTGCGTCGGAAGTGACGCGTGTGGCACGCGAGGTGGGCACTGATGGCAAGCTGGGCGGCCAGGCCCAGGTGCGCGGCGTGGCCGGCACCTGGAAGGATTTGACCGACAACGTGAACTCCATGGCCAACAACCTGACTGGTCAGGTGCGCAATATTGCCGACGTGACCACAGCCGTGGCCCGCGGCGACCTGAGCCGCAAGATTACGGTGGAGGTGAAGGGCGAAATTCTGGAACTGAAGAACACCATCAACACCATGGTGGACCAGTTGAATGGCTTTGCCTCGGAGGTGACGCGGGTGGCGCGCGAGGTGGGCACCGAAGGCAAGCTGGGCGGCCAGGCGGCGGTGCCCGGCGTGGCCGGCACCTGGAAAGACTTGACCGACAACGTGAACTTCATGGCCTCCAACCTGACCGGCCAGGTGCGCAATATTGCGGACGTGGCCACGGCCATTGCCAAGGGCGACTTGTCTTCCAAGATCACGGTGGAGGTCAAGGGCGAGATTTTGCAGCTCAAGCAGACCATGAACACGATGGTGGACCAGTTGAACGCCTTTGCCGGCGAGGTGAGCCGGGTAGCGCGTGAGGTCGGCACCGACGGCAAGCTGGGCGGCCAGGCGGCGGTGGAGGGCGTGGCCGGAACCTGGAAAGACTTGACCGACAACGTGAACTCCATGGCGGCCAATTTGACCGGCCAGGTGCGCAATATTGCCGAAGTGACGATTGCGGTGGCCAATGGCGACTTGTCCAAAAAGATCACCGTGGACGTGCGCGGCGAGATTCTGGAACTGAAAGAAACCATCAACACCATGGTGGACCAGTTGCGCTCGTTCGCGGCCGAAGTGAGCCGTGTGGCGCGCGAGGTGGGCACCGATGGCAAGCTGGGCGGCCAGGCCCAGGTGCCTGGCGTGGCCGGCACGTGGAAGGATTTGACCGACAACGTGAACTCCATGGCCAACAACCTGACCGGCCAGGTGCGCAATATTGCCGACGTGGCAACCGCCATTGCCCGGGGTGACCTGGGCCGCAAGATCACCGTGGACGTGAAGGGCGAAATCCTGCAGCTCAAAGAGACCATGAACACCATGGTCGACCAGTTGTCAGCGTTTGCGTCGGAAGTGACGCGGGTGGCGCGCGAAGTGGGTACCGAAGGCAAGCTGGGCGGCCAGGCGGCAGTGCCTGGGGTGGCCGGTACCTGGAAGGATTTGACTGACAACGTGAATTCCATGGCGTCGAACCTGACCGGCCAGGTGCGCAACATCGCCGATGTGACGATTGCGGTGGCTAATGGTGACCTGTCCAAGAAAATCACCGTGGACGTGCGCGGCGAAATTCTGCAGTTGAAGGAAACCATCAACACCATGGTGGAGCAGTTGCGCTCCTTCGCGTCGGAAGTGACGCGGGTGGCCCGCGAGGTGGGTACCGAAGGCCGCCTGGGCGTGCAGGCCGTGGTGCCTGGTGTGGCCGGCACCTGGAAGGACTTGACCGACTCGGTGAACACCATGGGTGCCAATCTGACATCCCAGGTGCGCAATATTGCCGAGGTGACGACCGCCGTGGCCCGGGGTGACTTGAACCGCAAGATCACGGTGGACGTGAAGGGTGAAATTCTGGAGCTGAAGAACACCATCAACACCATGGTGGACCAGTTGAACTCGTTCGCTGGTGAGGTGACACGGGTGGCGCGCGAGGTTGGCACCGAAGGCAAGCTGGGCGGCCAGGCGCAGGTTAGCGGTGTGGGCGGTACTTGGAAGGACTTGACCGACAACGTGAACTTCATGGCATCCAACCTGACAGAGCAGGTGCGCGGCATCGTGAAGGTGGTGACCGCCGTGGCCGACGGCAACCTGACACAGCGCCTGACCGTGCAGGCCAAAGGAGAGGTGGCTGCGCTGGCCGACACCATCAACGGCATGACCGATACGCTGGCCATCTTTGCCGACCAGGTCACCAACGTGGCCCGCGAGGTGGGGGTGGACGGGCGCCTGGGTGGCCAGGCCAACGTGCCCGGTGCGGCTGGTACCTGGAAAGATTTGACCGGCAACGTGAACCTGCTGGCGGCCAACTTGACCACGCAGGTGCGCGCCATTGCCGAGGTGGCCACGGCCGTGACCAAGGGCGACCTGACGCGCTCCATCCAGGTCGATGCCAAGGGCGAAGTGTCCGAATTGAAGGACAACATTAACACCATGATCTCGAACCTGCGCGAGACCACGGAGAGCAACCGCGAGCAGGATTGGCTCAAGACCAATCTGGCGCGCTTTACCGGCATGCTGCAGGGGCAGCGTGAGCTCAATACGGTGGGGCAGATGCTGCTGTCCGAATTGGCCGTGCTGGTAGGTGCCCATCAGGGCACCGTGTACCATTTCAACATCGCTGAGGGAAGCGCTGGCGAGCTCGCATTGCTGTCGAGCTATGCCCAGGATGGCAGCGTACTGCTGGCCGCAAAGCTCAGATTGGGTGAAGGCCTGGTTGGCCAGTGTGCCGTGGAGAAGAAGCGCATTCTGATCGCTGACGCGCCGCCTGATTTCGTCACCATTGCGTCCAGCCTCGGGCGTTCACGCCACGTCAGCGTTGTGGTGCTGCCGGTTCTCTTTGAGAACCAGACCAAGGCGGTCATTGAATTGGCATCGCTGCACCCGTTCTCGATTGTGAATCTGAATTTTCTCGACCAGCTGGCCTTGAGTATTGGCGCGGTATTCAACACCATTGAGGCAACCATGCGCACGGAAGGCTTGCTGACACAGTCGCAACAATTGACCGCAGAATTGCAGTCACGGCAAAGTGAATTGCAGCAAACCAATGAAGAGCTGGGCACCAAGGCCCGTCTGTTGGCTGAACAAAACGCCGAGGTCGAGCGCAAAAACACCGAGGTGGAGCAGGCGCGCGGTGCGCTGGAAGAAAAGGCGTCCGAGCTGGCATTGACGTCGAAGTACAAGTCGGAATTTCTGGCAAACATGTCGCATGAACTGCGCACGCCGCTGAATTCGATTCTGATCCTGAGCCAGCAACTGGCCGAGAACGCACCGGGCAACCTGTCGGGCAAGCAAGTCGAGTTCTCACGCAACATCAATTCGTCGGGCACGGACCTGTTGCACCTGATCAATGACATTCTGGACCTGTCAAAGATCGAGTCGGGTACGGTGACCGTCGAGGTGGAAGAAATCTCGTTTGCGGGCCTGCGCGACAACATCGACCGCAACTTCCGCCACGTGGCCGAAGCCAAGAACCTGCCGTTTCATATCAACTTCGCCGAGGGCCTGCCGCGCTCTATGGACAGCGATCCCAAGCGCCTGCAGCAAATTCTGAAAAACCTCTTGTCCAACGCCGTGAAGTTTACGTCGCAGGGCCAGGTGGAGGTGCGGGTCAACCTGGCTACGCAGGGATGGACTACCGACCATCCCGTGCTGCGGTCTGCGCAGCAGGTGGTGTCATTCGCAGTGGAAGACACGGGCATCGGCGTCGCACCTGAAAAGCAGCGGCTGATCTTTGAAGCCTTTCAACAGGCCGATGCCGGTACCTCGCGCAAGTATGGCGGCACCGGTCTGGGGTTGGCCATCAGCCGCGAGCTGGCGGCATTGTTGGGTGGCGAAATACGGCTGACCAGCGTGCATGGCGAAGGCAGTGTGTTCACGCTCTATTTGCCGCTTCACTATGCCGGCCCGGAGGGCGCCATATCGTCAAAAACCAGCCAAGTCAACGCGTCGGACGCGACATTGTCAGTCGTTGCGCTGCCAGCTGCACGTGAGGAACATATTGCGGATGACCGAGACAACATCGTATCTGGCGACCTGGTGATGCTGGTCATCGAAGACGACCCGCACTATGCCCGCATTCTGCTGGGCTTGGCGCGAGACAAGGGATTCAAGGGCATCGTCGCCACCAAGGGCGCCCATGGCCTGGTCCTGGCACGCCAATACCGCCCGGCGGCCATCTCGCTGGACATCTTTTTGCCGGACATGCTGGGCTGGACCGTGCTCAACCAGCTCAAGCTGGACCCTGATACCCGCCACATACCGGTGCAGATCGTGACGCTGGAGGAGGAGCGGCAACATGGTTTGGCGCACGGTGCCTATGCCTATCTGGTCAAAGAGCCCACCACTGCGGGACTGGAGGTCGCCTTTGACCGCATCAAGGACTTCACCGCGCCACGCACTAAGCGCCTGTTGATTGTGGAAGACAACGACGTAGAACGTGAAGCCGTCGTGGAACTGCTGGGTTATGACGACATCGAAACCGTGGCCGTTGGTAGCGGGGGTGCGGCTTTGGCCGCCATGCACACCAAGGGGTTCGACTGCGTGGTGCTGGATCTGCGTTTGCCCGATATGACGGGCTTCGAGTTGCTGGAGCAGGTCCAAGCGGAGCCAAGCCTAGCCTCGGTACCAGTGGTCGTGTTCACCGGCAAGGACCTCAGCCGCGACGAGCAGTCCCGGTTGCAGTCGATGGCCAAGAGCATTGTGCTCAAGGACGTGAAGTCGCCCGAGCGCTTGTTGGACGAGACCGCCTTGTTCCTGCACCGCGTGGTGACCGCTTTGCCGCCGCACAAACAGGCGATGCTGGACCATTTGCACAACTCAGCGGAAATTTTGCGCGGGCGCGGCGTGCTGGTGGTGGACGATGATGCGCGCAATATCTTTGCGCTGACATCGGTGCTGGAAAACCATGACGTCAATGTCGTCAGCGCGACCAACGGGCGCCAGGCCATTACCATTCTTGAAAATACGCCGACGCTGTCGATGGTGCTGATGGACATCATGATGCCGGAGATGGATGGCTACGAGACCATGCGCGAGATTCGCAAGAAGCCGCAGTTCCGCACCCTGCCGATATTGGCACTGACCGCCAAGGCCATGAAGGGTGACCGCGAAAAGTGCCTGGATGCAGGTGCCAGCGACTACATTGCCAAGCCCGTGAATACCGACCAACTGCTCTCGCTGATGCGGGTTTGGCTATACCGCTAAAGAGCACGACTATGAATAAACCTGTCGAGGCGATCACCGCGGCTGCGTTGGCCGAGCTGCCCGTCAATATTTTGGTTGTCGATGACGAACCGAGGAACCTGCTCGTACTGGAGACCGTGCTGGATGACCCTTCCTACCGCCTGGTGCGGGCGGGCTCTGGCAATGAGGCTTTGCGGGCATTGATGGCAGACGAATTTGCCGTGCTGGTGCTTGATGTTCGCATGCCAGGAATGACAGGGTTTGAGCTGGCGCAACTGATCAAAGAGCGCAAAAAGACGGCGGGGATTCCCATTATTTTCCTGACCGCGTATTACAACGAGGACCAACATGTCCTCGAAGGCTATACCAGTGGTGCGGTTGACTATTTGCACAAACCCATCAACCCCGTGGTACTGCGCTCCAAGGTCGCTATTTTTGCGGAGATGCACCGAAAGAATCTGGCGCTGGCGCGAACCAATGCTGCGTTGCTGAATGAAATTGCCGAGCGCAGCAGCGCCGAGGCCCGCCTGAGCGAACTCAATGCCACGCTGGACCGCCGCGTGCGACAGCGGACCGAAGCCTTGAATGCCAGCGAAGCCCGCCTGCGAGATGTGGACCGGCGCAAAGATGAATTTTTGGCCACACTGGCGCACGAGTTGCGCAACCCGTTGGCGCCGGTACGCAACGCGGTGCAGATACTGCGCATGAAGGGTGCCATGTCGGACGAGTCCAAATGGGCGTCCGACATCATTGAGCGGCAAATCCAAAGTATGAGTCGCCTTGTCGATGATTTGATGGATGCCGCCAGGATCAATCAAGGCAAGCTGGAACTGCGTCTCGAACCCATTGCGTTGACCCGCATATTGCAAGATGCAATGGATGCGTGCTTGCCGATCATCAGTGAATCTGGTCATCAACTCACTATAGAGAGGGGCATCGAACAGGTATGGGTCCAGGCCGACCCAATCCGCCTGGCCCAGGCGTTCACCAACTTGTTGCACAACGCTGCGAAGTACATGAATCGCGGTGGAACGATTGACATCAGCATTCGACAGCTCGAAGGGGATGTGCTGGTAACGGTCAAGGATCGCGGCATCGGCATTGCCGCGGATCGGCTGTTGGGGATTTTTGACATGTTTTCGCAGGTCGAGTCGGCATTGGATCGCGCACGGGGCGGGCTGGGTATCGGCTTGGCCTTGACCCAGCGCCTGGTAGAGCTCCATGGTGGCAGTGTCAGCGCACGCAGCGCGGGCCTGGGGCGGGGGAGTGAATTCGAGGTCCGCCTGCCAATGTCAGAACCGCGACCAGCTGCGCCAGACGCCGCGTTGGGCCAGGGCGACGACGCTGCGTCAGCGCACGCGCGGCGCAAGCTGCGCATACTGATTGCCGATGACAATGAGGACAGTGCCTCGACATTGGCGTTTCTGCTCCAAGCCCAGGGCCATGCCGTCTGCGAGGTGCACGATGGCGAGGCGGCCGTGGCCAAGGTTGTCGAATTCGATCCGGAGCTTGTGTTGCTCGATATCGGCATGCCCAAGCTCAATGGTTATGAGGCCTGCCGCCAGATCCGCAGTCTGCCAGGGGGCAGTGGCCGCACCATCGTCGCCGTTACCGGCTGGGGGCAGCCCGGTGACAGGCGCATGTCAGGTGAAGCCGGCTTTGACCGGCACCTGGTGAAACCGCTGGCACTGTCAGAATTTGAAGAAGTCATAGCCGCCATGCAGGCGACCCCACCTTAGCCGTGGCCATGTTAGGGCGCGGTGGTTCTTCCACAGGCGGCGCGGGTTCAGGCATTTCTGGCGGCAATGGCGTTGGTTTTTCGGGCACCGGTAGATCGGGGGCGGGGCTGCTGGGCGGCGTGATCCCGGCGACAGTCCAATCCATCAATAGCGTGGGTATGCGCCGCGCAGTCGGCATTGGTTCAGGCGTACGAACGGAGGGAAGAGGTGTCAAAACGGCATTCATCGCAAGCTCCTGGTCGTTGGGTGGGGATATGTCGGCGGCGTGATCTCGGTATAAATCCCGTCGGGTAAGTGGCAATGGCGGCTCCGCACCGCGGCGACTGGCCAAAATTTGGTAGACGCCGGTGCCGCCAGCCTCAAATTCACGGGCGCATGCCGCCATGTACAGACGCCACACGCGGTAGGTCTGCTCGTCAACTTCGCGCAGGGCCTCATCACGTTTCACCTCCAGTCGTTTCACCCAATGGCGCAACGTCATGGCATAGTGCCGGCGCAGTGCTTCGACGTCCTGAATTTCAAAGCCGGCACGTTCCATGCCCAACTGAATGTTGCTGACGCAGTCGAGCTCACCATCCGGGAAAACGAAGCGGTTGATGAATTCCCTGGAAACCGTCTGATTCCACCCCTCTTCATCGTGGGTAATGCCATGGTTCAAAAAGAGCCCGCCCGGGCGCAGCACGCGCTGCACGGTTTGAAGGTAGGTGGGCATATTGGCCAGTCCCACGTGTTCGAACATGCCAATGCTTGAAACCTTGTCATATACCGCATCGCCCTGCAGATCGCGATAGTCGCGCAGTTCAACGCGGACGCGGTCTTGCAGGCCTTCTGCGGCGATACGCGCGCGGGCATAGTCCAGTTGCTGCTGACTCAAGGTTATGCCATGTGCATGCACCCCATAGTGGCGCGCAGCCCAGCACACCATGGCGCCCCAGCCGCAGCCAATGTCCAGCAGCCGGTCCCCCGGACGCAAGCGCAATTTGCGGCAGACGTGATCCAGTTTCCTTTGTTGCGCCGTGTCCAATGAGTCGTCGAACGCCTCAAAATAGGCGCAGGAATACACCCGCTCCCGGTCCAGCCACAGGCCGTAGAATGCGTTGGAAACATCGTAGTGGAACTGGATCGCCGCACGGTCAGAGTTTCGTGTGTGCTGGTGGGCAAATCCATGTGCCATGCGGCGGACCATGGTGCGAATCAAGCCGGGTGCAGGATCGGTCACAGCACCTGTGCTGCCGGGGAGACGCAACACATCACGCAGCAGGCTCAGTTTGTCGCGCCATGACAGCACTATGCCTTCAAAGTGCTCCTTGAGCGCCAAAGCGCTGTAGAAGTCGCCTTCCACGTCCAGTTGGCCAAAGAAATAGGCGTCAGCCAAGGCTATCGGCGACGCATTGGCGATGAATTTCTTCAGCACCTGCGGATCGCGCAGGTGCAGCGTGAACTGCGGCGGGGCAGAGTTCAGTTGAAAGGTGTGCTCGTTCCACAGGCTAAGCCTTGCATTCCCCTGAAAACCGTTGAACAATCGTTTCACAATTCGAAACAATGGGTCCGTAGCCTTGGCCGGTGTGCGTTCCATCGGCCGAATGTCGTAAGTCATGGTCATTGCCTACTCCTTCGCAGCGACAAGTGTCCGCGGGAGCTTAGTCGCTAGGAACGGGCGCATCCGTGCGAATCCGCACACTTGTGGCGTCGGATCCTCCGTCTTGTGCGGTGTCGCACAGTCAAACCGCCTACGGTTGCGTAGCGTCGGACATCATGATGAACAATGCCAAAAGTGCTCAAACAAATACCACGGCCGCCGCCGCGTTGCGCCGCGGGGTTCGATCACGTCAAGACATCGTCATGGAATATGTGTTGATGGTGTTGACGGCGGCGAGCGTCTTGGCGGGTGTCGGCCAATTTCTTCCCTCGATTCATCAGCTCGGTTTTGACGAACCTGTGCAGACTGAGGCGCAGCGTGGCTTTGCGCGCTGCGAGAGGCCGACCCAGGATAAAAATGCCTATCTAGGCATGCCTCTCTAGCCGGCTAGGTGCAGCAGCGCACAGAACTCTGCGCGGTGTTTGATCACCATCAACTGCTGCGTCGCTTTGCCGACCCAAAATTGCCCACTTCCATTCTTGATAACCAACAAAGGTAAGCCATGTCTGTCACATCCACACCCAACAAATCCAAAGCCTATTTGATTGGAGGCGGCATCGGCTCGATGGCCGCAGCCGCTTTCATGATCCGCGATGCGCGCGTGGCTGGCGTCAACATCACCATTCTGGAGGCGCTACCGTTGCTTGGCGGCAGCCTGGATGGTTCCGGCGATCCGGAGCACGGCTACTCCCTGCGTGGCGGGCGCATGCTGACCACCGACAACTACGAATGCACCTGGGACCTGTTCAAGTCCATTCCTTCGCTGGAGAACCCGGGCCGTACGGTGTTTGAAGAAACCATCACGTTCAACGAGCAGAACCGCGCACATTCGCAGGCCCGCCTGGTGGACAAGCGCCGTGGCAAGGTGCCGGTGGAGTCCATGGGTTTTTCGATGACGGACCGTTTGGAGTTGCTCAAACTCAGCAACGCAGACGAGGCCACATTGGGTACCAGCAAGATCACCGATTGGTTGTCGCCATCATTTTTCGAGACCGAATTCTGGTACATGTGGGCCACCACCTTTGCCTTTCAGCCTTGGCACAGCGCGGTCGAGTTCAAACGTTATCTGCACCGCTTCATGTTGGAGTTTTCACGCATAGAGACCCTGGGCGGAGTCAAACGCACCGTTTACAACCAATATGATTCGTTTGTGCGACCATTACAGGCCTGGTTGATACAGCAGGGCGTGCAATTCTCGATGGGTTGCACGGTGACCGACATCGAACACACCGAGGTGGACGGCAAGTTTGTTGTCACCGCCTTGCAATGCCAGCAGGCCAGCGGTGCCGTGCGCATGGAGGTGGGCGCCAATGACATGGTGTTCTTCCAGAACGGCTCCATGACCGATGCCTCCAGCCTGGGCAGCATGCACAGTGCGCCCAAGCCATTGACCAAGCTGGACAGCGGTGGCTGGACCTTGTGGGAAAAGCTCGCACAGGGCCGCCCTGAGTTTGGCAACCCCGCCGCCTTCAACAGCAGCATTGCCGAGTCGGCCTGGGAGTCGTTTACCGTTACCCTCAAGGACACGGCATTCTTTGACAAGATGCATGAGTTCAGTGGCAACCAGGCCGGCACCGGCGGTCTGGTCACCTTCAAAGACTCCAACTGGTTGATGTCCATCGTGCTGGCGCACCAGCCCCACTTTGCCAAGCAGCCCGAGGGCGTGCAGGTGTTCTGGGGCTACGCCTTGTTCCCCGACCGCATTGGCAACTACGTGGCCAAGCCCATGGCCGAATGCAACGGCTCCGAGATTTTGCAGGAGCTGTGCGGCCATTTACGCTTTGACCGTGACGTGGTGGCGACCGCCAATTGCATACCCTGCCGTATGCCCTACATCACCAGCATGTTCATGCCCCGTGCTATCACCGACCGTCCCTTGCCGGTGCCTGCCAACTCCAAGAATTTGGCTTTCATCAGCCAGTTTGTCGAGATCGCCGACGATGTCGTGTTTACCGTCGAATATTCGGTGCGTGCGGCGCAAATGGCAGTGTATACGCTGTTTGGAGTTGACCGCCAAGTGCCACCCATCATTGCGCATGACAAATCGATCAAGACGCAGTTTGAGGCGGTGATCAAGGCGCTGAAGTAGTAAGGCGTCAGCTACAACGCCACACCCAACTCCCGTTTGAACGCCGCATGCCCCTTGGGCGTGATGCTCACAACGCGGGAGCGTGCGTTGCGCAGTATCCAGCCCTGTGCCACAAAGTAGTCCAACAAGGCTGCGCCGAGTCGTCCGGCCAGATGCGGGCGGCGTTGGGTGAGGTCTATGCAACTGCGGGCGAAGGCGCGTCGCGTATTGTGCGCGTGGTCCGCTGTGATGCCCCATTTGGCCAGCTTCTCCTGCCCCATCGCGGTGGCTTGGAATTCTTGCCCACTGCGTGTCAGCCACTTCTGTTTGAGCATGGCATCCAACACCTTGACCGCAATTTCACCGGCCAGGTGGTCGTAGCAGGTGCGGGCATGCAGGAAGTGGCTGGGCATGGTCTTGACCAACGCCGCAGGGCGTGGCACGCGCGGGCTTGGGGCGCTGCCAAAGCTTGCCAAACTCTCCACCAGATAGGCAGCCTCGGCGGAAGCGAGCGTGAAGTAGCGGTGGCGTCCTAGTGCCTCCGACCGCAGCAACCCTCCGGCTACCAGTTTGGCCAAGTGTGCGCTGGCCGATTGCGCCGAAACGTTGGCAGCAAATGCGAGTTCGCCGGCGGGGCGCGAGGTGCCATCGATCAGCGTCCACAGCATCGCCGCACGGGCTGGGTCGGCCAGCAATGTGGCAACTCGGGGAATGTTATTGGCGTCATCCATATTTCATTGTGACATGAAACATGCCGCACATGGATAGCCAACAATCAACGCGGTCCATCAGACTTTTACGCAAATCAACTTTGTCTCACACAACAGGAAGCACAGATGACGAATATTGCACACGATATTGGCGTAGCCAGCCAAATTGGTAAATACGGTGACGCCATGGAGGTTGGTGCTTCGGCCCGTTGGTTGCTTACCTCGGGCACACCGGGGCTCGCGTTGGACGGCAGCTTGCCAAGCGACATCGCCGCACAAACGGAGTTGGCCTGGCGCCACATAATCAGCATGCTGGAGCGTGCCGGCATGGCCGTTGGCGACCTGGTCAAGGTCACGCAGTACCTGACGTGCGAGTCCGATATTGCGGCCTATGCACGGGTACGCAGCCGGTTTCTAGGGGATGCACGCCCGGCGTCCATGCTGCTCGTGGTGCCAGCGTTGGTGCGTCCGGGGTTTCTGGTGGAGGTGGAAGTTATGGCGGCCAAAGCCTGACGCAAACCCCGCGGGACGGTGACCCGCGATGCGGCGAAGCGCGGGGGCTATTTTTTTGTTTCAGGCAACTTCAGGTTTGCAAAAAACACGTCGTACGCGGCCGGGGTAAAGCCACCCAGCTTTTTGTCTGCAGCTACCAGCAGCGGAATACCGCCGCCACGTTCTCGCATCCGGATGAATTCGGCCTTGCCTGCCTTGGTGTCAACGTTGATCTCCTGGTACCCAATGCCACGCTGCGCCATATAGGCTTTTGCCAGTTTGCAATAGCCACACCAAGGGGCCGAATACAGCACTGTGCCGGTTCGGACTGCGGGTTGGGTGCCTGGGTTCTTGCGCGCGTAGTCGGCTTGCCATTCCTTGAGCTCGCGAAGTTGTTCGACATAGGAATGCGTCAAGCCAGGCACCTGGTTGCTGGGCAGACTTTCGACTTCAATGGTTTTCTCAATGCGCCCCTCGCCGTTGGGGCGATCACTGTAGTGCACCTTGCCGTCGTCGCCAATTGACTTGTACAAGGGCTGGGCGCACACGGTGAAACTGGTGGCGCAACCAAGCAGCAAGAGCAAAAGCAAGGGCTGTCGAAAAATAGGATTTGTCATGTGGGTGTATGCAGTGCGGCGATATTTCGCGCCGCCAAGGTTGCTACTATAGCCCGCTGAACACATCCATTGCTGCCCAAGCCAACGGCAGGCGAATATCCACATGCTCAGCCGAGCCGTGTTCGCTCAGGAACTGCATGCTGACATCGAACTTGTCCAGCGGTGGGGGCAGTGGGCGCATAGGCTGGTCGGCCGGCAGCCAGAAATCGTCCCAGTGGATGGGGATTACGCGCTTGGCGCCGCTGGCCTGCACCACTTCGCGCCAATAGTCCTGGCGGTAGGCATCGCTGCGTTGGCCCAGGCTGCCGATGCCCAGCAACACGACTTCCGCTTTGACGCCTTTCAAGGCACCTGGCACAAAGCCCGCGCTGCCGGTCACCAGCAGCGTGTGGCCATCGTGCTGTACCAGCATGGCGTAGCTTTGGCCCTCTTTGTACTCAGAGGCGCGCACTGGAGGTTTGAGCGGTTGGGTGATCTCGCCGCCAGTAAAACCCGTGGGCGCATGCAGGGCCGGGTACAAGGTGATGGTGAAGCGGCCAAACTGCATGTGCTGGCCCAGCTTGGGTACCTGGATCTGCGTTTCGGGTAGCCCCCAGCCGCGTCCTACATTGGCACTGGACGCTGAGCCCAACAACACGGCACCCGTGCGCAGCGCGACTTCCGGCGAATCCATGGCATGGTCGTAGTGCGCATGCAATGGAATCACCACCGCGAGCTTGCCACTGCGTCCTGGCGCTGAAGCTTCATCCTTGAGTCGGATGCCGGCGCGGGCCAGACCGCGCGTGATGTTGTCCAGATCAGGCGCCACCTTGCCCAAAAAACTTTGCATGCGGTCCGGCCGCGAGAAGAAACCGTCGGTCAGGATAGCCGTCTCACCGTCGTCCAGCAGCAAGGTGGCCACCCCCAGAAAGCTGACACGCAATGGCGCTATGGCAGGTGGGACGGCAACCTTGTTCCAATTCAATGCTGCATAGGGCGTCAACGACGGATGCTGCTGCAGCATCCAGGCCAGCCACGCGCCGCACAGTACCAGCAGCGACACAACGGTGATTGCCACCCATTTGAGGATTCGTTTCATGCTGTCACCCGCAGTGCGTGCGCATGGTGCGCAACGTGTTCTTCGATGAAGCTGGCAACAAAGTAGTAGCTATGGTCGTAACCGGGTTGCATGCGCAATTGCAACGGGTGTCCGACCCGTTCACAGGCCTCGCTCAACAAATGGGTTTTGAGTTGTGGCAACAGGAACTCGTCGGCCTCGCCTTGGTCCACCAAGAGTGGCAAGCGCTCGGTGGCCGTGCGCAACAATTCGCAGGTATCCCACGCCGCCCAGGCCAATCGGTCTTCACCCAGATATGCACCCAGTGCCTTCTGGCCCCACGGCACTTGGCTGGGCGCAACAATGGGCGAGAACGCAGACACACTGCGGTAGCGGCCCGGATTCTTCAGCGCGCAGACCAATGCCCCATGCCCGCCCATTGAGTGACCGCTGATGGCGCGCGCGCCGTTGGCTGGGAAGTGCGCTTCAATCCAACCGGGTAGTTCATCCACGACGTAGTCATGCATGCGGTAGTGTGTGGCCCATGGCACTTGCGTGGCATTGACGTAAAAGCCCGCGCCTTGACCCAGGTCGTGGCTCTGCGCATCATCGGCCAAACCTTCGCCACGTGGGCTGGTGTCGGGCGCAACCAGTATCAGCCCATGCTCCGCTGCGTAGCGCTGGGCGCCAGCCTTGGTCACAAAGTTTTGCTCGGTACAGGTCAGGCCGGATAGCCAATACAGCACCGGGCACGGGCCGATCGGGGCCTGCGGTGGCAGGTACACCGCGACGCGCATCTGGCAGCCCAATGCGGCAGATGTGTGTGACCAGACTTCTTGCTGTCCGCCAAAGCTGGCGTGCCGTTCAATGCGTTCCATTGCCGTTCACCAGACTCAGAAGTGCACCACGGTGCGTATCGACTTGCCAGCGTGCATCAGTTCGAAAGCCTCGTTGATGCGCTCCAGCGGCATGGTGTGCGTGATGAACGGGTCGAGCTGAATGTCGCCACGCATGGCGTCTTCCACCATTCCAGGCAGTTGCGTGCGCCCGCGCACACCGCCAAAGGCGCTGCCGCGCCAGACCCGGCCGGTCACCAGTTGGAATGGGCGTGTCGAAATTTCCTGGCCGGCGCCCGCCACACCAATGATGATGCTTTCGCCCCAACCCTTGTGGCAGCATTCCAGCGCGGCGCGCATGACGTTGACGTTGCCAATGCACTCAAAACTGAAGTCCACGCCGCCATCCGTCATCTCGACAATGACATCCTGAATGGCTTTGCTGTGGTCCTTGGGGTTGATGCAGTCGGTGGCCCCCATCACTTTGGCCAGCCCGAATTTGTCGCCATTCACGTCAATGCCAATAATGCGGCCGGCCTTGGCCTGGCGTGCCCCTTGAATGACTGCCAGGCCAATGCCACCCAGGCCGAAGACGGCCACGGTATCGCCGGCCTTGACCTTGGCCGTGTTGTGCACAGCGCCAATGCCGGTGGTCACACCGCAACCCAGCAGGCACACTTTTTCCAACGGAGCCTGGGGGTTGATCTTGGCCAATGAGATTTCCGCCACCACCGTGTATTCGCTAAAGGTGCTGGTGCCCATGTAGTGGTAGATGGGCTGCCCCTGGTAGGAAAAGCGTGTGGTGCCGTCGGGCATCAGGCCTTTCCCCTGGGTGGCGCGTACCTTTTGGCACAGGTTGGTCTTGCCGGACTTGCAGAATTTGCACTCGCGGCACTCGGCGGTGTACAGCGGAATGACGTGGTCGCCAGGCGCCACCGAGGTCACGCCCGCACCTACTTCCACCACGATACCGCCACCTTCATGGCCCAGCACGGCGGGGAAGATGCCTTCGGGGTCGTCGCCACTGAGTGTGAACGCGTCGGTATGGCAAACCCCGGTGTGGGTGATGCGGACCAGCACCTCGCCGGCTTGTGGCGGAGCGACGTCAATCTCGACGATTTGCAATGGTTGACCGGCGGCAAAGGCGACGGCTGCTCTGGATTTCATGGGGCTTTTCCTTGAGAATGGTTTTGCCAATGCTATCAAGCATCTGTGCATTTGGTCTCTGCATGGTTTAGTATCTGTACCAAATCCTTGAAAAGGAGGGAGGCCCGGTGGACTATCTGCTGATCTGCCACGTGGTAAACAGGCGCAGCCATGGCTGAAGCGGTCTCGACTGACGCGTGGCCAGCTCCCGACGCACTGACGCCAGCCTTGGCGCGCGAATTCTTTCTTCGAACCAGCACTGCGGCACCGATTGGCATTTTTGGTGTCGTGGCGGTGTTGTATCCGCATTGGGGCCTGGTAAGCCACCAACAACTGGTGTTGTGGGCAGCGCTGATGTTTTTGCCTTTGGGCGCCAGCACCGTGTATGGCCGGTGGGCGCTGCGGGCGCTGGCGCGCGGCGTGCCCGCACGGCCGTTGGTGCGCGGGGAGTGCGTCCTGGCAGCCCTGGCCGGCGGCGCATGGGGGCTGATGCCGTTGCTGGCAGACTCTGGCGCGCTGGACTCCCTGTTTTACTACCGCGTCATGGTGCTGTGCATCACGATCATTTTTGTGATGCCAGCATTGGCCCATTTTCTGCACGTGTGGCTGGCCTATGCAGGGGTGATGTGGCTGGTGGCGATGCCGGTGCTGATGCAGTTGCCCTATGCCAGTTCGGTAAAGTTCACGCTGACCGGCTCTTTGATGGTCTATTGGCTGATGGCACTGGGTATGGCTATCACGGACAACCGACGCACCTTGGCCGCCTTGTATGACAATCTGACGCTGAAGCTGCTCTCCAAATCGTTGGCCGAGAGCGAGCAGGCATTGCAAGCGCGTGTGGCCGCGCAGACGGTGGAGCTCACCCATACGGTCGAAAGCCTGCGGGAGCAGGAAGCCTTGCTTAGCAACTCCCAGCAATTGGCGAAGGTGGGCTATTTTGTCTACGACACGCAACGTCAGCAGTTCCGCACGTCTCCGGTATTGAACGATATTTTGGGGTTGCGCCCGGACGATCCGCGCAATTTGCAAAATTGGATAACCAGCGTGCACCCCGAACACCGGGAACGCATACGCCTACTCCACGACGAGCGCCAGCACGGACACAGCGCCATCGAGATGACCTACCCCATTGTGCGCATCCTGGATGGCGGCGTGCGCTGGGTGCGTTCCCATTCGCAAATGGAACGCGATACACAGGGCAATTTGCTCAGCTGGTTTGGCAACATCCAGGACATCACCGAACACAAGGAGGCTGAAGACAAGATCCACGCGCTGGCGTTCTACGATCCACTGACCCAGTTGGCCAATCGCCGTTTGTTGCAAGAGCGTTTGCAGCAAGCATTGCTGGCCAGCAACCGCAGCCAGAACCATGGCGTTTTAATGATGCTGGATTTGGACAACTTCAAGAGCATCAACGATACGCGTGGCCATGCATTGGGTGATGAGCTGTTGGTGGAGGTGGCAAAACGCATCAGCTCCAGCGTGCGTGAAGTGGACTCCGTGGCCCGCATAGGCGGTGACGAGTTCATTGTGGTGGTGGAAAATCTTGGGCACGATAAACGGCAAGCGGCCGAGCAAGCCAAACAAATTGCCGAGAAAATCCGCCTCGCACTGAACCTGCCGTACCAACTGAGCAGCCTGCATGTGCACTCGTCCACCAGCATTGGCATCACACTGTTTCACGCGTTGGACACGGATCACCAGGCCCTGATGCGCCAGGCCGATCTGGCGCTTTACCAGGCCAAGGATGCGGGGCGCAATGTGATACGGTTCTTTGAAGCTTCCATGCAGGAGGCGGTGGAGCACAGGGCGAGCCGAGAGGCCGGTCTGCGCGGTGCAATCGCCAAGCATGAACTGGTGCTGTATTTCCAACCGCAGGTTGACCAAACGGGGCGGATCATGGGCGCAGAGGCTTTGCTGCGCTGGATCAACGGCAGCGGCAAGATGGTGCCCCCGGCCGAATTCATTCCGTTGGCGGAAGAGAGTGAACTCATCCTGCATATTGGCGCCTGGGTGCTGGATGCTGGCTGTGCGCAGCTCAGGCGCTGGCAAAGCCATAGCGCGACACACCACATGCAACTGGCCATCAACGTCAGCGCCCGCCAGTTTCGGGACCCGCTGTTTGAGAGCCAGGTTGCACAAGCCATCGAGCGCCACGGCATCATGCCCAGTGGACTCAAGTTGGAGTTGACGGAAAGCATGGTGCTCAATGACCTGGACTCGGTGGTGGCGCGCATGCAGGCACTCAGACGTTCGGGCTTGAGCTTTGCGCTGGACGACTTTGGCACGGGCTATTCATCGCTGTCTTACCTGCGCCAATTGCCGTTGGATCAGCTCAAGATTGACCAGAGCTTTGTGCGCGACCTGGCCAGTGGCAAACAGGGGTCGGCCATACTCAAAGCCATCATCGACATGGGCACATCGTTGCAATTGCAAATCATTGCCGAGGGCGTGGAGACCGAGGAGCAAAAGCAGTTTTTGACCGAGTCTGGCTGTTCGCTGTTTCAAGGCTACCTGTTTGGCCGCCCACTGCCCATCGAGCAGTTCCCCCTGTCTGCCAAGGAGTGCTTGGCCGAATAGCAACGCGTTGGTATTCCATTCGACTTCATCTAATTTTACAAAGATACCGGCATCGTGAAACATGCCAGCAATACTGCCGGGGCACGATGGAACGCATCACGCAGACAGCGTTCTTTCAGGAGAAATACCATGTCGCCCGACAATGCAGTGCACACCATTCCCATGGAACAACTGGTGCAGGAGGTCTACCTCTGTGCAGAGCCCGAGGCGCAGGGCCGCATGCTGGCCAAGTTGGTGGGAAAAGTCTATGAAACGGCACCCGTGCCACTGCGCACACGGCTGTTGGAGCATCTGTTGCGACCCGTAGGCGTGCTGGCCCTGGTCGCCATTGCCAATGGAATATTTGCGAAAATCCGCTTGCAGAGCGGCTGGCCAGCGATTCCCTTGACAGCAAACGTGGTGCAGAACGTGCAAGCGGACGATGTGGTTGCCCTGGCGTATCGGCTGCAGCAGATCAGTGGTGATGCCTTGAGCGGCCTCTCGCAACTGCTGGCCGACTCACCATCGCTTGCCAGTTCTGGTGCGGCCGCAGTGTTGATTGCCGTGTTGCTGCGCCGTGCGCAGCAACGGCGCGCCGACGATCAGGGCTTAGTGTAGGCCCGCACTAATAGCCCAGAGCCTTGTACGCCTCTTGCTTGAACGCGACAGTGTGGGTGCCCGACTGCCCATGAAAGCGCTGCGTCATCAATACACCTGCAATATTCAGGCGCGGGTTGAACCACCAGGCCGTACCGGCCAGACCGCCCCAACTCACTTCGCCTGTGGCCTCTGCCGGATCGAGCCAGCCAGGGTTGACGCAAACTGACGAACCCAAACCAAATCCACGCCCGACCCATGTCGGAAAATTTGGAAACTTGAGCCACATGCCGTCGGGCAATTGGTTGGTCGCCATGGCTTGAATGGTCTGCGGTTTGAGCAACGCAGGCCCGCCAGGCAGCATGGCTTGGAGCAGGCATACGGTGTCACCCAATGTGGTGACCAGACCGCCGCCGCCGGATTGGAAGGCGGTAGGCTTGACATAGGCGCCAGGGTAGGGCGTGTTGTCAGCGCGCAGCAGGCCGGGTTTGATAGGGTTGGTGACATCGACGCCGACGTACAGCGTGGTCAGACGATGTAACTTGGACGCGGGCACATGAAAGGCGGTATCGACCATGCCCAGTGGCGCAAAGATGCGCTTGGCCAGGAACGCACTGAAGCGTTCGCCGGACAGCACCTCAACCAGATAGCCCAGCACATCCGTCGCCACTGAATAGTCCCACGCCGTGCCAGGCTGAAACGCCAACGGCAAATTGGCCAATGCCCCAATGAAGTCTGCCATGGGGCGCTCTGGGTGGCGCAGTTGGGCTTTGCTGTAGGCCTTGGCCAGAGTCGTCGTCGGGTCAAAAATGCCATACGACAGACCGCTGGTGTGCGTCATCAACTGGCGAATGGTGATCGATGAATGAGCCGGCTCCACGTCGTCTATGCGGGTGGCACCGGGGTGCAGCACCTGGCGCTGCCCCAAGGCGGGTATATACCGTTCAATGGGGTCGTCCAACTGCAGCAGTCCGTCTTCCCATAGCAGCAGAATGGCTGCCGACGTGACCAACTTGGTATTGGAAAAACCTCTGAAAATGTGGTCTTCGCGCAGCGCAATACCAGCTTTTTTGTCGGCGTAGCCGTAGCAAAAGGTGTCGACAACTTCCGGCCCCCGCAACAGTGCGGTGGCGACACCGGGCAAGAATTCATTGTCTACTTGCGCGCGCATCGCGGCATGCAGCCCCTTGGTGTTCAGACCCATCGACATTGCCTCCCTGTGTTGGTGGGAGTCAATCTAGCAGATATCTACGCCCGCCAATCGTCAAGATGACGCATGCGTGACCTCAAGCGTGCGCAAGCTCCTGGTCGACCGGCACGCGTGGCCGCACGGTTCGGGTCGCGGGCAAATCGAAATGGCCGCCATCCAGGGCGGTCATCGCAGCCCCAGTAAAAGCCTGTGTGAGCGCATCTATTGACGCCGAATGCAAACTCCAGCAGTGCCAGTACAGGTCCAATGGCAGAAATTTGCCCGGCGCAATATTGACCAGCTCACCCCGGCTCAATTGCTCACTGACATACAACTCCGGCACCACACTGACACCCCACTGCGCGCCAACCGCGCGCAATTGGGCTTCCAGGCCGGGTACATAGAGCTGGCGTATGGACACCAGCTTCAAGCCAAACGCATGCGCGACGAACTGGCGCTGCACGTCATCCTTGCGATCACACGCGACGAACGGCAGGCCACGCACATTGTGTGGCGTCAAACCATAGGGGCAATGCTGGGCAGCAAAATTCGGATGCGCCACGGCCACATAGCGCATGGCGCCGAGCGGCTCCACCTTGCAACCGCGCACGATTTGCTGGACCGTTGTGACACAGCCCAGAGCCTGGCCCTGGACCAGCCAGTCGTGGGTTCTATCCTGGTGGTCGGTGATGATTTCCAAGGTCAGGCCCTGGCAGGCCAGTTGATCCAACGCCGGCAAGGCCCAGGTGGCGATGCTGTCGGCATTGATGGCAATGGAAATCAAATCCTGGTCAGCCCCCAGGCTCGCCGCGCCTTGCGCCAGATCCTTTAGGTCGCGCTGCAGGTCGGCCCGCAGCAGGCGCATCTGCATGGCGTGCTTGAGCAGCAAGCCACCCGCGGCCGTTGCCACAATGGGCCGACTGCGCACGATGAGTACGGTTCCGACCTGCTCTTCCAGCGAGCGCAGACGTTGCGATACGGCCGACTGTGTAATGGACATGCGCGCCGCCGCGCGCTCAAAGCCGCCTTCTTTGACGATGGCGGCCAGGCACTCCAGTGCAAAGGGGTCAAAGGTATTCATTCAAACTTTGCGACCGGGTTTGATCTTCTCAACGGCGCTGAGACGCCAGACCATTTCCTGCAACTGCATGGACTCCAGCGCCAGCAGTCCAGCACGGATCACCTCGCTCTTGGTGTAGATATGCCCTTCCTTGGCCAGCGTGGTCCGGATCTTTTCAATGACGTCGTAATCTTTGGGCGGCATGGAGAACGTGTCCCGAACAACAAACTCCCCCGATACCGATTTGTTCCTGGCGGGTCTGAGCTGCCAGTGCATTCTGGCGTCCGTCGCCGCACTCGTGGTGTCAATTTTCAAATCTGGGCTAAACCGTTCTTGCGTCATTCTGAGGCCTTCTTTTATAGGACTGGCAACCGTACTTTGCCGCGATGGTTCTAGTACTTTACCCTCAGTATGTGAATTTTTCATTCCTTTTTTAACCCACTATTGCCATAAAATAGAAACGTTTGTTCCATAATTTAAGGAAAACCATGGATAATTCTCCGCTTGACGCCGGGTCGATCAAAATCCTGAAGGAGCTGCAAGAGAATTGCCGCATATCAACCAGTGACCTGGCGGCAAAGATCGGCATGTCAGCCACACCATGCTGGCGACGTCACAAAGAGCTGGAAAGCAGCGGCGTCATCGTGCGCTATGCCGCTGTGCTGGACCGCTTCAAGGTCGGGCTGTCAGTGTGCTGCCTGACCCACGTATCGCTGATCAGCCATGGTCTACGGGTGATGGAGCAATTTGAAGACGCGATGCGACTGCAACCCGAGGTGGCCGAGTGCTATGAAACCACCGGCACGTCGGACTACATCTTGAAAATAGTGGTTGCTGACATGGATGCGTACCACGACTTTGTGCGCAATGTTCTGAGCAGGCAGGAGGGCATTTCGCAGGTCAACACCTGTGTGGTGCTCAGCGAAATCAAGCACGAAACGGCGCTGTTTCTGGATCGGGTCTAGGTTTCCGTGCGGGATGGGATGCCCTTTTTGCGAGGATGTAGGCTAGGGGCCGTGCTGTTCTGTAGTTCTCGCTCGGACAGCCTGAGCCCCGAAGGTGCTTGGATTGTTCGCCTACAAGCTTAGCCCTGCGCCGGGGCAACTCACCGAACGCGGAACTGCTCCACCAGTTGCTGCAGCAATGCCGCCTGTGATTTTAGGCTCTCGGCCGCAGCAGCCTCTTGCTCAACCAACGCGGCGTTTTGCTGCATGGACTGGTCCAGGCGGTCCACCGTGCTGGCAATGTCCTGCAGGCCCGACGTTTGCGCGCGCGAACGGGAGGTGACGTCGGTGATGAGGCTGGCAACCTGCTCGATGCTGCTGACCACCTGCTGCATGCGCGTGCCCGCATCGTTGACCAAATCGGAGCCCATTTCCACCCGCTCGACAGAACTGGCGATCAGGCTCTTGATCTCGCGCGCCGCCGCAGCTGAGCGCCCAGCCAGCGAGCGCACCTCACTGGCGACGACGGCAAAGCCGCGGCCCTGTTCGCCGGCACGCGCGGCCTCGACTGCGGCATTGAGCGCCAGGATGTTGGTCTGGAACGCGATGCCGTCGATGACGCTGATGATGTCGGCAATCTTGCGCGACGAGGCGCTGACTTCGCCCATGGCGGCCACGGCCTGGTTCACCACGGAGCCGCTTTGTTGCGCCTGCTCGCTGGTGGTTTGGCTCAAGGACGCCGCCTCGTCCATGCTGGCCGCGCTTTGCAGCGCCGCCTCGGTCATGCGGTGCATGGCACTGGAGGCGCTTTGCAGCTCGGAACTGCCTTGCTCGGTGCGGTGACTTAAATCCTGATTGCCAGCGGCAATTTCACTGGCCGCGTTGCTGACCTGGGATGCGCCCTCATTGAGCGTGAACATCATGCGGCGAATGCGCTCCTGCAACGCCTGCATGGTTTGCAACCCGTCACGCGCAGCCGGGTTGCGAAGGGTCGGCATATCTTTGGTGAGATCGCCCGAGCCCATGCGTGTGGCACCTTCCATCAGCACCGTCATGAACTGGGCGGTAGAGGTCGCACTATCCAGGTACAACACCAGCAAGAAAATACCAACGGCCAGGCTGCTGGTTATCAGCACGGCCTTGCTCCAGTCCATGGCGACCCCGCAGACCACCACGATTTGCAATAAAACGTTGAGTACGATCTGCAACAGAACGCGCTGTTTCAGGCTCAGGCTGTTGAACATAGAGTTGTCTCCTACTCTGCATCACCCGGCACGGGCGTGTCAATTTTCAACCAGCATACACCGCAGTGTCATCCTCAGTGGGAAGAATTTGCGTGGTGCCAACCTGCTTAGTCGCGCTGGACAATATGTTGAAAAGGAGATAGCGGTTCGCGCAGGGCCGTGCGCAGAAATGCCGGATACAGATTGCAACTGGCGAGTTGCGAGGTTGCGAACCAGCGGAACTCCAATCGTTTGTCGCCCTCCACACCAAACTGAGACTCCGTGGCATGCAGCAGCTTGGACGACGCGCTCAGACCGGCCAAAAAGTAAAAACCAACCTCGTGGTTAGGCATTGACCTGTCAACATAGAAATTCTCGACGACAAACAGCAAGCGCTCGCAGGTGATAGCCTCGCCAATTTCCTCCTGCATCTCCCGCACCACGGTGCTTGCTGCATTTTCACCTGGTTCCACACGGCCTCCTGGCAGCGCCCAAATTAAGTCGCCGTCCAAGCGGTGCAGCAGCACTTCGGCATTGTCGTTGCGAAAGCAAATGGCGGCAGCGCGTAGTTGGAAGCGATGGTCTTGGATGTTGAAGGAAATCATGCGAGCAGACTGAATTGTTTGGCAACGAAAATGTCGGCAACTATAGTCGGCTGCTGCGAACCGCATTCGTTCTGCGCAGGTCAAGGCGCACAAGTGGCCTCGGGTAGTGAGGGCAATGCTGGGGGCCGATTTTTGTCCAGCAGGACAGTATGAGGTCCCCGGCATTCCCCTCACTACCCGAGCGAGAACCACTTAAGTAAACACGCCCCCATACTCCTTACGCAACTCGTTCTTCTGCACCTTGCCCGTACCCCCCACCGGCAGCGCATCCAGAAACACCACGTCATCCGGCACCCACCACTTGGGCACCTTGCCTTCCAGGAATGCCAGAATCTCCGGCTTCTCCAACGTGACCCCAGGCTTGCGCACGACGAACAGCAAGGGCCGCTCGTCCCATTTGGGGTGCTTGACACCAATCACCGCTGCCATGCCAACGCCAGGGTGTGCTACGGCAGCATTCTCCAGGTCGATTGAACTGATCCATTCACCTCCAGTCTTGATCACGTCCTTGGTGCGGTCGCGAATCTGCATGATGCCCTCTGCGTCGATGGTGGCGATGTCGCCGGTTGGGAACCAGCCGTCGACCAAGGGCGACGTTTCGCCCTTGTAGTACGACGCCATGATCCATTGCCCACGCACCATCAGTTCACCTTGCGCCACCCCGTCACGCGGCAGCGTGTGGCCGTTCTCATCCACCACTTTGATGTCCACGCCAAACGCGCTCTTGCCCTGCTTGGCCAGCAGCGTCTGCTTTTGCTCGGACGTCCAGTCCTTGGACTTTGCCATCAGCGTGCCCATGGTCGCCGTGGCCGTGGTCTCGGTCATGCCCCAGCCGTGGCGCACGTCCACGTTGTAGACATCCATGAACTTGGCTATCAACGCCTTGGGCATGGCCGAGCCGCCCACGCCCGTCCTGCGCATGGTGGTAAAGCGCAGGCCGTGCTGTTCCACGTGCGCCAGCAAAGCCTGCCAGATGGTGGGCACACCGGCGCTGACGGTTACCGCTTCGGACTCCATCAGCTCATACAGCGACTGCCCGTCCAGCCGGGGGCCGGGCAACACCAGCTTGGCACCGGCAATCGGCGCTGCATACGGAAGGCACCAGGCATTGATGTGGAACATCGGCACCACCGGCAGAATCGCTTCGCTGGCCGAGAGCGACAGCACACCCGGCAGGCAACCGGTCATGGCATTGAGCACAATGGCGCGGTGTGAGTACAGCGCTCCCTTGGGGTTGCCGGTGGTGCCCGATGTGTAGCAAAGCGCCGCCGCCGTGCGCTCGTCAAACTCGGGCCACACATACAAGTCGTTGGCCGGTGCGATCAGGTCCTCGTAGGCAAGCACATTGGCAACACCTTCTATGACCGGTGTGTTCGCGGCATCGGCCAGGCAGACCCAGGCGCGCACGGCAGGGCAGTGCGCCGCAATGCCTTTCACCAATGGCGCAAAGGTGGCGTCGAACAGCACCACGCGGTCCTCGGCATGGTTGATGATGTAGATCAGTTGCTGCGGATGCAGGCGCGGGTTGCAAGTGTGCATGACCATGCCGCTGCCCGAGACGGCGTAGTAGGCCTCCAGGTGGCGGTGGTTGTTCCAGGCGATCGAACCCACGGCGTCGCCACCGCTCAGACCCATCCCCAGCAGGGCATTGGCGAGCTTGCGGGCACGCACCGCGCACTCTGCGTAGGTGTAGCGAAACAGCGGGCCGTGTGTTTCACGCGATACGATTTCTGCGTCGCCGTACTGCTGGGCGGCGTGTTCTATCACGCTCGACAGCAGCAGTGGGCGGTCCATCATCAGGCCAGTTTGCAGCATTACAGCATCCCCCGCAGGCGCTCGCCAATGATGGCGTGCGCTTCAGCCATGATGCGGTCTATCAGTTGTTGCACCGTGGGCACATCACGAATGAGACCGGCCACCATGCCGCAGGACCAGGCACCGGCGTCCATCGTACCTTCGCGCATAATGCGCGGGTAGACGCCCGCCACCTGTTCGATGATGTCCTCGAACTTCAGCGCGGCACCCAGCTCGCGTTCCTTTTCCAGCAGGCGATCTACCGCGGCATTGCGCAACACGCGCTCGGTATTGCGCAGCGGGCGCATGACCAGGCGGGTGTCAAGCTCGGTTGCCGCCACGATGGCGGCCTTCACGTTGTCGTGCACCGGCGCTTCCTGGGTCGCAATAAAGCGCGTGCCCATGTTGATGCCCTCTGCGCCCAGCGCCAGCGCCGCCACCAGCGAACGGCCGTCGGCCATGCCACCGGATGCGACGAACGGAATCTTCAATTCTTCGGCGGCGCGGGGCAGCAGGATGAAGTTGGGCACATCATCCTCACCCGGGTGGCCACCACACTCGAAGCCGTCCACGCTGACCGCGTCGCAGCCAATGGATTCCGCCTTCAGCGCGTGGCGTACCGATGTGCATTTGTGGATAACCTTGATGCCGGCCTCGTGCAGCGCCGGCAGGTATTTCTGCGGGTTATTGCCCGCGGTTTCCACGACCTTGATGCCGCCTTCAATGATGGCGCGGATGTAGCCGGGGTAGTCGGGCGACGTCACCGTTGGCAGAAAGGTCAAGTTGACGCCAAAGGGCTTGTCGGTCATCTCATGACAGCGGCGGATTTCGTTGGCCAGGTCCTGCGGTGTGCGTTGTGTCAGGCCGGTGATGATGCCCAAGCCCCCCGCGTTGGATACAGCAGAAGCCAATTCGGCGAAGCCGACGAAGTGCATACCCCCCTGGATGATGGGGTGTTGAATGCCAAACATGTCAGTGATCTTGGTTTTCATGTTCAATAGGTCCTGTTGATGTGGTGTTGATTGTCTGTTGCTGCTCCCAAAATGGGTTGTTGGTCCGGCACTGCCAGAGTCCCCTTGGTGACTTTGGCTGACCGAGCAATCACCTGGGCGACAGCAAAGCGGTCTCTCTGCCGCATCAGCGTCTTAGACTGATCTTTTCTGTCCGCTTTCCCTGTTCATCTGTTTTTCTGCCATAGGTCTTATGTCCACCGCCCATTCATTGTTCAAGCCCTTTAACTACAAGTCGTTGCACCTGCCCAATCGCATCGTGATGGCGCCCATGACGCGCTCTTTTTCTCCGGGCGGCGTGCCCACTGCGGATGTGGCCGAGTACTACCGCAAGCGTGCCGCTGCCGCTGTCGGCTTGATCGTGTCCGAGGGCACGGTTGTGGAGCGGCCGGCTGCGTCCAATGACCCCAACGTGCCACGTTTTTGGGGCGACGATGCGCTGGCCGGTTGGCAAAACGTCATCAACACCGTGCACGGGGTCGGTGGCCTGATGGCACCGCAGCTGTGGCACGTGGGTGCCGTGCGCAACCGCCGCACCGAGTGGCTGCCGCCCATGCCGTGGGACTCTCCGTCAGGCTATTCGTCGCCGGGCAAGCAATTCACCGAGCCCATGACCGATGAGACCATTGCCGACGCCATTGCGGCATTTGCCCGCGCCGCTGGTGCCGCCAAACGCCTGGGCTTTGACGCCATCGAGCTGCACGGTGCCCATGGCTATTTGATCGACCAGTTCTTCTGGGATGGCACCAACCTGCGCACGGACTTCTACGGCGGCAGCGACTTGGTGCAGCGTGGCCGCTTTGCAGCTGACATTTTGAAGGCCGTGCGCGCCGAAGTTGGGCCAGATTACCCGATCATCATTCGCCTGTCGCAGTGGAAGCAGCAAGACTATGCCGTGCAGATGGCCAAGACGCCGGACGAAATGGCCGCCTGGCTGCAACCGCTGGCCGATGCCGGTGCCGACATCTTCCATTGCTCGCAACGGCGTTTTTGGGAGCCTGAGTTTGCCGGCTCCGATTTGAACTTTGCCGGCTGGGCCAAGAAGCTGACGGGCCGCCCCACCATTACGGTGGGCTCTGTCGGCTTGAGCGGCGAGTTTGTTGCGGCCTTCGGTGGTGAATCGTCCAAGCCCGTATCACTGGACGAGTTGGTGCGCCGGTTCGATCGTGGCGACTTTGACCTGGTGGCAGTTGGACGTGCGCTGATCAGCGACCCCGACTGGGCGCAAAAAGTGCGCGATGGCCGCACAGCCGAGCTGCAGGACTTTGCACCAGCGGCATTGGCCAGTCTGGTCTGACCTGATCAGCCATGGACGAGGCCGACGGTTTTGAGGGTTGGAATGTCTCCGGCAAACTGCTGGAGACCGCTCTCAAAATAGTGCACGATATTGCGTTGTAAAAATTCAAAGAATTCGACGTAATCATCGTCCGCTTCGCGCGTGATCCGGTGCCCCGGATCATTGGCCGAAATTTTCACGTCAAACACCTGTTCGGTGACTTGCTTGTAACGAAACACCACCAAAATCGGCTGTTCCGGATAGCCCTTGGGTGCCGAGAACAGCGTTAGCTGCAGGCCCAGGTGCCAGTACGAATCGTCATTGTGGTGAATCGAGCCAAGAATGGACTTGGTGGCTTTTGCCTTTACCGACTGATCGGTGGGCACAAAGCGAAAACATGCTCGCGGCACGCCCAGGTACTGGATGTAGCGATTGATCAAATCCTGCGCAAACAGGAAGCCATTTTCGCGCTGCGAGACGTAGGTGTCGCGGGCGGTTTTGTAGGCAGAACACAGTGATTCGAATTTGGTCACGGTTATACCCGCAGTAGAGTCAGGTTCATTCTATGTGCAAAGCCCGTCGATAGGTCCAATGCCTCATGCGAAGCTTGGTGGCCGTGCGGCAGCCACGCCAGCGACCCGTTCCAGCGCCATACCCACGTTGGCCAGTGTGCCCTCGTCAAACAGGCGTCCGATCAAGGTCACGCCGTGCGGCACCGTGCGGGGCGGCGCAAATTTTGGCAATGGGTGCGTGGGGTCTGGCGCCCAGTCACTACGCGCTTCGCCAACTTGCACCGTCCCGGTGCGCAGGGTCAGCGAGGGGTGGCCCGTGTTATTGGAAATGGTCAGCATTTCATCACGCAATGAAGGTACCAGCAGCACGTCTACCTGGCTGAAGATGCGGGCCATTTCGATGGCCACCTTGCGGCGCAGGCGGTCAGCCTGCACCATATCCACCGCGGACAAAAAGCGGGCCTGGCGCAACTGGTTGGGCCAGGCATCAGGGAGCTGTATTTTTAGTTGATTGATGCGGCCATCCTGCAGAAAGTCTTCAAAGGCGGCGGCCCCTTCGGCAAACAGAATCGTGTTGAGCGACTGGTAGGGCCAGTCGGGCAACTGCACAGGGGTTGGCACCAGGCCCAGGCCACGCAGTTGCGCCAGTGCGGCGCGGTCAATGTTGGTGGCGGGGTCTTCGTGCATCCAGGCATCGATGTAGCCAATCTTCAGCCCCTTGACCGGTCGATTGGCGTCAAAGTCCAGATGCGACGGCACGCTGCTCAGGTCGCCCGCATCGGGCCCGGAGATGGCTTGCAACACCAGCATGGCATCTTCCACGCTGCGCGTCATCGCGCCCAGTTTGTCCAGTGACCAGCATAACGTCATGGCGCCGGTGCGGGCGACGCGGCCAAAGGTGGGGCGCAGACCGGTGACGCCGCAGCGCATGGCCGGGCTGACAATGCTGCCTCCGGTCTCACTGGCAATGGAAAACGCCACCAGGCCTGCGGCTGTTGCCGCACCTGGGCCAGCACTGGAGCCGGAGGCGCCTTCTTCCAATAGCCAGGGGTTCATGGTCTGGCCGCCAAACCAGATGTCGTTCAAGGCCAGAGCCCCCAGGCTGAGTTTGGCAATCAGCACGGCGCCGGCCTGGTTGAGCCGCGCCACGACGGCCGCGTCATGTTCTGGAATGCGGTCTTTGTAGAATTCTGCCCCCCAGGTTGTGGCAATGCCTGCGGTGTCCAGCAGGTCTTTGACCCCGTAGGGAATGCCATGCAAAGGCCCACGGTATTTGCCGGCGGCAATCTCTTGGTCGGCATGGCGCGCCTGGGCCAGCGCATGCTCGCGGGTTACGGTGATCACGCTGCGCAACTGCGGGTCCAGCCGGGCGATGCGGTCCAGGTAAATAGTGGTCAGGCGCTGCGAACTCAACTGCCTGGCTTGCACCCAGCGCGACAACTGGTGGACCGGTGCAAACGCAATATCAACGTCGCTGGCGGGCAAGGTGGCTGCGCCGCCCTGGCTGCGAACAAAGTGGTCGCGTTGCGGGCCGGGCTTGCTGCCGGGCAGGCAGGGGTTCCACTGCGTGGCAGGTGCCAAGGAAGCCTCCAGCGCGACCTTGCGCGGGCCGGTGCGCCGCTCCAGCATGGCTGGCATCGAGGTGCGCCAACTGCTGGCCGCCAGGTCGCGCTCGGACGCCGTCATGGTGACCTGCACCAGCTTTTCCGCCTCTGCAAACGTGGCGCTTGACACCTCCGGCCCACTGGCTGGCAGGGTGCCAAACGTCGGTGGTGCGCCAGGGGTGGCCTGCGGTCCATCCGCAGCCAAGGCTGGTTGCAGGCCGGTGGCGGCCATTAATGTCAGGGGTGAGGCAATCAGGAACTTGCGGCGGGATTTCATGCGGAGTGCTTTCGTTACAGTTTCTGGAAGGCAAGCATAATGACTTTCATGAAACTGCAGCTGCGCGCGGGTGAACTGAATTTTTTTCAGCAATGGGTGATATTAGGTTTTGCCTTGTTGACGCTGGCCGGCTTCATTGCCCTGACGCAATTCCATGACTACCAAAGTGTCGGTGCGCAGGAAGGAGACAGGCTGACCAAGCAAGCACTGATTGTCGAGAAGAACATCGTGCCCCAATTGCTCTTGGCCAGTCGGGTCATCGACTCCATCGTCAACGACCTGCCATCGTGGACCGCGGCACACGATGGTTACCAAGCGGCCAACCGGCAACTGGGGGTCATCAACGACAGCCTGATTGGCATTCGGCCGATTCTGGTCATCGGGCCCGACGGTACCGTGCTGGCATCCAGCAACGCCAAGCTGGTTGGTATGAATTTTGTCAAACGCGACTATTTTCAGACGGCTCTGAAAAGCCCGGACCCGCGTGTTCTGCATGTCAGCGCACCCTTCAAGACAGTGCTGGACACCTTTGTCATCAGTATGTTTCGCGCCATTCCTGGCGCCAATGGCGAGTTTGGCGGCTTGGTCATCGTCAGCGTGATTCCTGAGTATTTCTCAAACCTGCTTGACTCGGTGCGCTATGCGCCAGATATCCGAACGTCCATTGCGCACCAGGATGGTCAGCTGTTTCTGACGTCGCCCAAAACGCCGGAGATTGAGGGCAAGAACCTGAACCTTCCCGGCACCTTCTTTCGGCAGCACATGGATTCGGGGCGTACGGAAAATGTCTTTGATGGCACGGTCTATGTGTCTGGCGACCAGCGCATGCTGGCGCTGCGAACCCTGAAGCTCAGCGACCCACCCATGGACAAGGCGCTGATTATTGGCGTGGGCCGTGACGCCCGGTCGATCTATGCGCCATGGCGCCAGAACCTGGTAGCCCAAGGCCTGCTGCTGGCGCTGATCGTGGTGGCCAGCACGCTGGCGCTCTGGCTGGTTCAACGCCGCCAGCGGGTGCAAATCCTGGAACGCCGCCTGGCTGAAGTCAAGATCACCAAGCTGGAGTTTCACGACACCCTGACCGGACTGCCCAACCGTGCCCTGTTGATGGACCGGATCCACCAGACCATCGCCACCAGCGCGCGGGACGGCGGCTACGCGGCGTTGATACTGGTCGATCTGGACAACTTCAAGACTCTGAACGACACCATGGGCCACGGGTATGGTGACATGCTGCTCAAGGAAGTGGCACAACGCCTGGCCGCCTGTGTGCGCGAAGGCGACACAGTGGCACGCATTGGGGGCGATGACTTTGTGATTCTGCTGTCAACCTGTGGCAAAACGCAAGAGGATGCAGCAAAGGGTGCAGAGGCTGCGGCCAGCAAGGTTCTGGCGGTCATTGACCAGCCGTTGGCATTGAATGACTTCAAATACCACAGCACTGCGAGCATGGGTGTCACGCTCTGCCATGGACATGACATGGCGGCGGAGGATCTGATGAAGCAGGCCGAGCTGGCCATGTACAAGTGCAAGGAGGCCGGGCGCAATGGCTGGCGGTTCTTTGATCCCCACATGGAATCAGTGGTCAAGACGCGCGCGGCGCTGGAGGAAGACATACGACGCGCACTGCATGAACAACAGTTTATGTTGTATTACCAGGCGCAGGTGGTCAGCCAGGGGCGCGTCATGGGCGCAGAGGCCTTGGTACGCTGGCAGCATCCAAGCCGTGGCCTGGTGTCCCCCGCAGAATTCATACCACTGGCGGAAGACACAGCGTTGATTCTGCCGTTGGGCGCCTATGTGCTGGAGACGGCCTGCAAGCAACTGGCGCAGTGGGCCACGCAAACCGAGTTCGAACACCTGACGATCGCAGTCAATGTCAGTGCCAAACAGTTCAGACAGCCCGAGTTTGCGGCGCAGGTCATCGCCATGTTGCGCCAGACCGGTGCCAACCCCGAACGGCTCAAACTGGAGTTGACCGAAAGTTTGTTGGTCGACAACGTGCAGGACATCGTGGCCAAGATGTTTGCCCTCAAGGCCCATGGCGTGGGCTTTGCGTTGGATGACTTTGGTACTGGTTATTCATCGCTCAGTTATTTGAAGCGACTGCCGCTGGATCAACTGAAAATTGACCAAAGCTTTGTGCGCGACGTTTTGAGCGACCCCAACGACGCGTCCATTGCAAAAACAATTGTGGCGCTGGCGCAGAATCTGGGGCTTGGCGTGATTGCCGAAGGGGTGGAAACACTGGCGCAGCGCGACTTTCTGGCCAGCGTCGGTTGCCATGCCTACCAAGGCTACTACTTCAGCCGCCCGGTTCCTATAGACGCCTTTGAAAGCTATGCCAGGGGCGCCTGAAGCGAGGCCATCCAGGCGTCAAAGCCGCCGCGCAGCGGAAATGCGTTACGGTAGCCCAGCTTCTGCAGGCTTTGTGCCGCATGCACGGCACCGGCGTCCTGCGGGCAGGCACAAATCGTGACCAGGGGATAGTCCTTGTCGACACCCGCCAGCGACTGTGTCAGTGCGTCGTACTCCGTGAGGTGCGCATTCGGAATCAAGCCCGTGGCTTCGGCCAGACTTTGGGTGCGCAGATCGATGATATGGGGCGGACGCGGCCCGACCAGTGCCTGCTTCAACTCGGCTATGTCCATATGGTGCATGGCCGCCAGCCGCTCAAAGCGCAGTTTCTTCCAGTATTTCCAGGCGATGACGGCGACCACCAGGCCGGCGGCGATGATGGCCAGCTGAATACCCTGCGCGGCCATCCAGGCCAAGGTCGTATCGATTTGCGCATGAAAGGCGTAACCTGCCGCCAAGGCCAGGCCAGCCCACAATGCCGCGCCAATGGCGGAGGCCAAAAAGAACGAAGAGCGCGCCATGCCCAAGGCACCCGCGACCGGTGGCGCCACAGTAGAAAAACCAGGAATGAATTTGCCAAACACCAGCGACCAGACGCCCCACTTGGTAAAGCGCGACTCTGTCTCATTGACGCACGAGCTGGGGTTGATCGACATCTTGCACAACAAAGAGAGCACCTGGTAACCGTATTTGCGGCCCGCCTGGTACCAGATCCAGTCTGCCAACAAGGAAGCCAGCACGGCCGCCAGCAACATCGCGTTCAGTGGCAATAGTCCGTTGGACTGACTGCCCGCCAACACCATGGTGGGTACGGACGGCACGGGCAGGCCCAATTGCTGCAAAAACACGTTCACAAAAACCAGCAGGTTGTGGTCGTGTTGCAAAAAGGGGGGCATCCAGGTGCTGTCCATGCGGGCTTTCTTCGGTTGGGTAGACGTGGGGGCTGCGGCGACCCGTTTCAAGGGACAGTCTGCGTTTATGCGGGAGAGCACTGGAATTATCCGGTGTTTGCTGCCCTGGTGCCCTAGAATTCAACTTTCGCTGACGCTGTCGCGTTGCACCAAAGGCTCACATGGTCCCACTGGGTCAGTTCCGCCTGCGTACGGTTTTTATCGTGCCCTTTGTGCTGCAGATCACGCTGGCGGTGGGGCTGGTGGCCTACCTTGCATTCAGCACCGGCCACAAGGCAATCGACGACTTGACGTTGCGCTTGCGCACCGAGGTCGCGACCCGGGTCCAGGACAAACTCGCCAGCCTGCTGGAAGCCCCCCACGCCATCAACCAGGTTAATGCGGTCGCCGCCCAATTGGGTTTGCTGAAAATGCAGGAGACCGACACGCTGCGCCTGTATTTCCAGCAGCAGCTCATGGCCCAAAGCGCGTTGACGCTGGTCGGCTTTGGTACCGAGCAGCCCATTTATGTGGACGTAGCGCGGCTGGACGCAGTGGATGCGCTCAAATTGGCGGTATGGAACCCGGCAAAAGGACCGGTCAAGAACTGGAAGATCGACCTGAGTGGCCACATTCTCGAACCCATAGCCACAGACCCTGGCTACGACCACCGCCAGCGGCCCTGGTACCAATCCGCGGTGGCGGCTGGCAAGCCGGGCTGGAGCAGCATTTACCTGACCAAAACGCCGAAACGCCTGGTGGTATCAGCCACACAGCCGGTGTACACCGAGCAGAAAGCATTGTTTGGTGTGGCGGTGGCCAGTTTGAGCCTGACCGGGATCAGCGATTTTTTGAAGACTTTGAATATTGGCAAGTCCGGGCAGGTGTTTATATTGGAGCGCTCGGGCGACCTGGTTGCCAGCTCGACGGCGGAGATTCCATTTGTGGTCGAGGGGGAGCAACCCAAGCGGCTCAATGTGCGCAACAGCGCCAACCCGCTGACCCGCGAAACCGGGCAAAACCTGCTGCAACGTTTCTCAGACCTGGCGACATTGCGCAGCGCGACACCGTTTGACTTTGCCATTGATGGGGAACGCCAATTGGTACAGGTTGTGCCGTTTCAGGATGGTCGGGGGCTGGCCTGGACCATTGTGGTGGTGGTGCCCGAATCCGATTTCATGCAGCAAATAACCGAGACCACCCACACGACGGTGCTGGTGACGATGGCCGCGCTGCTGGTTGCCATCGTGGTCGGCTTCTTGACCACCCGCTGGGTAACCGGCCCCATCACGGCCATCCACCAGGCGGCCAGCGAGATTGCCAGCGGCGACTGGACCAAGGTGGTGCAGGTCGACCGTCGCGACGAACTGGGCGACCTGGCGCGCATATTCAACCGCATGGCAGCCCAGGTGCGCGAAACCATGACCACACTGGAGCAGCGCGTGGCGCTGCGCACGGCCGAACTGGCGCAGGCCAACAGCACGCTGGAAGATCGGGTCAATGCCCGCACCGCAGAGCTGGGCAAAGCCATGGAGCAACTGGTGCAGACCGAAAAAATGGCGACCCTGGGTGGCATGGTTGCCGGCATCACGCATGAACTCAATACGCCTCTGAGCAACGTGCGCCTGGCTGCGGCCGGCCTGGCCGAGCAGGTCAAGGAGCTGTCGCAGGCCATGCTCGAAGGCCGTGTGACCCGCTCGGCGATGGACCAGTTCATTGCCTATTCGCAGGAAACCACGGCCCTGATCGACCGTGCGTCCCAACGCTCGGAGGCCTTGATTGCCGGCTTCAAGCAGGTCGCAGTCGACCAGGCCAGTGAACGCAAGCGCCGCTTCTTGTTGCGCGAGATTGTCGACAACACGGTGCAATCCTTGGCGCCAAGCCTCAAGACCAAGCCCTTCAACGTGGTCATCGAGGTCGATCCGAGTCTGGAGCTGGACAGCTACCCCGGCCCCATTGAACAAATCGTCACCAACCTGATCACCAATTCACTGGCCCATGCGTTTGCCAAGCGCAGCGCAGGCCAGATGCTGGTGCAGGCCCGCGCCATTAACAACGATGTGGAGCTGGTCTACAGCGACGACGGTATTGGCATCGACAATGAAGTGGAAATGCGCATCTTCGACCCCTTCTTTACCACCAAGGCCGGGCAGGGCGGCTCGGGCCTTGGCCTGTACACCATTTACAACCTGGTCACCGGGCTGTTTGGCGGCAGCATCACGGTCGAAGGCCGCCCGGGCGTGGGCGCGCGCTTTACGATGTTGCTCAAAGGTGTGCTGGTGGGTGAGGCTCCGGCCCCATCCTAAAATTTGTTGGTGTCATTGTTATTGCGCTGCAGGTTCTTCTGCAACTCAACGCAGGTGGCCGTACCCGCCAAATCAGACCGTTGGCAGGCTTTGAACATGCACATGGGGCGTGTCACAAAGTTGGTGTCGGCGCACAGCCGCTCGGGGGTCACGGCCGGCGCAGCGGGCTTGGGTTCGGGCGGCGGTGGGGCCGCGACGACTGGTGCCGGTGTGCTGACAGGTTCTGGTGCGCTGGCGGCGCGTGGGGCTTCCATTTTGGCGGCTTTGGCGGCGGCGATGCGGGCCTTTTCCTTGGCTTTGGCAGCCAGGTCCGCAGCGGCCGACGCGCGTTGTGCCGGCGTGCTGCTTTCGATGATTTCTTCTATGGGTTCGTTCTTGCTGGATGGCGTCAACACGACTTCGGCGCCACTGGCTGGTGTTGCCGCTGATGCCGTGCCCGCGGCGGATGCTGCTGGAAGGCTGGCGTCGATGACCACCGGCGCCGCCTTGGCGCGCCCCAGCCAACTGCGCACCCCCCAGCCAGCCGCCAGCAACATGGCCAATGCCACAACGGTGGCTACGATCCAGATGGTGTTCGACGACTGACGGGGCGCCGTTGCCGCGTGGGAAGATGGATGTTTGGATGGGCTGCGCGACGAATGCGGTTTACTGCGCCGGGCCACGGAGTCACTTTCCATAGGGGCGGGTCGGCTTACAGCGTGTTCGCGCGGGCGGTTTCTGCGTTCGGCAGCAGCGGTCGGCGGCTGGGCCACCAGAGTGGCGTCCGGGTCGTCTGCCAAATCGTCGTCGTCGTCGGCGGTTGGATCGATGAACTGGGTTGGCGCGAAATGGGGGTCGGTGTCGTTCGGTCGGGTCTGGTCCTGGGTCACCGGGACGCTGGCCAACTGCAAAACGTCGCCGCCAGGCAGGCTGCCGGGCCCTAGTTCGGCGCGCCAGTCAAAAGTCGACATGCCATTGGGCGTCACAATGCCCAATGCCCGTGCGAACTCGCGCACCGATTGGGGTCGGTCCTGCGGTTGAATGTGCAGTGCCCAGGCAATGGCCTGGGTAAATTGATCGGAGTAGCTTTGCCCGAACTCTGTTGACACCGTTTTGACCACATTGGCAAATGCCGGCAGTTTGTCGTTGACGACACGGATCATGGCCGGCGTGGGCGCCTCGTTGCACAGCAAGCCATGCACCACCGCCGCCAGCGCGTACAAATCGGTCCACGGGCCCTGGGGCATGCCCTGGGAATCGGCGTACTGCTCTATGGGCGCGTAATTGATCTTGAGAATGGCCGTGTGCTGCTTGGCACTGTCGCTGATGGCCAGTCGTGCCGCCCCCAGGTCCAGCAACACGGGTGGCCCCGAGTCCTGCAGGAAAATATTGTCCGGCGACACGTCACGGTGCCAAGCCTTGCCGCGGTGCAAAACCTTGAGTGCACCCAGGATGGACCACAGGACCTTGCGCAACCAGGCCTCTGACGGAGGCTTGCGCATGCTCTGGCGGGCCTGCTTCAGCGTCATGCCGTGGTACAGCGGCATCACCATGTAGGCCGTGTCGTTGGCTTCCCAGAAACGGAAAACGCGAACCAGTGAAGGGTGTTCAAACTTGGCCAGCATGCGGGCCTCGGCCACAAAGGAGCGCAGCCCGGTCTCAAAAGTCTCTGCGTCGCCGGAGGCGCGCACCGAAATGTTCAAGCCGCCGCCACCGCGGCAGGCCAGTCCAGTAGGCATGTATTCCTTGATGGCGACGTCGCGTTGCAATGAGTGGTCGTAGGCGCGGTAGACCATGCCAAAGCCGCCAACACCGATCAAACCGCGGATCTCAAACTCCCCCAGTCGGACGCCGCTTGCCAATGCGTCTACATGGCTTACGTCTGGTGCAGCAACGCGAATCGGCAATTCAATCATGTGTCCTATTCTTGAAAAACACCCGCTGACCCACTATGGACCACAGAGATCATAGACGTTGGCATTCTATGGCCTAGATTGTGCTTACGGCGCCATGAAGTAGTAACAAGTTCGTGACAATTGCC
>FTFO01000131.1_pt1 | contig 40280 bp, 31 predicted proteins | sample 1640461 | NCBI WGS metagenome assembly FTFO01 (sample SAMEA3914814, study PRJEB12502) | metagenome | biome: forest; material: soil | place: USA | collected 2011-09-16 | depth 0.1 m
AATACGAACCGCAAACCCGCATCGAAGGCGATCTGCAACAAATGCCAACCGATTTCCCGGTCACCGAACTGTGGCACGTGCTGGCTGGTCAACAGGCGGGTCGCGACAACGCCGCGCAAATCACCATGTTTGACTCAGTCGGCTTTGCAATGGAGGACTTCTCTGCGCTGCGCTATGTGCTTGACCGGGCGCAGAGCCTGCATGTGGGTGCGACAATTCCTTTGATACCGGAAATGGCCGACCCCAAGGATTTGTACCAGTTGATCCGTCCCATCGCAACTGACAAAAAGCTCGTTGACGTCAAAGCAGGCGTAGCGTTGCAAATCACGGCCCTACTGGAAGCCCTGGCATGACATCTGCAGTCTCGGTGCAGGCGCCTGCCGCCGTGGTGATGGTGCGTCCGCATGCCTTTCGCTCCAACCCCGACACACTGCTGGACAACGCCTTCCAGGTTCAAGGTGCATCCGATGACAGCGGCATTGCAACGGCGGCCTACCGCGAAGTCAGCACCATGGCGCAGCAACTGCAAGACGCCGGTGTGACGGTGCATGCATTTGAGGACACGGGCTTGGCGACGCCAGACTCAGTGTTTCCCAACAACTGGTTCTCTACTCACGCCGGGGGCCATGTTGCCATTTATCCGATGGCCGCACCCAGCCGCCAATTGGAGCGGCGCTGGGATGTCATCGATCTGTTGAAGCAGCGTTACCGCGTGCAGGACGTGATTGACTACTCGGGACTGGAGCAAGACTGCGTCTACCTGGAAGGCACTGGAGCCATGGTGCTGGACCATATTGACCGGGTTGCCTACGTGGCGCAATCCAAGCGCGCGGACCCGATGGCGCTGGAGCGCTTTTGCACGCATTTCAATTTCGAGCCCATGTTGTTTGGCGCCGCCAATGCCAAGGGCCAGGCCGTCTACCACACCAACGTGTTGATGTGTATAGGCACAGACTTTGCACTGGCCGGTTTTGACATGATCACGAATACGCAAAGGCGACAGGAGATTCGCCAGCGGCTCACCGAGAACGGCCGTACGCTGATTGCGCTGACAGAGGAACAGATTGGCGAATTTGCTGGGAATGCGTTGGAGCTGCAGGGCGCCAATGGCCGCCTGCTGGCGTTGTCCGCGCGGGCATTGCGTTCGCTGACAAAACCGCAAATCGCCTGCCTGGAGCAGCATGTGCAACTGTTGCCGCTGGACGTGCCCACCATAGAACTGGCAGGCGGCTCGGTGCGCTGCATGTTGGCAGGCATTCATCTGAAGGCCCGGCCCCATGCAGCGGCCTGATCAAGATTTCAATTATTTGTACTTGGCGTCAATGTCGTAAACAGCGGTCTGCACCAGGCGCTGGATCATGGTGTCCAGGCCGACGCCACCCTTGGCGCTCTCGGAAATGCCCATCACGCTGGTGCGGCTGGCGCCCACTTCCATTTTCAATTCCTTGTAGCCTTGTGCCACTTGCTCGGTGGTGTTGGCGTTCATGATCTTGTAGCGCATGCCGATCAACCACACGCCCGTGCCTTCTTCCGTCTTGACGGAGCCGACAACGTGGCCAGTGGCATTGCCAGCCTGGGTACCGGACAGGCCGCTGATCAAGCCGCCTATGGCCCGGCCGTCAAAACCTTTGGAGTTGGCAGCGATTTGCTCGGCCTTCAGAATGTCAAACTTGACCACATACTTGGCGGTCTTCAGCTTGCCCACCTGCATGGTCTTGCGCGCTGCCTTGGGGTCACCCAGGTTGTAGGCCAAAGTGATTTCGTTCAGCAATTTTCCCAGACTGGCCCGCTCCAGCACCGTGAAATTGGCTTGTGACAGCTCCAATTCACCAAAATCGGCAATGTTGTTAGGCGAAAACTTCGCCGAAAAGCTGGCGTTGTTGCTCTTGATTTCGCCGGGAATGACGACCAAGGCCGGGCCCTTTTTGGACGCATTTTTGTATTCCACTTCCTTGTAGGCGGCAGAGTCGGCAGCGGCATTGGCCTTGACGGACGTAGAACTGCCGGCCGTGGGCGACGGGTTGCCATAGGCAGGCGCCGACTTGTCGGCAGGTGGCGCAGGCGCGTCCGCGGCGCGCGGAGCAGTCTCCATACAAGCCGTGCTCAAGAGGCCCATTGCGGCACAAACAGAAGAAACTAACAGTGATCGAAAGCGCATTTTTTTATCCATCCCAAGTGAAAGTGTTCCGCCGAATGGCGAACCTTGGGAGTCTACGCTTTTTCTAAGACCGCTTTACGGCGGCCCGAACTGGGCCAGTCTATCGGACCCGGTGTATCACTGCGCCGGTACCGTTATGACACTCTCGCGCAACAGGCCACCACCAGTGACGCTGCCTTCAACACGTGACGGTCCCAGAACACGGGCATCGCAGGCTGCGCGGTCATCGCCCTGAAACTTTTCGCAGCGTACCAATGCGTTGTGGCTATACTGGTCCGGTGCCGCGGTCAGGCCGCCGCGCTTGGCCTCGGCCAAGGCATTGCGCGCCTCCGTCCTGCAGGTTTCGCGTGGCTGATAGGACTGTGGGCTATCGCAAAATGCCATGTCCTGGCGATAACGTTCCTGTGCATCGGCAATGGCGTTGGAGTTTGAAGGACCTGCCAACGCGGTACTGGCAAGAAGCATCGCGCCAATCACGGTTAGGCTTCGTTGGCAGGTAAATGGGTTGAGAAATTTCATGGTGCGGTCCTCTGTTGGAGAGACTCTAGGCTAAGGCAATGCGTCGGCGACGTATGTACGCCCGCGCACAGAGCCTTGCCCCAATGCCGTTTAACAATACCGACATGACACTGATACGTTGGTTGGTATGGATAGTCGGAGCAGTGGCAGCACTGGTGGTATTGATTGCACTGTGGATTGCACTGGTCGGTTGGAATTGGTTGCGTGAACCCATTCAAACCCAGGTCATGAAAGCCACTGGACGCGCGCTCGCCATCAACGGTGATCTGCAAGTGCACTTGGCCTGGCCCCAACCACGGCTACAGGCAGCCGCCGTCACCTTTGCGAATCCAACCTGGAGCAAGGAAAAATATTTGCTCCGCGCCGACACCATAACGATTGCCGTTGACCTGCCTGCATTGCTGATGGGGGAACTGGAACTCACCGACGTGGACTTGTCGCACCCCACCGTACTATTGGAACAGAGTGCCGACGGCCGAAAGAACTGGCTGCTGGACGTCAACCAACAAGATGAAAATGCACGCATCCATATCGCCCAACTGACACTGGACGATGGCACGCTGGGTTACGACGACGCCAGCGGGCACACCCATATTCGTGCCAACCTCACCTCTGCCGGCAATACCGCCAACGGTGCCGGCGCTGTCGATGCACCGGGTGTGGTGTTTCGCGCCCAGGGAACCTACCATCAGTTGCCCATGACCGCTACGGGCACCGGCGGGTCCGTGCTGGCATTGCGCGATGAGCGCACACCCTACCCCCTCACAGTCGATGCCACATTTGGTCAAACGCATGTCAAATCCCGGGGCACGGTGACCAGCCTTTCCAAGTTGACGGCGGTCGACATGCAACTCGCCCTCAGCGGCAACGACCTGGAGCAACTGTACCCCTTGCTCGGCATTCCGGCACCCAAGTCACGTGCTTACGCGGTGAAAGGCCACCTGTCACACTTTGCACACATCTGGCGCTTTGAGAACTTTACCGGCCACATCGGTGGCAGTGACATGGCTGGCGCGGTGGTTGTGACTACAGGTGGCAAGCGGCCCGAACTGGTGGCCAAATTGAATGCCGACATGCTGGACCTGGACGACCTTGCGGCCATGATCGGCGCGCGCGCGACGCCCGATGCCAGCTCGACCGAAGGCGTGACGGGGCCACCCCATGTACTGCCGGATGTGCCATTCAAGACCGACCGCTGGAGCAGCATGAACGCCGATGTGCGTCTGCACGCAAAGCACAGCCTGCGCGCCCAGACCGTGCCGATGGACGACTTGACGGTTCACCTGGGTTTGCGCGATGCGGTGCTGACCCTGGAGCCGCTTGAAGTCGTGATGGCCGGCGGCCATTTGAAGGCAGACGTGGTGCTGGATGGACGTACCAACCCGATTCAAGCCAAAGCGCATGTGCAGGCGCACAAGGTGTTGTTGTCCAAACTGTTTCCAACCCTGGTGCTGAACCAGGCCAGCATTGGCGACATCAATGGCAGCGTGACGCTGACCGGCAAGGGCAACTCGGTCGGCAAAATGCTGGGCACAGCCAATGGCAACATCAGCATGGTGATCGCCGGTGGCGAGGTCAGTCAATTGATGATGGAGAAGGCCGGGCTGCATTTGTGGGAAATGTTGGCGTTGAAAGTGTCAGGCGACAAGCGCATCGTGCTGCGCTGTGCGGTAGCGGACTTTGACGTCAACAATGGCGTCATGGAGGCCGACGCATTGATCTTTGATACGCAGGTCACCACCCTGCTGGGCAGTGGCACTATCGACTTGGCACACGAAACACTGGACCTGACTCTGCACCAGCGAACCAAGCGCACCAGCCCACTGGCACTGCGCAGCCCGATTCTGATTCACGGCAATCTGGCCCACCCCACTGTGGGCGTGGACAAAGCCCAAGTTGCGGTACGTGCCGCCGGTGCGGCAGCGCTAGGTTTGATCAGCCCCTTGCTGGCGCTGGTGCCCTTGGTTGACCCAGGCCCTGGGGAAGACAGCGACTGCACCAACTTATTGCGCGATGCCAAAGCCTTGCACAAACAAACCAAGAAAGACGCATCCGCAGCCCACTAGCGACTCACGCTGGCATAGCCCATGCCAGCGCCGAGCAATTTAGCAGCCAGCGCTTGCGCGTCACCTTCGCTGGACAAATTGGGCAATTGCACCAGATAGACACGTTTGCCCGAGCGCCTATCGGGATGGAACACCGCCGGATAACCTTGGTTGCGCAACTCGTCATACAGGTTCATGGCTTCGTCAAACGCCGTATGTTCGGCAAATGTGATCTTCCAATGGCCGCCCACGCTGGCACCGCCCGCGTCACGTGCGATTTCGGTCTCTAGAGCCCATTGGGCCAATTGGGCATCCGCCACCCGGCCAATGGGCAGCGTGGGCTCGCCCTTGGGGGCGATATAGAACTGCAGGGGCTGGTCCAGTATCACCGGGGCCGTACTCTGGCCGGCAATGGGGTCGCGTGCGACTTCAATCTTGCCTTCCAGCAGACAGACGATTTCCTTGGCACCCCCCTGTTTACCCCACAGATCGGTACCGCGAATGCCTGCCGTAACCGTTGCCAGGCGAATATTCACCTCGCGGTGGTTGGTGGCCTTGGACAAGGCGCTGGTGGTAAAGCGAAACGCCCCGGTCAACACATTCATGGCGGAGCGCAGAAAGACGGAATCGCCCTCGCGCTTGGCCGCCAGCGCATCAAAACCCAGTTGGGCGTTTTCCCCCAGCTTGACCTTGCTGCCTTCTGGCAAGGTCAGCAGAATGCGGGCGTTGCTGCCGGTGACGATGCGGTCGCGCTCTTGCAGCACCATGCCCGGGAAAATGGGCTCACGCCGCCCAGCGCGCTCCAGCCAGGCTGGCATCACCACGCCGTCCACGGCGGCGGCTGGCGGCTCTGCCGTTGCGGCACTGGCATCCTGCGCCAGGGCTGCCAGCGCCAACGCCAGCCACAGCGGTGCCGTTTTGCCCCATGTTGCTGTAGAACCGCGCGTATTGCTTGTTGCCAACCGTCCCATGTTGCACTCCTGAAGTTGAACCATTACACACCTTGCACAGCATATACGCGACAAATTCGGAATTGGATGCAGAGTAAGCGACAAATACTACCAAACCAGGGCAAAACAGCCAACCGCGTCAGAAATCCATATACTGGCCCGCATGAAACTGGACACCCGTAGCCTTTTGGAACTGATTGCCAGCAGTGCGCAAGGCAACCACGCTGACTTTGCTCAGCTCTACGAACGCACCCACATGCATCTGTTTGGCGTCGCCGTGCGTATATTGGGAAACGGACAGGCGGCTGAAGATGTTTTGCAAGAGGCCTATGTGAGTATCTGGAAGAACGCGGCAAGCTACCGCAACGAAATTGGCGGACAGGCCATTCAACCCATGACATGGCTGATTGCCATCGTGCGCAACAAAGCCTTGGACGCGTTGCGCCTGCGCGCGCGCCGTAAAGAAGACGAATACTCCCCGGATGATGATGACCCGATCGAGCACACAACCGCGTCAGCCGGCACCGCCATCGGTGCAACCCCCAGTGCCATGCAACTGCTGGAAAAGGCCAGCCAGGCGCTGCACATTGACGGCTGCATGAATGCACTGGAGGGCAGCCACCGCCAAAGCCTGGCGCTGGCCTATTACCAAGGCCTGTCGCATTCGGAAGTCGCAGCGCAGATGGGCGCACCGCTGGGTTCAGTCAAAGCCTGGATACGCCGCGGCCTGGAGAAACTCAAAACCTGCCTGGCCAATCAAGGGGTGGCCGCATGAGATACACCCACCCCCAACTGCTGGAACATCTGGCATCCACCTACGTGCTGGGTACCTTGCGCGCCGGGGCGCGCCGGCGTTTTGAGCGCTTGCTGGTAGACCGTGGCGATGTACGCGCGCTGGTTACCCAATGGGAAATCCGGCTGGGCCAACTGGCCATGTCGGTGGCACCGGTGAAACCCTCGGCCCGGTTGTGGCCTGCGATTGCCGCGCAGACGCAAAACCGCACTGGACGCGCACGCCAAGCGCCCGGCCGAACCTGGCTCGGCGGCTGGATACCGGCAGGCTTTGGCCTGGGCGGACTGGTCGTCGGGGTGATGGCCGCCAGCGCACTGTTCATGCTGGCGCCGACACTTTTCCTGACTAGCGATTTCGTTGCGATGCGCTCGGGGGAACGTCTGCCAGCGAGCTATGTCGGCCTGCTGACCGACGAACAGGGCAATGGCAAGGTGCTGGTCAGCTCGCTGCGCTTTGGCAAGACAATGTCCGTCAAAATCATCGGCCCCATCACGCCGCCGCCCGTGGGCCGCCTGGTGCTGTGGGCCACCCCGGCCAACGGCCCGGCATTTTCCCTCGGCACGGTCCCCACCAGCGGCACGGCCGTAGCCATGCTGGCGCAGCCGTCTGAGAAGTTGTTCGCCAATGTCAGCAAATTGAGCATCACGGCAGAAACCGAAGCCACACCGACCAGCCCGCACGGAACGCCGGTCTACAGTGGCAATTGCGCCAAACTGTGGTGACAAACATTTGCCTCCCTCGGTGGCTGTGGAAAAATAGAAGGAAATGATCTACGGCCAGTTGTAGGAGGCGCACACGCAGGGCCAACAATCACATTTCGTGATGGACGAATGCGGCATATGTTTCCACTCACCTTTGGCAACACAGCAGCGTTTCACGCTAACATGGGTCAATGGCAGCTTCGGAGCGCACCGGCTGACTCTTGTCCAGCAGGAGCCGTCACTCAACTGCGTGGCCTAGTGGAGTTCATTTCTCGGTGAAATCACGGTATACACGTCCGTCAATACGATAAGCATCATCATGTCCAACATAAACACCTGGCTATTAGTCGGTGCGGTTGTGATCGTTATTCTTTTCTGCATAAATGCCGTCGTCTATCGTGCTCGTTTTGGCACGTTTTTACCTGCTCGCAATGTAGAGCAGACCCCGCTGAAGAAAAAGCTCACAAAACTGGAGGTAGCCTCTGCAATGGTTTTATGTCTCGCGCTTTTGATCGCCAAGGCGTGGACTGTTCTTGCTCCGACCAGCGCTTTTTCGGCTTGGCTGCGGGAGCCATATTCCTTATTCATTTGTGTGATTTGGTGCTGGTTTATTGCAATAGTTATTGGAATCACGTCCCGAGTGGTAAGTTTTCTTCGAAGGAATGTGACAGCGGAACTGCGAGACAAGAACCACACACACAAGGACATTAGACTCAGTGATTAATAACCTATCTCACATACGTGGTGCCAACATTAGAGCTGCAATCAGTTCGCCTGACTGACCGGTCTGAGGCACAATGACGGTTGCTAGTCCAGCGTTTGCTGTCATTCAGACATTTGGCCTGATGGGCTAGAGTCAGCCATCATTTGTTCGTTGAATCCCATGGCAGAAGCGCTTAATTTTGGGCGGAACAATTTTCTTGGAGACTGGTGATGCGCCTGCGTGAGCCGTTGACCATTGTTCTTGCCTGCTTCACAGGGGGGTGTGCAACAGTGGGGTTACGCATTGAGCAAGTCCCCGTGCCTGCATATATCAAGACTGAAGTGATACTCCCTGTTTCGGCTCTCGCTCTTCGGGCAAGACTATTGGCAAAGCTTAGCGGCCAGGAGGAACTAAGCGATCCTGTTTACAGGACGATGGGCTTCTTTTCGCAAGATGCGGCAGGTAATAGAAAATTGGAACTGGCTTTAGCTGAGGAATACGCAGATCCGTTGCGTGGCGCGAAATCCTACCGAAATGATGCAGATCATGCCAAAGACCTGTACGTCAACTTGACCGGCGGGTCCATCGTGTCGGCCTACTACTACGCGAATGGAAAAGCCCTTGATTACAGCGTAAGCTTTGCTATTGCAATTGATGCGATCGATGACACCCGGTCGAAGGTATCGGTTCGTACGATTGAATCCGGAGTTCGGGTCGGGAACGAGCTCAATTTGCATGCGATGGGCTTCGTACCTAAGTTCGAAGCTGTCCCACCTTCTCCCCTCGACCAATACAAGTTGCTGGCGTACGTGGCGCATGTCAGTGGCGTACAACTGGAGCCTGTTGGCAATAAGTAGATCTGATGTTGCACGCTCCAGTCGCTTTGAAAGCACATGTGGCCGCTTTGGCTGTCCGCTTGCGGGTACTATAGCGGTCAGAGTTGCAGCCGGTGGCCAGCGTTGTCCTGCGCGGCCCCCTTGAAAAATCTTGCCCCCCGCTTTGCAGCACATTGGGCGTCTTGGTGCAGGGGGCGTTGCTTTAACTGGCCGATTGTCGGCAAGGAAAACGCTTTCAGTGACGGCATTGCTGCACAATGGGTACGATGTACTTACGAAAAATTACGCGCGCTCTTTCTTTGGTAGTTTTTTTTTGCACTCAGGGTTCTGCCTTTGCGAGCCATGAAGTGGATTTAACTGTTAGCACCCAAGTAAATTCGTCGGGAAAGGTTGAGCTTGCCTTTGCACTTAAAAATAGAGGACCTGAGGTCATTACTGTGTGTGACGGCACGCTGCCATGGCAATACACAGATGATTTATTAGTTGTTGTGACTAAGACCAACGGTGACTTGCTAAGCAAATCGCTGCGGTTTCACAACACCATTGTGCAGGGCTTCATAAAAGTCAAACCCAACGAGAGCATCTCAGGAAAAATTGAATTGACTGGTGACTTTCCAAGTATTGACTTGGACAGGAAGCAGCGGGAATTGATTGTTTTTTGGACGTATCTATACAGTGGTGACTGCCCTTTAGCTAAATCGTCGAATCAGACGCGCTTTGGTGGGTGGCTAACAATTGGCCCTGATCTGAGTCCTGTTTCAAAGTTCCAGGACGGACTGCCCGGGTCGCCAGATTACCCTAGGCGTTAAGGCGCCAGATATGACGATTTGAGTGACCGCTTTCGGCGAGATTGAAAGTCCGGTGTGCGTCTACTAAAGCCAATGGCAGACAGTGTCCAGTGAAAGAATCCACCTGCCCGTGACGCAACCGAAGGACGCGAGGTGTGGCCCTTCAACTGCAAGCTTCGCACGATTTGATCTATTCACAAGCTCTCGCGGGACAGCGACCCGCACTGCGGCGAAGCGTGGGCGCTAACAATCACTTTGCGTATTGCTGCTCCAGGTAGTCGATGATTTTTGCGGACTCGTATAGCTTGGTACTGGTGTTTGGATCTACCAGATAGGGAACTTGAACCCGGCCCAACTGTGCCAACACCTTTTCGCGCCGCCCGCCGGCGCGGGGCTTGTAGGGGCCTGGCCTCACACGCATCACGGCTGGCCCCATGTCGGCCCACTGCTCCTTGCCGATGTTGTGCAGCACATAGGTTAGTTCCAACTCGGTCAGCCGCTCCCGCACCAATCGCGAGTAGGGGCTGGACTCAAAACTCCACAGTTCCAGCGGCTTCTTTGGTGTTTTGGACGCGCGCGCCTTGATACCGCGCAGGCCACGCACAGCGGAGCCCAGCCCGGCCATCAAAGGACGCAAGGGGCCGGGGCGGTAAGTGCCGGGCGTCGCCTGGCCACCGTAGGTCGTAAACAGGTAATCTATGATGTCGGCCGACTCGTACAGTGTGGTGCTGGTATTGGGGTCGACCAGCAACGGGAACTGCCGCTTGCCGCCCAGGCGCTGGGCCAGCGGGCGGTATCGCTTGCCGTGTTGGGGGCAGGGGTAAATCTGAGCATCCAGGCCTAGCGCCGTCAGCACCTCGCGCACGCTGCGGCAGTACGGGCTGCCTTCCATATCAAAAAGCTGCAATAGGCGTGGCGGCTGCTGGGCGGCGCGCACCACGTTGGTACCGCGCCACAGACTAAATGTCGATGTCAGCGAAGACCGCAGTACATCGAGCTGGTGCATGGTGCTGCTTGGCATGGTGGCTCTCCAGTGGGGTAAAACAGCTCCATTCTTGCATGGCGCGCTGTTCCAGCGCCGTGCCGCTTGACCATCGAAAAAATGCCGGAGATACTCAAGCCATGGCTACATTGAACGAAGAACAAGCCCGCGCCTACATGCACAAGCTGTTGGCGGCCATGAGCCAGGCAGGTGGTTCGGATCTGTTCATTGCCAACGACTTTCCACCGAGCATGAAGGCCCACGGCGCCATGACGCCCCTGTCGGGCCAAAAACTGACCGGCGAGGTGACACGCATATTGGCCCACTCGCTGATGAACGAGCGCCAGCGAGACGAGTTTGCCAAGGAGATGGAGTGCAACTTTGCCATCTCCATACCCAGCGTGTCGCGCTTTCGGGTCAACGTCTATGTGCAGCAGCAAAACGTGGCCATGGTGGTGCGCACCATTGCGTCAGAGATTCCGAATTTCGAGAAACTCGAACTGCCACCCGTGCTCAAAGATGTGATCATGAACAAGCGCGGCCTGGTGCTGGTGGTGGGCGGCACGGGCTCTGGCAAGTCCACGACATTGGCGGCGTTGATCGACCACCGCAACAGCACCTCGGCCGGCCACATCATTACCGTGGAAGACCCGGTGGAATACGTGCACGTGTCCAAGAAGTCGCTGGTCAGCCACCGCGAGGTGGGTGTTGACACGCACTCCTGGCACCACGCCCTGAAAAATACCTTGCGCCAGGCGCCCGACGTGATTCTGATTGGCGAAATTCGCGACCCCGAAACCATGGAACACGCCATCGCGTTTGCCGAGACCGGCCACCTGTGCCTGGGCACCTTGCATGCCAACAGCGCCAACCAGGCCATTGACCGCATCATCAATTTCTTTCCCGAAGACCGCCGCAACCAGTTGTTGATGGACCTGTCTGCCAATCTGCGCTCCATCGTGTCGCAGCGCCTGGTGCGCACCGAGGACGGCAAGGGCCGCAAGGCTGCCATCGAGATATTGTTGAACACGCCAACCATTGCAGAACGCATTTTCAAGGGCGCGTTTGGCGACATCAAGGCCATCATGGAAAAGTCGCGCGAGTTGGGCATGCGCACGTTTGACTGGGCGCTGTTTGAGCTCTACAACGACGGTCACATCGGCTATGAAGAAGCCCTGCGCAACGCCGACTCCGCCAATGAGCTACGGCTGGCCATGAAACTCAAGAGCCAGCGCGGCGAACCCGCAACGGCGGGCGGCCCGACACTGACATTTGACAAGGAGCCGACGCCAGAAGAGACGGCGGCGCTGCGCGAGGCGGAAAAGCAAAAACAGCAGCAACGCAAGCGCGAGCTGGAAGACCAGGAGTTGGAGAAGAGAATGAAGGAGAAAGGCGTTGACAGCCGATTCCAATGAACGCCTGCTACGGCTGGCGAGTAGCAAGCGCAAGCCAACAACTGCCGGGGCACCTGTGAACGTAGAAGAGAAAAAACACGAAAACCGGCTGCGGCTGGTCGAAGACCATATCGGCCGCGCATTGGCCGAGAGCGAAATCAATGGCGAACTGCGCGATGCACCCAGCTATGGCAAACCCATCAGCTTTGGTGACGGCTACCAGGAAACGCCAGACGAGCTGCGCATGGGCTACAAGATTCTGAAGGACGCGGGTGTAGTACCCCCGGAAATCGAATTGATGCACGCCATTGAGGCCCTGCGCCAGAAAATTGGCAACGCGCCGCCGCACGGCGCTCCGTTGGCAGACGTGCAGCGTCTGTCCGAACTGCGCCAGCAATTGGCCATTCGCATGGAGCGCTTGCGAAACTGATCTATTCGTCGTGAAAACGCGGGGTCGACTGCCCCTCTGCCAATGAGCCGGTTTCCGGGTCTATCCAGTCGGCTACGCCGATTTCGTCTTCCGCTTCTTGCAGGGATTCTCCGGGCTCGGATGTTTCTTCGCTGGTGGACTCCATATGGCCCAGTGCCAGCTCCAGATTCTCGAACGGACCATACTCCTGCTTGCCGTCAGGCGTCTGCCAGTAGTAGCCATCCGGGCGGTGCATGACCTGCCCGATTTCAACCTCGGTCACCGATTCATCGCCGTCGTCATCCATCAACAATGCGTCCACATCGGCAATCGGCTCCTCCGCGGCTGGAGGCGTTGCCTTCTTCTTGGTCATGGTGATTCTCCAAATAGGACCGACTCAATAGTTGCATCCTACTCCTCACGCACGACACTGTGTTGTCGCCTTCTGCCTATCCCTTGATCAAAGCTAAGGAATATGCTCAGACCAGGCGCAATACGGGGTAGCGCCGCCATTCCGGCTCATGGAATCGCCGTCCATGGGCAAAAATGAAGTCCAATACGGCTGTTTGATTGTTCGCGAGCTCGGGGGACGCGGCCTTCCATGCGTCAAATTTGGTACGCAATTGGGGCTCTTCATGCAGCATCTCCAACGCACTGTCCTCAAACACATAGTCAGAGTAGGCTTCTTTCTTTTCCAGCACGGCGTTGAAGAAGCCCCAGCGGAAGAAACTGTCGTGGGCCTGTGGCTCCAGCGTCTCCACAGCGTAGCGGGCGTTCGCCTGAGCAAGATCCACCACGACGTCACCCGCGCGGACTTGAACGTTTTCCATGTGGCTGCTGAGCACGACCTCATCATGGAACATTTGGCCTTCGTAGGCCTGCGCGCGCGATGTCACGTCGTCTATGCGGTACACCTGGGCCTGTAGTACCTGGTCTGCCTGCAAACGTTCAATCTGCACACCGTTCCACTGCAGCCGCTCAATGACCTCGCGCCAGGCCTGGGGTACCAGGTAACGCTTGGGTGCACTGACCGCCAATGCGGTGGCGCAGCGGTTGTACCAGGGTATGTCGCGCTCCCAGGGTTGCGTGCGGTCGTAGGCCAGGCGGCTGTAGTTGCCCAACTGGCTGGGACGCTGCACGGCGGCAAAGCCTTTGAAGCGGAAGGTGGACGGTTTTTCTTTGTCTGGCTGCCACAGCACCGGCCATGTATGTTGTAGGCTCGCGTTTTGACGGGCTGTTTGACGCATGGCTTGGATAGCGCTTGCGTGCGACACCGTGAAAGCCAATACCGATTCGACCAAGGCACGCATGGAGTCATAGCGGTCGGCAAAAGGTTTGAGCATATGCGTTTCTGGCATGAAACCAATGCAATGGTGCAGTGCCGCGTAGCCAGTGGAAAAGCGCGGCACCTCCAAAAAGTCTTCAATGCCATCGTCGGGCGTGGTCGCCACCGGGTTGACATAGGGGCAGGTCGGCCAGCCGCGCTCCAGCATGTCCTGGTAGATATGCGGCAGCATGGTGTCACGCAAAAAGTGGCCCAGTTCGCCGCCCAGCTTGTCGGCCTGGGTGTTGATCAGCGTCATCGTGTACTGGTAGTCGGCACCATTCGAGGTATGGGTGTCGACCATCACATCCGGGTCCCAACTGGTGAAAAACCGATTGAACACCTGCGCCGCCAGGCTATCGCATTTGATGAAGTCGCGGTTCAGATCCAAATTGCGGCCGTTGGCGCGAAAGCCAAACTGCTCTGGGCCCAATTGATTTACGCGCGAGGTGGACTGGCGATTCAGGCAACCGTCGACGTTGTAAACCGGAATGAACAGAAACACCGTGTCGCCCAACGCCGCCAGACGTTCCGGTTGCGTGCAAAAGTCCCGAACCAGCGCCATGCAAGCATCAATGCCCTCGGGCTCGCCCGGGTGAATGCCATTGTTGTTGAAGAAAATCGGACGGCGGGCATGCTTGAGCGCGGTTTGGTCCAGCACGCCGTCGCTGCTGACAACACCAGCGTGCAGCGGGCAGCCGGTATCAGACATGCCGATTTGGAAGAACCGCAGAACCTTGGGAAAGTCCGTCGCCAACCGCTGATAAAAGGCGATGCAAGTCGCCCAATCAACGGTTTGATTCTGGTTGCCGCGCTCATACGGCGTCAAATAGTCAGTATTCGGATGGTTGGGCGCCATGGCGTGGGCTTTCTGCAAATGTTGGATCGCTGGGATTATGGCCTTTACGGACGGGTTGCCAGCGCGCCTGCTCTGCGTGCAATAATTTTCTGCATCCTTACCGACCACCACGACACATCACCATGGATTTCAACGCACTACTGGCTCCAATTTGGGCGCTGGGCGAATTGCCCACAGAGGCTCTATCCAACATCAACGTACTGGGCCGCGACCCGGTATTGCCATCGTCGTTTACCGTAGGTGCGGCGGCGCAGACCAGCATTGCCGCCGCGGCCCTGGCGGCCTGCGAACTGGGCCATGCCCGCGGGCAGCCTAGGCAAGCGGTGTCGGTTGACATGACCCACGCTGCGCTGGAGTGCGAGGGCTGGTTCAGTGTGGATGGCGTGGCACCCGATCCCTGGGATGCGTTTTCAGGTTTGTACGAATGCGCCGACGGCTGGGTGCGCGTACATGCCAACTTCGCCCACCACCGTGATGGTGCGCTGGCATTGATGGGCCTTTCGCCGCAGACTGCGACGCGCGACGATGCTCAACACGCCATGCGCAGTTGGAAGGCACTGGCATTTGAGCAAGCCGCCGCCGAACGCGGTCTGGTCGCGTCTGCTTTGCGCCGATTTGACGAATGGGACGCCCACCCTCAGGCGCAAGCGGTCGCCGCACAACCCCTGTTGAGCATTGAACGCATTGGCGATGCGCCGGCCTTGGCACTACCCGCATTGCGCCATGATCAATTGCCGCTAACCGGAATGCGCGTGCTGGAGCTGACGCGCATCGTCGCCGGCCCGGTCGCCGGGCGCACGCTGGCCGGTCTGGGTGCCGATGTCATGCTGGTCAACGCGCCGCATTTGCCCAACATCAGCGTGATTGCCGAGAACAGCCGCGGCAAGCTGTCCTGCCATTTGGACCTACGCCAACCCGCGCAGTGCCAGCAGTTGGACGAATTGTTGTCACAGGCAGATGTATTCATGCAAGGCTACCGGCCTGGTGGTATTCAGGCGCTGGGCTTTGGTGCCCAGGAGCTCGCGGCGAAGCGACCCGGCATCATCGTCGTGTCCCTGTCGGCCTATGGCGAGCAGGGTCCGTGGGCGGCACGGCGCGGTTTCGATTCGCTAGTGCAGGCCGCCACAGGCTTCAACCTGGCAGAGCAAGATGCCGCCGGGTCGGCGCAACCCAAAGCCTTGCCCATGCAGATTCTGGACCACGCCAGTGGCTACCTGATGGCGTTCGCAACAGCCGCCGCCAAGCGACGCCAGTTGCTGGAGGGAGGGAGCTGGCATGTGCGGGTGTCGCTGGCGCAAACGGCGCATTGGCTGCGCGGACTGGGGCGCGTGACATCTGGTTTTGACATCCCGGCAGCCAACCGGCGCCAGTACTTGCAGCGCTATGCGTCAGGTTTTGGCGAACTGGTCGCGGTACGCCCCAGCGCGCAACTGCAACGCACGCCCATGCATTGGCAGCGCCCTTCGGTGCCACCCGGAACTGACGCGCCCCAGTGGCCTGAATTCATGTAGTTGCGCCCCGGCTCGTCACCTGCTGGATGAGGTCGCCTGCAACATTGCTATACAAATCCCACTCCGAAAGTAAGCGCACCCAATCTAGTCGCTAGACCGGCAATGACATTGCATGACAGACGAAGTGCGGCCTATGTTTCCAATCGTCATGTGCAACGTGGCAACGTTTCAAGCTAACATTGGTGAGTGGCAGCTTCGGAGCGGATCGATTGACTCTGATGCAACGGAAGCCGACAGTCAACTCGTCAGTCCAGTGAGTGCATCAACGGGACTCTTTGCACCGCCAGCAGCCACCTTCAGTACGTGCGTGTAAATCATCGTTGTACTGACGTCACCGTGGCCCAACAGCTCCTGCACCGTTCTGATGTCAGTGCCCGATTGCAGCATATGTGCGGCGAACGAATGGCGCGAGGTGTGCACAGAAACGTGCTTGGCAATGGAGGCCTGCGCAACAGCCAGCTTCAACTTTCGCCCCAATCTTTCGTCGAACAAGTGGTGTCGCCGCTCCGCACCCGTGCGCGGGTCAATGGACAGTGTTTTTGACGGGGAGACCCAATGCCAAGCCCACGATTGCCCGACTCTTGGAAACTTGGCATCCAGTGCATGCGGCATAAAAACGCCAGCCTGGCCAGAAGCTCGGTCTGCAGCCCACACCGATGACTTGCTTGTACAGAAAGAGCAAAGCATTCAGCGCCTGGCGATGGGTGGCAGGCGAAACTCGCCTATCGTTGACCAGCATGGTGAGGAAGGACTCGACCTCAGAATTCCCCATATCCTTGGGGTGGCGCATGGAGCCGTTGCGGCCATGCCAACGGATGAAAAAGCGAGCCCAATACAGGTAGGCTTTTTCAGTTTGAAGGCTATAGTGCAGGTAACGAATGCGCTCACGAAGCTGGTCCAACAGCCGAACAGAGCGAAAAACGGGAGCGGCGACTTTGTCAGATTCAATACACCTGTACATAAATACAATATATTGCTGCAAGTCTATGAAAACAAGAGATTTTTTGATGAACAACGAAACACGTTATCTGACTGGCTCCCTTGTTATCCGGCGAAACTGCCGGATACATTAAAGTTATGCCTCATAGGAGCGCCCCGATCTGGCGGCAGCTGGGTAGCGCCGCTGGCCGACGCCGGAGTTCTCCCTCCAAGGTGCAGATCGACAACCCCCTGAAGCGTAGGCGTTCCTTCTGGTGCCGTCTCACCAAGCCGGAACTTCGTTTGCTCATGGCGGGGTTGGCCAATTGGGAGCAACGTTCACGCGGTCCTACTCGTGCCCGTATACGGCGGAAGCGCTTGGACGCTGTGGAGTACTACGGCCGGAGGTTTGGCGCTCTTTCGACTGAGCGCCTTTGGGCAGGTCCGAGGACGAGCGGCAGGGCACTACCGATGCACAATCCACGGAGTGAGAACGCCAGAGGAGTGTTGTGGCATGAGGCATAACGGGTTGATCGATTGGACCGTCAACGGCGGCCAGCGCTTCTGTCATTCTTCGGCAACTGCCGCGCCGTTGTCGTCCAATCATCGCCAACGTTAGGCGTCTTAAATGCCACCACCGAAGCGCCTCTTACCTCCGTTTCTAGAAGGCAAAGTCACGCTTGCCACCTATGAGCGATGGTTGCGGCGAAAGGCCGCAGCACATGCCAAGCGAGACCAGAAGCGTTTCGACCATTGGAAATCTGGCTCAGGTTACCGAGATGAAATTCATCAATCAGTACTGCGATCATGCGGAAGAGACGCATATACAGGCGAAGAACTTGATTGGAGCCTACTCAGCAAGTACAACAACGAGGAATCGAAGGCCGGGCGACATGGATACAAAGCAGGTTTCGCATTGCTTCCGACTGTTGACCACATCGAATCCGATAGTCGTATAGCCAGTTTCTGCATTTGTGGCTGGAGAACAAATGATGCCAAGCACGACTTATCGATTGCTTCCTTTCTTACGCTTTGCGAGAAGGTGCTCAGACATCATGGCTACTCTGTCACAAATAACGCCCAACCATTCGATTGACACGGAACCACAACAGCAGGAGGCGGCTTCGCCGCGAATGTCGGTGGTCCGTTCATCTTCACGTTAGATTGCACACCATCGCCATGTCGTCTGCTGCCGATACAGTCACGTCTGCCACATTACTCATTTTTGGGGGCGAATTCGAGCCCAGCGAGGTGTCGAAGCATCTAGGGTTGGCCCCGTGGCGCTCTTGGCGCAAAGGCGAAAAAAAGTCCTATGTTCGCGAGGACGGTACAACCATCCTGTTTGACTCCTCTAACGAGTGGAGTGGTTGGAAACACAAGCTTCCAGAGGAACTGTCGTTACAGCCACTTGAAGCGCAGCTCGAGGCTTGGTGCGAACTTCTGCGTCCTCGAAAAAATGGTCTAAAGCTTGTTCGGGGCATGGTCGAGAAAATCCACCTCGACTGCTGCATTGTTTGTTCCTCGACAACCCGCTTGATCGTCACTCCTTTGATTCAAGAAACTCTCGCTCAACTTGATGTAAGTCTTGCTGTCACGTACTACACACGCGAGGCGCCTGAGAGTGCCACCTAACTGGTCAGCCCACACGGCCAGGCAACATCAGGTTGCCGCTGCGCGGCGCGTGTTGCGTGCCGCTGGCCTCGAACGTTAGGCGTCACAAGAGCCACGAGGAGGGTTACGTATGCTATCGCACGGAGAAGTTGTCGGCGCCGGAGTAGCCTCGTGCCTTCCACTGAGGAGATAGCGTATGGCATCTGTTCGATACATCGTGAACGACATTGACAAGTCAGTTGATTTCTATCGTGACCGTCTTGGTTTTTCTATCGAGAAGCATAACCCCGGAAAGTTCGCTGCGCTGACTCTGGAGGATTTGCACCTCTTCCTCAACGCGCCGGGTGCCGGTAGTGCTGGCAAGGCAGGGGGAGATCCCAAGCCTGGCGGCTGGAGCAGGTTCATGGTCGTGACAAAAAATCTCGACGGCATGATCGAGGGATTGCGCAAAGCGGGTGCGACTTTCCGCGGTGAAATAGCGGAGGCAGGAGCGGGCCGACAAATCCTACTCGAAGATCCTTCTGGAAATGTCATCGAGTTGTTCGAGTACGCAGATCGTTCAAGTTGAGTCGCGAACATTTTTTTCGCTGCGCGGTCAGCGGCCAGACGCCTAACGGGTTCGTCGAATGGACCGACAACGGCGGCCAGAATGGTCGCCATTCTTCAATGCTGAGTGTGTCGTTGCGGCCCATTCACGGCCAACGTTGAAGCCACAATTCTTGCAATTTGAACGACTGCTTTCGGAAAAATTTAAGGTCGGCTATGCGTCTTTCAGAGCCAATGGCGGGCAGTGTCCAGTGAGCAAAGTTGTACTGCGGCATTCGAGCACAATGGGGGTCCCAGTTGCGAAAGCCGCGATCCAACCGCGCGGTTCGCTATGCCGTAGTGCAATGCACCGATCAATTCGTTATTCTGGAGTTGCCATGAAGGTAGGTTCTCGCGACATTGAAGCCTATGCAGAGATCAGCGATGAACGCGCGATCGTCTCGCTTCTCTCAAAGGCTGTTGGAGAACTTCAACTTGATGCTTCCCAAGCCGCAAACCTTCGGATCTATGAACACAATGGCATATCGGTTGTAGTTCAGCCAAGCGAAGATGGCTTTGTCAGTGTATGGATTCGCGGAAGCACGCCCTGGTCGTCATCGCCAGTGCTGGGCAGGTATCTCGCTAGCAATTTGCGCTGCACAGTCCACTGCGATCCAGAAGATGAATTTCCCGAGATAAGCCCACACTCCAACGTCTTCCTTCAGATCAAAGGTGATTCCGAAAACCTAGTAGCATGGGGGTAGCGTCGAGTGTTTGCATCACCAGTAAATGGCAGCCATCAATGAATGCTATGGACCCGCGACACAGTTCATATCTCCAGCTCAATAGTCCAAGCCCTGCGGAACTGGATATTGAACACCGTCGAATTGCAGCTTGTATTCTTTCTTGGTGATTTTGGTTTTGCAATTGTCCGCTGGACCCTTCGGGTCACTTTCGGCTTCCTTGCGCAACTCGTGTATGACCAGACTCGGGTAGCGCTGACCGGCTGGACCAGTAAATTGCAGATCACGCTGGCTGGACTGGTATTCGCAATCGGTCTGGCACATGCCGCCTGATGAGGCCAGTGCGATATCAGACAAGATGACCTTTATCTCTTTCCCAGTTGCCGTGTATAGGCGTATAGAGCTACTGGAATAGCCCGCACACCCATAGTGCCAGTGGGACGTGGCAATGCCAAAGACAGGTGCGCCTAGCCGCGTTGCAAAGTTGCTTGTGTCTAAGGACAGCCCTGAGAGTGCGATTGCATCCGAGGAAACCGAGTCGGTGCCATGCTGGAGAATTTTGTGGCTTGTGCTGTCGATCACGTACAAGTCAATCTCGAAGTCTTCATCTTGCTGGGCATTGCTGTCGATGTCCTGTCGCGCGGATGCCTGAGTCGCGAACACCAGGATGGTGCGACGAGGATCATTGGGCCACAGCATCATGTCGGAATAAAAGCTATGTTTGGTATAGCCTATCTTCTTACGTGTGCTTTCCAACCGGTCCGTCCATTGTTGCCGTAGCGCATCGGTTCGTTGGCTGACCGTGGACTGCAGACAAGTCACGTCTTCGCATCGGTCACGGACTTCGTCGAGCCAGCGCGTTTGATCGGCTACCAGCACCTTCTGCTGTGCAGAAACGCCTTTGAGTGCACGGTAAGTTTGCGCCAGCTGCATATCACCCTGTTGCAGCCCGTCGTCGGCGCAGATCAACACCTCGACCTTGGTCTTGGCCTGTTCGCAATCAAAGCTGACGAATGCGCGCGCCAGTTGCTTGATGCGCACACGGTATGCCCCCTTAAGGCAATCGATCGTGCCACATTTGTCACGCACGGTCTTGATCCAATGGCGTTCGGCCGCCACGGTCGCATCGAAATCGCCGCTGGAACTCTGTGTTTTCGCATAGACTGTTGCGAGCCTGGTGTCGAGTTCACCCAGTTCGCGATCGGAGCAAATCAGTTTTTCGGTGCCGGTCTTTGCCTTTGCACAATTGAAGCCCGCAGCGGTCGCGGATGCGCCGGTGCACAGCAAAGCAACGGCGATGGAGATCAACACGATCACGCGCTGTGTTGCTTGTTGCAACGAAGACTTTATTGCCGGTATGTAGGCACGGGTCATATGACGTTTTTCCTGTTGTTGAATATGCCTTTGACTGTTGGGTCAATCTATGAAGACCGAATGCGCTCAATGTGAAGTGGGCATGAAATGACAACATGGTTGATCCAGACGAACGTTGCCCCTGATTCTCCGACGCCCTCCCTCCGATCCCAAAGGCTGCCAAGGGCGGGCCAGTTGTATTTCACGGTCGATCAACGTTGATTCTCAACGCTCGCTCCGGCCCGTGGAGGCATGGCGTTGTGAAGATATCTTCTCTGGTTGGCCCAGAATTCGACTGGCCACCGGTTCGTGAAGCCGAACAATGATTTCAAAGGATTCACCGGTCAAGCCCTCAGCTTGCCGTCCGTCAGTGCGTTCTTTCATTCACTGTGCGCCAGGCACGGTACCGACCTGGCGAACATAGAAGTGGTCGTCGTTGATGCTCGCGAAGTCGCCGCGTTCGCAACGCCGGCAATTGACACATGGGCCCCGAACCACTCGGGGCCCGGCGGCGACTTAGCTACTGCAGTGCGAAACCGGCACGCTTGGGCGCATCCCCAGGTGTTGGCCGGCATAGGCCAACACGCCAGCGCCCAGTCGGGCCAGCGCGGCGCCTGCCATGGTCAGCGCCTGGCCCAGGTCCTGCAACGGCTGCGTCACCACACTTGCACCCTGATCGGAGCCAGTCACAAATCCACTGGCATTGGGTGTCCATTCAAAAAACACCGGTGAGGCGCCACCCTTTTGCAGTGGCTCGACCACCAGGTGTTGACCGGCCATCACTGCAAATTCCTGCCCGACCTGCAACAAATGGTCGCCCGATTGGTTACCGGCACCACTGTGCGGTACATCCAGCGTGGCCCAAACCTGGCCTTGCGCAATGCGCAGCATGCCGGTCTGGCGTGGCTGCAGGCTCAGCGCACATCCCGGTGTCAACTTCCAAAACCCGGGCACGGCAACCGTGCTGGCCGATGGCTGAAATTCTGAAAAGTTGGTGTAGGACATGAAAAACTCCTTCGCTGTGTTGTAGGCATGAATGATCTAGGGAAAACCCTTGATCGTCCAATGAATTCGGGGTAAGCTATTCATTCCATTTCAGCATCAATCAAAATCCTGTCGCGCGCTCCATTCCATGCAACATTCCGAGAACCATCTGCGCACCCGTCCGGTCTCTGTGGGTCATTTGCGCGCGTTTGAGGCGGTCGCCCGCCACCTGAATTTTCGAGCCGCGGCAGAGGAGCTTTCGCTGACGCAAAGCGCCGTCAGCCGGCAAATTCAGGCGATGGAGGAAGAGGTCGGCGTGGCACTGTTCCTGCGCCACACCCGGGCCGTCGAGCTGACCAGTGCCGGCTCACAATTGTTGCGCGCTGTGTTGCCATCGGTAGAGCGCATCGACAGCACCGTGCGCCTGATACGGCGCAGCGCAGGGCGCAGAAGCGTCACCATCAGCACGTGGGCGTCGTTTGCCTCCATGTGGTTGATACCACGTCTGGAGGACTTTCAAAGTGCACACCCGGACATAGACATTCGCATTGACGCAAGCGACGTGCCGGTCGACATGGAAACCGCCGACGTGGATATTGCACTGCGCTATGTGCGACCGGGCCAGGCGCCAGCCCAGGCGATTCGGCTGTTCGGTGAGCAACTGACGCCCGTGGCCAGCCCCTGGCTGCTCAAGAGTGGCCATGCCTTGAAAAAGGGCTCAGACCTGGTGCATTTCGGTCTGATAGAAGCCAGTGATTCGCACCGCACACACAATCTGCAGTGGTTGACCTGGCGCCGTTGGCTGGATACCCACAACTTCAAGACCCTGGAGCCCAAACGTTGGTTGTATTTCAACTATGCGCACCAGATTGCGCAGGCCGCATTGACCGGCCAGGGCCTGGCATTGGCGCGCATGCCCCTGGTGGCTGACAGCCTGGCCAGCGGCGATCTGGTGGAGATACTGCCCCACATGCGGCTGGAGTCTCCAATGGCCTATTGGATGATCGTCGGTCCGCGCTCCGCTGCGCGACCGGAAATTATTGCCTTTTGCGCGTGGCTGCAAGCACAAGCGCAACTAACACGCGTGGCCATTGGCGACGTGCCCGATCCGGACACCCGGGACGATTTGAATTGAAGGCGGAGCGTGGGGGCGACTAATTTCCCGCAGGGCCGCCCCAAGGGAAATTAACCCCCTCGGGGGGCAGAGAGCCACACGCAGTGGGCGACCGTGGGGGCTATGGACTACCAGGCGGCAGGCGCGGCCCTGCGTTTCTCAAAAAATGCTTCAATAGCGGCCACCAGTTCCGTTTGGGCCGCGTTGGCAGGCGGCTCCAAAGTGATGGCGGACTTCACAACCGTCAGCAGCGTCTTCTGGTGGTAATCACTGAACTTGTCTGCGCTTTTTCCAGCACGGCCGGAACCTCTTGTGGGTCCAGCGCGCGGTGGCGCAGCAGGTGGGAGCTCAGTATCCACAGATTGTTGGCTTCGCTGGCATCCATGCTGAGGTTTTGGCTCAACAACGACAACACGCCCTCTTTTTGCTTGCTGGTCACTACGCCAGAAGTCTGCACCGCGGCCAACGCCAACACCGCCACCACGTCGATGGGGTGGTCCAGTGCATACAGCGGCGGGGTTGTCATCTTCTTTTTCCAGCGCAGCCGATGAAAAAAGGTAAACGGGTTCAACCAACCAATGTCAACACCATTGCGTTTGAGCGCGCCCAGACCAATGACCAGCGTGACCACCAAACCAAGCAACTCGAGAAATAAACCCATAACCACCATCCCCACTGTAAATTTGGGCCTGATTCTGTCGCCCCAGGGTGCTTCCGCTTGTCAGTGCGCGTGGGCGTGAGCCGTTGCTGGCACTGGCGCCGCGTGCAAGGCGCACGTGTGGTCCGTGGTACCCTGCTCGATCTGCAGCGTGCTGTGATGAATGGAAAACGTCTGTTTGAGTTCGGACATGATGCCGTCGACCACGGTATCGCCCGGATAGCCGGCCGGCACCACCAGGTGCACCGTTAGCGCCGTCTCGGTGGTGCTCATGGCCCAGATATGCAGGTCATGGATGGCGCTCACGCCGGGCAGTGCCAGCAGGTAGCGTTCCACAGCCTGCGCGTCAATATTGCGGGGTACAGCGCTCAAGGCCATTTGCATCGATTCCAGCAACAGACTCCAGGTCCCGATGACGATCACGGCCACAATCACCAGACTGACCAGAGGGTCCAGCCAATACCAACCGGTTTGCAACATCAACAGGCCAGCAACCACCACGCCCAACGACACTGCCGCATCGGCGAGCATATGCAGGTAGGCACCACGCACATTGATATCGCCTTTGCTACCGCGCATGAACAACCATGCCGAAGCGCCGTTGACCACGATGCCGGCGGCGGCAACCACCATCACTGTCGTGCCAGCCACGACGTGTGGCTGCGTGAAACGGGACACGGCCTCCCAGGCGATAGCACCACAGGCCAGCAGCAGGAACATGGCATTGGCAACAGCCGCCAGAATGGAACTGCTGCGCAGGCCATAGGTGTACCGGGCACTAGGCGGGCGACGGGCCAACACCACGGCGCCCAAAGCCAGAACCAGACCCAGCACATCCGACAGATTGTGCCCAGCGTCTGCCATCAGCGCGGTGGAGTTGGCGATGAAGCCATAGACAAACTCCACCACCACAAACACGGAATTCAGTGCAATGGCGATGACAAATGCACGCCCTTGCTGTGCCGGATCGCCATGGTGATGGTGCCCACCGCCACCATGCGAATGGTTGTGGGCGCCATGGTCATGATGGTCATGATGGTCGTGGCCGTCATGGTGCGCGTGCGCCGTCTGCTTGCTCATTTGGTCTGCGCCTCGTCGGACTCGGGGAGCTGGATCATACCGGTGTGGTAGTCATAGCCGTAGGCCTCGGCGTGGCGCCCCCATTCGATGGCTACGTTCAACACACGCTGTGCTTCGTTGGCATCCAGACTCTCGCGCAACAGGTCCAGGAAGGGCTCGTCGCGCAGTTGACCGGATGGTTCCTGCAACAGGCTGTGCCGGATATGGGCCGCCAACGGCACACGCGCCAGCAATTGCCGGCTGAACAAGGCTTGGCGCTCGCTGTATTCTGCGGCGACGTATTGCCGGCCCAGCTCGGTGATGGACAAGTCGCCGCCTTCGAGTTGCGCCAGGTCCAGCAAGGCCAGCGCCTCGGTCGCGGGTAGGAACTCTTCGTCGGTCAGCTCGGTTTCTTCGCCCAGTTTGGGCAAGTCGGCGCGTCCCAGGAATGGGTCGCCCAACAGGCGCTCCAGCAAACCTTCCATCAGACCGATATCGGCCTCTGGCAAACGATCGTCCAGACGCAAACGCTCCGGCTCTTCCGCTGCCTTGCCGGTGCGCACGCGGCCGGCCGTCATCACGGCGTAAATTTCGTCAACCAATGCGCGCACTTCGGCGCTGTCGGCCACGCGCGGACGCGGCAGGCTTACTGTCATCTGAAACCGTACGCGCCCAGGATCGCTGGCGAAAATCAAAACGCGGTCGGCCATCATGACCGCCTCTTCAATATTGTGGGAGACCACCAGAATGGCCTTGGTCGAAATTTTTTCGTCCTCCCACAGTTCCAGAATGTCGTCACGCAGCCGTTCACCGGTCAGCACATCCAACGCTGAAAAGGCTTCGTCCATCAGCAACACATCAGGGTCCACCACCAGGGCGCGGGCAATACCCACACGCTGGCGCATACCACCCGAGAGCTCGCGCGGCAGCGCGCCTTCGAATCCGGACAAACCGATCAGGTCAATGACCTGTTCCGCGCGTCGTTCCCGCTCATCCGCCGGGATGCCGCGGGCCTCCAAACCAATTTCCACATTCTGCTGCACGGTTAACCATGGAAACAGTGCAAACGACTGGAACACCATGCTGATGCCCCGGGCCGGGCCATACAACGGCTGGCCACGGTACAGCACATCCCCACTGTCGGCATCCACCAGACCTGCCATGATGCGCAACAGCGTTGACTTGCCGGAGCCGGATTGCCCCAGCAAGGCCACGATCTCGCGCTCGCGCAGCGTGAAATCAACGTCATCGAGGACGGTACGCGGCGCTCCATCGGCGGAGCGAAACGCCTTGCCGACACCTTTCAATTCAACAATGGATTGGGCCATTTTTACCTCAAAAATGCATACGGTCTTCGGCCATGCGGTACAGCCTGCGCCACACAAAGTGGTTCAGTGTCATGACATAGACGCACATCACACCGATACCCAGGGCGATGCGCGGAAAGTCGCCAGCGGCCGTCATTTCTGCAATATAGCTACCAATGCCGTGCGCCTGCAGCGTGGTGTCGCCCCAGGTCACGTATTCGGACACGATGCTTGCATTCCACGAGCCACCGCTGGCCGTAATGGCACCGGTGACAAAACTGGGAAAGACCGCTGGCAGCAGGTAGCGCCGCCATTTCAGCGAACCGGTCAAGCCAATGTTTTTCGCGGCATAGCGCAGTTCGGTCGGCACCGTGGAGGCACCAGCTATGACGTTGAACAGCAGATACCACTGGGTGCCAAAAATCATCAGCGGTGACAGCCAGATGTCGGGCTGCAGGTGGAAATGCACAATGCCCACCACAAACACCGGGAACATCAGGTTGGCCGGAAAAGCCGCCAGGAACTGCGCAATGGCCTGCACACGGGCCGCGATGTTGGGGTTCATGCCAATCCAGATACCCACCGGCACCCAGATCAGCGCGGCCAGGGCGATCAGCACCATGACGCGAATCAGGGTGTAAAAGCCCAGCACAAAGACGTGGCCGAACTCACTCCAGCCCACTTGGCCGTGAATGAATGTCAGCAGTCGCCAGATCGCAAACAACACCAGGGCGGCAAATGCTGCATCCCACATACGCACCCAGCTCTGCGAGGGCTCGCTTTGGCGCGCACGGATCGAGGTGCCGTCATGCTTGCGTCGAAAAACGACAATGCTGCGGTTTAGCAGGTTGACAAACACATCCCCCACGGTCTGCAGCCGCTGCGTGCGACGCAGCCAGGTCAGCAGCCAGGAGTTCTGCTCCTGCGCGCCACCGATTTCTTCAAAGCGAAATTTATCGGCCCAGGCCAGCAGCGGCCGGAAAAACAATTGGTCGTACAACAGAATACCTACCAGCATGGCGCCCACCGCGAAACCAATCGCGCCCAGGTCTTTGGCTTCGATGGCCGTGGCGATATACGAGCCAATGCCGGGAAGCTTGATGTTCTGGTTGGAAACCGAAATGGCTTCCGAGGCCACCACAAAAAACCAGCCACCGGACATGGACATCATCATGTTCCACAGCAGCGCGGGCATGGCAAAGGGCATGTCCAGGCGCCAGAAGCGCTGCCAACCCGAGAGTTGAAACACCCTGGATGCTTCCTTGAGCTCCGGCGGCACGGTCTTGAAAGACTGGTACATGCTGAACGCCATGTTCCAGGCCTGCGAGGTAAAGATGGCAAAAATGGCAGCACACTCCACACCCAGCAGACTGCCGGGAAACAGCGCGATAAAGCCAGTCACAGTGATGGACAGGAAGCCCAGAATGGGGATGGACTGCAACACATCCAACAGCGGCACCAGGAATTTCTCCGCCGCCAGGTATTTGGTCGCCAACACCGCAAACACAATGCTGAAAACCATGGACGCGCCCAACGCCATGAACATGCGCAAGGTAGTGCGCAGCAGGTAATAGGGCAAGTAGGCCACGTCCAGAGAAATGGGTAGCTCCGTCCCGATCTGGTAGGGCGTGGCCATGTGGCGTGCGCCAAAGGCCAGCAATCCCAATACCGCCAGCACCAGCGGCAGCAGCGCCAGGTCCCAGCGGTTGCCAGTGGCTTCAACGACCTGGCGAGGAAAAAATGTTTTTGGAATCATGCGTGTGCGGGTCTGGTTGCAAGATTTTTCGGCCCAACAATGGAGCCAATAGGCGCGACGCTATTCCTTGTTTTTTCTGAACGCTACCCAACCGGCAACGGCGGTGATGGTCGCAATGATGCCGACTACGGACCAAAACCCAAGCGGATTATCGTTGAACGGAATACCGCCCACATTCATACCCAGCAAGCCGGTGATGATGTTGATGGGCAGGGCCAATACCGTGACGACGGTCAATACGAACAAACTGCGATTGTTGGCTTCGGCAACCCGCCCAGCAATCTCTTCCTGCAGCAATTTGATGCGCTCCTGCAGGGCCGCCATGTCTCGCAATGCTACGTTGAACTCTTCGGTGGATTGTCGGATGTCTTCCAGGTCATCGTCCAAAATCCAGTGGGGTGGTTTTTTCAGCAGTCGAAACATGGCCGCGGGCTCTGGGGCCAACAGGCGTTGCAAGCGAACCAGCACCCGGCGTAGCGATCCCAAGGAGGCACGTTTGGCTTCCATCTTGCCCGCCAGCAGCCGGTCTTCCATATCGTCCACGCGCGCCGTGGTGTCGCGCACAATGCGGACCAAAACGTCCTCCTGGTCGTGCATCAGATGCACCAGCAAATCCACCGACGAGCGCAATCTGGCGCCCTTTTTGACTGCGTCACGCAACTGGTCAATGGAGCGCAAGGGCTGCAACCGGGTACTGACGACCAGGCGCTGCCCCACAGAGAGCCATAACGTCGAGATGTCGGACGGCTCGAACGCGAAGTCGTAGTGCACGTCGTTGACCACGGCGACCAGCACGTCATCATCCAACTCCACGCGCGTGGACCGCGATCCATCCTTCAACGATTCGTAGAAAACGTCGGATAGTTGCAGATGGTTGCGCAGCCACTTTTCTGCCGCCGTGTGCGCCAGATTGAAATGCAGCCAGACGAAGCCGCTGTCAGATTCGGCAACCAGACTTTGCAGCACGGTTTGCGCGCCTTCAGCGTCTATGGCCGTGCCCCTGCCATCCGCCCCAAAATGAAAGCCGCAGATCAACCCGGATGCATCGGCTCCATAGGGGGAAGTGGATGAAATTGTTGCCATGCCATAGGGTAACACTGGCGAATGACCGCAATGTTGCCAGTCCGTCGCGCCGCTATGATCTGACCAGTTTTACCGGAGTCCCTGTGAAAATTGCGCCATCTATCTTCTCTTCCATTGTTTCCATCCTGATGATCACCTTCTCGCCACATGCGTTCGCACAATCTGCGCCACCTACCGACCCTTATTTGTGGCTGGAAGAGGTGCAGGGACAGCGTGCACTCGACTGGGCGCGGGGGCGCAATGCCGTGTCACAAGGGCTACTGGAGGCGCAGCCGGGCTTCAAGACCGACCGCGAGAAGCTGTTGGCCATTCTGGACAACCGTGACCAGATTCCTTACGTCACCCGACGGGGAGCGCATTTCTACAATTTCTGGAAGGACGCCGAGCACAAACGTGGTTTATGGCGTCGCACCACACTGGAGGAGTACCGCAAGGCGCAACCCCAATGGGACATTCTGCTGGACCTGGACGCACTGGCCGCAACCGAAGGCGAGAACTGGGTTTGGGCGGGCGCACAATGTTTGGAGCCGACGTACAACCAATGCCTGTTGTCCCTGTCGCGCGGCGGGGCGGATGCGCAGGTGGTACGGGAGTTTGACCTGATCAAACGCAGTTTTGTGAAGGACGGTTTCACACTGGCCGAGGCCAAGTCGGAAGTCCATTGGAAGGACGCCGACACGCTGTTGGTCGCCACGGACTTTGGCCCCGGCAGCATGACCAACAGCGGTTACCCGCGCACCATCAAGGAATGGAAGCGCGGCACAGCACTGGCGGCGGCAAAAACACTGTTTGACGCCGAGACCAGCGACGTTTCCGCATCGGCGGAGGTGGACCATACGCCGGGGTTCGAGCGCACGGTGCTGAGCCGATCTACCGACTTCTTCAACTCGGAATCATTTTTGCTGCAAAACGGCAAACTGCAGCACATCGTCAAGCCGTCGGACGCCGTATTGTTCTGGCGCCGGGACTGGGCATTTTTACAATTGCGCAGCGATTACCAGGTCGGCAGCACGCTCTACCCCGCTGGATCCTTGCTGGCCACTCCGTTTGATGCCCTGGTCCGTGGGGCACCCCACTTCGACGTTTTGTTTGCACCAACCGCCACGCGGTCGCTGGCGCAGGGCGGGGTCAGCCTGACACGTGACCACCTGCTGCTCAGCATTTTGGACAACGTGGCAGGGCGCCTGGAAGAACTCGTATATGTTGACGGCACCTGGCAGCGCCGGGTGGTTCAGGCGCCGTTTCCGGGTACCTTGAGCGCCGCTGCGCTGCACGATCCGCACGTGAAGAACGACCCGTATGCCAACGCCTACTTCCTGAACTATGCCGATTTTCTGACACCCGACAGCCTGTACCTGGGAAGAATCGGCTCCGACAAACGTGAGCTACTGAAGAACCGCCCGAGTTTCTACGACACACAGGGCATGCGCGTGGAGCAAATGTTTGCCACCAGCAAAGATGGCACCAGGATTCCGTACTTTGTGGTCTGGCCCAAAGGCGCCAAGGCCGACGGCAGCAACCCGACCATTTTGTATGGCTACGGTGGCTACCAGATATCGGAAGTGCCGCGCTACAGCGGCGCCTACGGTGTGGCCTGGCATGCGCGTGGCGGCGTGCTGGTGGTTGCCAATATTCGCGGTGGGGGTGAATTTGGCCCCACCTGGCACACGTCTGCCACCAAGGCCCACAAGCAGCGCAGTTATGACGACTTTGCGGCCGTGGCGCAGGACCTGATCACCCGCAAGATTTCCAGCCCGCAACACCTGGGCATCTATGGCGGCAGCAATGGCGGCTTGCTGGTGGGTGCGGTGATGGTGCAGCGCCCGGAGCTGTTCGCCGCTGTGCTGTGCTCCGTGCCATTGCTGGACATGCAGCGCTACCACAAATTGTTGGCAGGCAATAGCTGGATGGCCGAATACGGCGACCCGGACAAGGCGGAAGAATGGGCCTGGATCAGCCAGTACAGCCCCTACCAGAATGTGAAAGCCGGCGTCAAATACCCCAAGGTGCTGTTCACCACGTCGACGCGCGATGACCGGGTCCACCCGGCGCATGCCCGCAAAATGGCGGCCCGCATGCTGGAGCAGGGCCACGACGTGCTGTACTACGAAAACATTGAAGGCGGCCATGGCGGCGCGGCGGACAACACACAGCGTGCACACCTGCAAGCTTTGCAGTATGCTTTCCTGTGGAGCGCGCTGGCGGGCAAGTAGACCCTCAGCCGTCGGCGCACAGGTGCCGCCGCTCCTGCCTCGATTTCCGCCGTTCGTCGCAGGGCGCGTGCGCCAGGGCAGAGTTTGCAGTAGTCTCGCGCGATTGCTTGCTCAAACCAAGCTCCGTGGCGGACTTTTGGCCGCCACCCCATGAAACACAGATATGTCCATGCTCCAGCATTCAATTGATCGACTGCCTCCCAAACGCCGCAAAACACTGTGGATTGCCGTCAGCCTGATTCTGTTGGCCGCAGGTGCAACGGCCATTGTGACGTTTGGCAAAAGCAACCAGGACAGCAAGTCGGCAACTGCAGTTCAGGCCAGCGCACCCCTGGAATTTGCCGAAGGCGACATTTACCGCGTCAAAGTCCAGCCTCTGGCCCAGGCCATCGCGTTATCGGGCACCTTGATGCCCTTGACCCAGGCCACGGTCAAATCCACTATCTCTGGCGAGGTCCGAAGTGTGCTGGTGCGCGAAGGCGAGACCGTGAAGCAAGGTGCCATCGTGGCCGAAATCGACACCACAGACGCCCGCTCGCGCCTGGAAGCAGCGCAGGCCGACCAGGCCGAACGGCGCGCCCGACTGGCCATCGCGGAGCGCAACCGCGACACGAACCAGACCCTGCTGAAGCAAAACTTCATTTCGCAAAATGCCTTTGACCAATTACACAGTACCCAGCAAGCCAGCGAAGCGGCGGTACGCTGGGCCGACGCCCAAGTCAAATTGGCACAAAAAGCCGTGGACGACGCGGTGGTGCGTGCGCCGATTGCCGGGACTGTGGCCAAACGCTTTGTCAATGGGGGCGAACGGGTCTCGCCCGAGGCGGCCATTGTGTCGGTGGTGGACCTGTCGCGCATGGAGCTGGAGGCCACCGTGCCAGCGTCCGACGTGGCGTCCGTGGCACAGGGGCAAAGTGTGCAATTCAGCGTGGACGGATTTGGCAGTCGCAAGTTTGCCGGACGCGTTGAGCGCATCAACCCGGTGGCCGAAGCGGGATCTCGCGCCATCAAGATTTTTGTCGCAGTACCCAACCCGGATGGCGCACTGCGCGGCGGCATGTTTGCCGAAGGCTCGGTGGCATTGACCCGGCCCAGCAACCTGCCGGCTGTGCCGCTGGCCGCCGTGTTCGAAGAGGCAGGCCAATCCTACGCATTCACCGTGGAAGACGGCAAATTGGTCAAGCGTGCCCTGACACTGGGCCAGCGCGATGACACCACCGGCATGGTTGCCGTGGTCAGCGGGGTTGCCGAAGGCGTACCCGTGGTGCGCATCCGCATGAACGGGCTCAAGGTGGGGGCCAGCGCCATGGTGCGCACGTCAGCGCCCAAACCGGCCGCCAGCAAGCAGGGCTAAGCCCACACCAGCGACCCGGAGCACACCATGTGGATTACCAAAACCAGCATCAACCAACCCGTCTTTGCCACCATGGTCATGCTGGCGCTGATGCTGCTGGGCATCATCTCCTACTCGCGCCTGGGCGTGGAGCAAATGCCCGATGTGCAGATTCCCGGCGTCTGGATGCAGGTGCGCTATCCTGGCGCCTCACCCGAGCAGGTGGAGGCCGATTTGATGAAGCCGCTGGAGGACTCCGTCAACACCATCACCGGCGTACGCAACATCATCACCAACTGCTATGAAGGGCGCGCCGAACTGTGGATTGAGTTTGAGCTGTCCACCAAGATGGACAAGGCCGTGCAGGATGTGCGCGACAAAGTGGCGCAGATACGCCCGGGCTTTCCGCGCGACGCCAAAGACCCGTTAATTGTGCGCGGCCAGTTTGACGACGCAGCACCCACCTCCACCTTTGCGGTTCTCTCCAAGACGCGCAGCATGCGCGAACTCAGCACCTTTGTCGACCAGCAAATTGTCAAACGCTTGCAGGGCGTATCGGGCGTGGGCCTGGTCAACGTCGGTGGTGCCGTGCAACGCCAGGTCAAGATCCAGCTCAAGCCCAGCCAGATGCTGGCCTACAAGGTGGGGGTCGATGAAGTTCTGCGCGCCGTGCGTGAGATCAACCAGGACCTGCCGGCCGGAACCCTGCGCAGCGCGCAGGAAGAACAGTTGGTCCGCGTGGAAGGCAAGCTCAAAAACGTGGAGTCCTTTCGCAAAATCATTGTGGCGCGCCGCGCTGGCGCGCCGGTGCTGCTGGAGCAGGTCGCCAGCGTCACCGACGGTGAACGCGAAGAAGACAGCATTGGCCGTGTCAATGGGCAGCCCGCCCTGACACTGAATGTGTTCAAGACGCAGGACGCCAACCTGGTGGCCGTGGGCGACGAGGTGGCCAAGACCATCGAAAAACTCCGCAAGGAGTTACCGCAGGATGTGGAAATTCGTTCCATTGCCGAGAACTCCACCAATGTGAAGAACGCACTGCACAACGTCAAGAAAACCATTTTCGAGGGCGGCGCGCTGACCATTCTGATCGTCTTTTTGTTTTTGCATTCCTGGCGCAGCACCATCATCACCGGCGTTACGCTGCCGATCTCGGTGCTGTCCACTTTTATTGCGATGTATGCCTTTGGCTTCACCATCAATGGCGTGACGCTGATGGCCTTGTCGCTGTGCATTGGCTTGCTGATCGACGATGCCATCGTGGTGCGCGAAAACATCGTGCGCCATGTCGCCATGGGCAAAGACCATTTGATTGCCGCGCGCGATGGCACTGAGGAGATAGGCGTGGCGGTGCTGGCCACGAGCTTGGCGATTTGTGCCGTGTTCATCCCGGTGGCCTTCATGAGCGGCATCATCGGCAAGATTTTTTTCCAGTTCGGCATCACCGTCACCGTTGCTGTGCTGGTGTCCTTGTTTGTCAGCTTCACGTTGGACCCCATGCTGTCGTCGGTCTGGAAGGACCCGGTGGAAACCCGGTTTTCCAAGGCGCCGTGGCTGGGCCGGTTCATGGAGCGCATCGAGCACCGGGTGGACTGGCTGCATGCGGTCTACGACAAGCTGTTGCGTCGCGCGTTGGCTTGGCGCAAAACCACGTTGGCAGCGGCGGCGGCCATCTTTGTCGGCAGCCTGATGCTGGTGCCACTGGTCGGTGGCGAGTTCATGCCGCAGTCAGACCAGGGTGTGTTTTCACTGCGCATCAAGACGCCAGTTGGCACCAGCCTGCCGTACACCAACGAGAAGGTCAAACAGGTGGAAGAAGCCATTCGCGACTTTCCCGAAATCGTGCTGATGGCCGCCACCGTCGGCAACGGCAACCGCAATGAGGCACAGCTCACCGTCAAACTCACGGATCTCGCCGTCGGCAGCCGCCGGCCGCAAAAGCAGATCGAAGAAGCGGTGCGCCAGCGCCTCAAAAGCATACCGGGCATTGAACTGTCCGTGGGTTTCAACAAGCCGATCTGGATTAACTTGATAGGTCCGGCTTCGGACGATCTGCCACGCCTGCTGAACACCATCATGGCCCGCATTGGCGCCGTCAAAGGCATTGTGGATCTGGAACACAGCCTGCAAGCGGCCAACCCGGCCGTCATCATCAAGGTGAACCAGGCGGTCGCCAGCGATCTGGGGCTGTCCGTGGAGCGCGTGGGTTCCGTGTTGCGCCCGTTTGTGAACGGTGACCAAGTGGGTAGCTGGCTGGCGCCAGACGGCCAAAACTACGACGTGAATGTGCAGTTGCCCCAATCCGGACGGCAGAAGCTGTCGGACCTGGGCGACCTTTACGTCTCCACGGGCCAGAACGACGCGTCAGGTGCACCGGTGATGGTGCCGCTGCGCCAGGTGGTGGAGTTTGTGCCATCAACCAGCCCACAGGTCATCAAGCGCCAGAACTTGCAGCGCCGTGTTGGCATCTATGCCAATGTGGAAGGCCGCCCCACCGGTGACGTCGCAAAGGAGGTCAAGAAATTGGTGCAGGGGATCGAACTGCCACCTGGTTACCGCTTTGACATCAAAGGCGAGTCCGAGCAAAACGACGAGGCTGGCGGCGCCGCCATGACCGCGCTGGCATTGGCAGTGATATTTATCTACTTTATTCTGGCATCGCAGTTTGGCAGCTTTCTGCAGCCAGTAGCCATCATGGCGTCTCTGCCATTCACTCTAGTGGGCGTCATGCTGGCGCTGATCGTGACCGGCTCCACACTGAACCTGTTTTCCGTGATTGGCTTCATCATGCTGATGGGCCTGGTGGTCAAAAATGCCATCTTGCTGGTGGACTTTGCCAACCATGGGCAGGCTGGCGGGTTGTCGCAATTCGAGGCAGTATTGCAGGCCGGCCAGGTGCGCTTGCGCCCCATCATCATGACCACGCTGGCAATGATATTTGGCATGCTGCCCATGGCCATTGGAGCCGGGGAAGGTGGCGAATCGCAGGCGCCCATGGGTCGCGCCGTGATTGGCGGCCTGATCACCTCCACCCTGTTGACGCTGGTGGTGGTGCCCGTGCTCTATACCTACCTGGACAGTCTGCCGCGCTGGTGGCGGCGCAAGTTTGGCGTGGCTGCACTGAGTCCGGCTGACAATCTGCCAGTGGCCGAGACGTCCTGAATAGCCCATGAGCTTCGCGCACGCCATCGGGACACGGACCTACCAGTTCGAGAACCTGCGTGTGCTCATGGGGCGCGCCAGTCCACACCGTTCGGGTGACCAGTTGGCCGGCGTTGCGGCCGCCAGCATGCAGGAGCGACTGGCTGCGCAAATGGCGCTCGCCGCGCTGCCGCTGGCGGCCTTTCTGAACGACGTGGTGGTGCCCTACGAATCCGACGAGGTGACGCGCCTGATCATCGACAGCCACAACACACAGGCCTTTGCGCCTGTGGCCCATCTAACCGTTGGGGATTTCCGCAATTGGTTGCTGTCAGACCATGCCAACACGCAAACTTTGACGGCATTGGCACCTGGGCTGACACCCGAGATGGTGGCAGCGGTGAGCAAACTGTGCCGCTTGCAGGACCTGGTACTGATTGCCCGCAAATGCCAGGTGCTGACCCGGTTTCGCAGCACACTGGGACTGCCTGGGCGGCTGGCCACGCGCCTGCAACCCAACCACCCGACCGATGACCTGGCCGGCATAGCCGCCAGCCTGCTCGATGGTTTGCTGCATGGCAGCGGCGATGCGGTGATTGGCATCAACCCGGCCAGTGACAACGTGCCCCAAGTGGTGCGCCTGCTTCACCTGCTGGACGATGTGATCAGCGGCTATGCCATTCCAACCCAGTCCTGCGTGTTGACCCATGTGACCAACACGATGCAGGCCATGGAACGTGGCGCGCCGGTGGACCTGGTATTTCAGTCCATCGCCGGCACCGAGGCCGCCAACAAAGGCTTTGGTATTGATCTGGCGCTGCTGGACCAAGCCCACCAGGCAGCATTGGCCTTGGGTCGCGGCATCAGCCATGTGATGTATTTTGAGACTGGTCAGGGCAGCGCCCTGTCTGCCGGCGCCCACCATGGCTGTGACCAGCAAACCCTCGAGGCGCGCGCCTACGCCGTGGCCCGCAGATTCCAGCCGTTGCTGGTCAATACGGTGGTGGGCTTTATCGGCCCCGAGTATCTGTACAACGGCAAGCAAATTCTGCGGGCCGCGCTGGAGGACCACTTTTGTGGAAAGTTGCTGGGCCTGCCCATGGGCTGTGATGTCTGCTACACCAACCACGCCGAAGCCGACTCCGACGATATGGACGCGGTGCTCACCATGCTGTGCGCCGCAGGCTGCAATTTCATCATGGGCGTGCCCGGTGCCGATGACATCATGCTCAATTACCAAAGCACCTCGTTCCACGACGCCTTGGTCATGCGCCAGATCATGGGCTTGCGCGCCGCGCCCGAGTTTGATGCCTGGTTGCAGACCATGGGCGTATTTGAAGCCGGCGACCGGTCGCGCCTGTCGCGGCTCCTTCCGCGCACCTTTGCCAACACCATGGCCCGCCTGGAGGCCCTATGAGCGTTGATAGCCCGCCATTGGTTACCGTGGAGCCCTGGGAGGCACTGCGGCGATTTACCGACGCCCGCATTGCGCTGGGTCGCGCCGGCCACAGTCTGCCCACCCACGCCCACCTGGCGTTTCAGTTGGCACACGCGCAGGCGCGCGATGCCGTGCACTTGCCATTCGATGCCATCGGTGTGGCGCAATCGATAGAGGCCAGCGCCGCCCTGGCCACGCTGCAATTGCACAGCGCCGCGGCAAACCGCGACGCCTACTTGCAACGCCCCGACCTGGGGCGCCGTTTGGACGCGCCATCGTGTCAAACGCTGCAGGACTGGCGCGCGTCCCGGGCGCAAGACTCGCACGTTGACGTCGCGTTTGTCGTGGCCGATGGACTGTCGGCATTGGCAGTGCACAGCAATGCGGCAGCACTGCTGGCGGCCGTGGCGCAGCGCCTGGGTGGCGACACCGCAAGCCCATGGACCATTGCCCCGGTGGCATTGGTGCAGCAGGGCCGGGTTGCCATCGGCGACGAGGTTGGGCAATTGCTGGGCGTGCAGATGGTGGTGGTACTGATTGGCGAGCGCCCGGGGCTGAGTTCGCCCGATAGCCTTGGCGCCTACCTGTCATGGGCCCCGCGCGTGGGGCTCAGTGATGCACAGCGCAATTGTGTCTCCAACATCCGACCGGCCGGGCTTTCCATAGACGCGGCGGCGGCCAAACTGCATTACCTGCTGACACGCGCGCGAACCCTGCAAGTGACAGGCATCGGTCTGAAGGATGACAGCGTGCCCTTGCAAGCCATTGACGCACACCACACACTGGCCGGGCCTGGCATATGGCGCGACCCGCCACCTTTGGATTGATCAGTACGGCAGTTTTTGCTTGGCTGTCAGGTCCGGTGCCACACGGGGTAGCAGGACGGTAAACGTGGTGCCCTGTTCGGGGCTGCTGCGCACATTAATGTGCCCGCCCAGCATGGCGGTCGCAATGTTGTAGGCAATGCTCAGGCCCAGGCCACTACCACCCTGCCCCAGCCGCGTCGTAAAAAACGGGTCAAAGACCTTGTCGACATGTTCTTGCGGTATGCCTACGCCGTTATCCTTGAATTCGATGGTGACCCAATCGTTGTCCGTCAGCGCTGCTCGTATCCATATCTCGCCGTCCTTGTCAGGGGCGAATGCATGGGTCAACGCATTGGTGAAGAAGTTGATGATGACCTGCCCCAACGGTCCCGGGTAGCTTTGCATGGTGATGTCCGCTTGCAGGTCCTGGTGCACAGTGATGGGACGTTGCCGGATCATGTAGTCCATGGTGGACAGCACCTCAATGATGGTTTTGTCCAGCTGGAATTCGCGGCGGTGCTCAGCGGTCTGGTCGACGGCAACCTGCTTGAAATTATTGATTAGATCGGCGGCGCGCATCAGGTTGTTTTCTACCAGCGTGGCAGCACCCGAGCCGTTAATCTGAAAATCGCGCAACTCGCTGCGCTTGAGCGCACCTTCATCAATCAGCTTGCTCAGGCTCTGGGTGCGCACACGCAGCGCACTGGCCGCCAGCAGTGCATTGCCGATCGGGGTATTGAGCTCATGCGCCAGGCCGGCGACCATTTTGCCCAATGCGGCCAATTTCTCGGAGCGCACCAGCTCGTTTTTCATGGTCTCGTTGCTGCTCAGTGTCAATTGCAACTCGGAGTTGGTCTTACCCAATTCCTCGGTGCGTTCTTGCACACGGTGCTCAAGGCTGGCGTTGAGTTCACGCAAGCGGCGCTCGCCATCCATGCGCGCCGCTTCACTGGCATTGAGTTCGGTCAGCATCTGGTTGTAGGCCTGTGTCATCAGCCCCAGCTCGCCAGCATTGGGAATCGACATCGGTCGGGCCTGCCCTTGGCCCACCTCCACCAGATGCCGGGTCAGCAGCCGCACCGGCAGCAACGATCTGCGCACGACGAAAATTACTCCCAGGAATATCATGGCACCGGCCGCCAGCGCCACACCAGCGACGGTGGTCAGTGCACGCCTGAAAGGTTCACGCACCTCGGACATCGGGAAGTTGGCGGCCAGTATCCAACCCAGCGACTTCAGTTGCACAAAGGTAGTTAGTGCATGCAGTCCGGTGGAGTTGACGTTGTCGGTGCTGCCCTGAAAGCCATCGGCAACGGCGCGATCAAGCCCGGCATTTTGCCCCGGTTTGGCCGACAGGGACAAACGGCGCGCCGGGTCGGGATGAAACAGCATAGTGCGCTGTTTGTCTATCATGTACAGATACCCGGTGTCACCAATTTTGACCGGAACCAGACTCCCGGCGTAGTTCTTGTCCAGCAGTTCAAGACTGCCTTGAATAACGCCCAACAGCACATGGTTCTGATCAAAAATAGGCGCGCTCAAGGCTATTACCGGCTGCTTGGGTGCCCCAGGCTTGGCAAAGACCAGGCTGATGTGCGGCTCGGGCCGTTCCAGCGTACTGTGCACCAAGGCCGCTTCGGTTGGCGTAGTTGCGGACGATGCTGCTGCTGATGGCGTGTGGTTGGCGGCGGGGCTACTGGCAATCAATTCCCCGGCCGGACTAAAAATATAAAGCCCTTGTTTGAAGTTGCGCTGTAAAAACGTGCGTGATTCCAGAAACTTGGCGGCGCTGGCCGGATTGGCAAGGGTTTTGGCATCCAACAGTTGCCCAGCGGCCGCCAGCGTGCTGTGGGCGGTGCTGATCTTGGTTTCCAGGTTTTGCCCATATTCCTGCAACAACTTCTGCTGGTACTGGCCGGTCACTGCGACAAAGCGTTCTTCAAAGAAACCCAAAGACAGCACCACCGCAGTGCCAAAGACAAGCATGAAAACTGTGCTGAGCAATAACGCAGACCGCGTCGCAAGGGTCATTCTGGGAACCATATTTCCGACGTGTTGTGGACCAGCCAAGGAGCCGACAGTGACACTGTGGCCTAGGGCAATATGTATCCTCCACCGTGTATTGTCAACAGGTTTCAACAGGCAATTGTGCTGTGCTCGCAGCAGGGTGGGGGCACACACCGCCGTTCGTGTATAGGGGTAGGAAAGGACTCTGTCCTCCCCTCCCTCCGAACCGTGCGTGCGGTTCTCCCGCACACGGCTCTCC
>FTFO01000150.1_pt1 | contig 37664 bp, 29 predicted proteins | sample 1640461 | NCBI WGS metagenome assembly FTFO01 (sample SAMEA3914814, study PRJEB12502) | metagenome | biome: forest; material: soil | place: USA | collected 2011-09-16 | depth 0.1 m
GATGATGGGCACGGGGAGTGCCTTCTTGGTCTGTACCAGGGTGATCACTTCGAACAGTTCATCCAGCGTGCCAAAGCCGCCGGGGAACGCCACCATGGCCTTGGCGCGCATCATGAAGTGCATCTTGCGCAAAGCAAAGTAATGGAACTTGAAGCTCAGTGACGGTGTGACGTACGGGTTGCCATTTTGTTCATGTGGGAGCGCGATGTTCAGCCCGACGTTGAGTGCGCCCACGTCGGCCGCCCCCCGGTTGGCTGCTTCCATGATGCCGGGGCCACCGCCCGTGCAGATATACATGCGGTCACTTTCCGGCAGTGCCGCACTGTGTGTGGCGACGATGCGCCCGAACTGGCGCGCCTGGTCGTAGTAGTGGGCGTTACGCATGTGGCGCTCAGCCGTGGCAATGGCTGCAGTGTCGCCGCTGGCACGCGCTGCGTCCATCAATACTTGTGCGTCTTCGGGCGGGCTGAAACGGGCACTACCAAACACCACGACCGTGTTGGCTATGCCTTGTTCATGCTGCTCCAAATCGGGCTTGAGCATTTCCAGCTGGAAGCGTATGCCACGGGTCTCCCTGCGCAGCAGGAATTCCGGGTCAACAAAGGCCAGGCGATACGCGTCGGGTTGCAACGGTATGCCGGCATCGGCATGGGCTTTGAGGTCGGCCCAGGCGTCAGCCAGCGTGCGCGCATTCATGTCATGTGGGGATTCCAAGTGTCAGTGTCCTAAGTGTTGTGTGAGACAAGGGTTTGTGCAATCAATGGTGCCATGCTAACGGCATTGCTGCTGTGGCGTATGCAGTCGGTGCTCCAGACGTGGCCCACTCCGGCTTGCAGTATGACTTGCAAGGCGTCACCGGCAAACAAGGCATGGGTCACGGCCACATCCACCGATGTTGCGCCTGCCGCCAGTAACAAGGCCGCGGCACCGGCTAGTGTATGGCCACTGCTGGCCACGTCATCGAGCAGCACCACCGCGCGACCAACGACAGCAACATCGGGCAGTGCGATCTTGACATCGCGGTCGCCATGGCGGGTCTTGTGGCATACGCCGTGGTCAAACCCATGGCGCGCGGCGGCCTGGGCTACCCACTGTGCGGACTCCTCGTCAGGGCCTATCAGCAACGGGTTGGCATGGTGCGAGGCAATCAGGTCGGCCAGTAGTGGCGCGCCACTGAGAACAGTCGCCTGCGGCACCGGCACGGCTTCCTGCAGTGTCGCGATGCGGTGCAGATGCGGGTCCACCGTGATGATGGCGTCAAACAGCGTGGCCAGAAAGCTGCCGACCACGCGCTGGCTGATGACCTCACCGCTTTGAAAGGCCATGTCCTGGCGCATATAGGCCAGGTAGGGCGCCACCAAGGTTAAGTGATTGGCCCCCAAGGTGCGCGCGGTCTGCGCCACCAACAGCAACTCGACCAATTTTTCGTTGGGGTCGTCCAGTGAGCGCAACAGCACCACGCGTGGCGGCAATTCGGGTGGCAGTCGCAGCTTGAGTTCGCCATCGGGAAAACGGTGGCGGTTGACGCATGCCGTCTTCATCTGGGCGGCGTGCGCGATGCGGGTTGCGCTGCCCTGGTCTTCGGCAAAATGCAACAACAATGGTGGGCGAGGGGGCATCAAAACTCCACAAACACATGGGGCAGGTCCACGGCGCTACCCAGGGTGTAACCACTGGACTTGTGGCAGGCCTGGCGGGCAAATTCCAGATCGGCACTGAAACTGGCATGCACGCGGTACAGCAAGGCATCCTGTGTCACCGTGTCGCCGAGTTTGCACAGCAAGTCGACACCGGCATTCTTGACCTTGGGCGCACCGGCCAGCGTGGCAATGCGCGCCAGTTGCAGGTTGTCGATGCCGACCACCATGCCGGCGGCCGGCGCACGGACCTCAAAGCTGAGCGCGCCCAGTCCCGGCTGGTTGTGGTTAAAGGATTTGCTGCCCTGGGCTTCGATGATGGCGTTCATTTTGGCGAGCGCGCGGCCGGAATCCAGAATGTCGCGCGCAATGGCAAAGCCTTCACCGCCACGCACGTCGGGGTCGCATTCAATGAGGCGCCCGGCCAGGCGCAAGGCCTTTTGGCGCAGGTCCATCGGCGCGCGCGGATCGTTCTCCAGCACGCGCATGACATCACGTGCTTCCAGCACTGGGCCGATACCAAACCCAATCGGTTGCCGGCCATCGGTGATGACCACGTCCAGCGAAAGCGTCAAGCGTTTGGCCACATATTCAAACAAGCGGCGCAGGCGTTGCGCCTCGGGCATGGAGCGCACCTTGGCCGTGGGGCCAATCGGAATGTCCAGCACCAGATGCGTAGAGCCGGCCGAGATCTTTTTCGACAAAATGGACGCTACCATTTGCCCCGGCGAGTCCAACGCCAAAGGGCGCTCCACGGCGATCAACACATCGTCTGCTGGAGACAGGTTGGCCGTGCCACCCCAGGCCAGGCAGGCCCGGTGTTGGCGAACCTGATCGTGCAATTGTGCAATAGGCAATTCCACCTTGGCCAACACCTCCATGGTGTCGGCCGTGCCCGCTGGGGAGGTGATGGCGCGTGACGACGTCTTGGGGCACAACATGCCATGCGCCGCCACAATGGGCACGATCAGCATTGACGTGCGGTTGCCAGGAATGCCGCCTATGCAATGCTTGTCTACCACCAGGGGCTCATGCCAGTCCAGCCGGCGCCCACTGGCAACCATGGCCTCGGTCAGGAAATAGATTTCTTCGCGGTCCAGTTCGTCGCGGTTGGTGGCCACGACAAAGGCGGTCAGTTCAATCTTGGAGTAGCGCAGATCGGCGATGTCGCGAATGATGGCGGTGAAGTCTTCCTGATTCAGTCGCTCACCGGCAATCTTGCGGTGCAAAGCTTCAATGGAAGCTGCCGGTTCAGCCTGCGAGATGCTGGCGGTGTGACCATCGGCCACGGCCAGTTGCAAAAAGGCGTCTTCGGACAAGCCCAACTCTTCACAACCCACCAATGCCAGGTCGTCGACGATGTTCAGGGTGGCCAGGATGTGTTGGCCGTTGGCACGGACCTCGACCTTGGACAGGGCCTGAAACCCCTCGGCCCGCACGACCGCGCAGTCGCGGTGCAGGTAGGCCACGTTTTCTCGGTAGGTGTCGATGGCGACGCGGCGCAGTGCCAGGGTGGTCGATGTAAGGCTTTGGCCGTCAGAGTCAGTACGCATGTCGTAAGCGTACACCTGAAATGCTCGTTTTCTGGGTGATAAGGCTGGCAAGGGTTGTTGGCTGGGGCTCAGGCTACCTGAATGCCCTGCTCCATCTCCTGCGGCCTTCGGCCTCCCCCTTGAGTTACGCAGGACATCCAGGCAGCCTGATCCCGGAAGTTGCGTGGTTTGTTCGGCAGCAGAAAAAAATTCCGTTCGTGGCGGCAGTGCTTTGGGCACTGCCTCCAGGGGTTTTTATTCTGTCGCGAGCTTGAGCACCAGCTTGCCGTTGTTGGAACCCGAGAACAACATGTCAAACGCACGTGGGAAATTGTCCAGACCTTCAACCACGTCTTCACGCGTCTTGAGCTTGCCCGATGCGATCCAGCCAGCCATGACCATGGCCGCTTCCATGGCGCGGTCGTAGTAGTCGGACACCACAATGCCTGTCATCGTGGCGCGGTTTACCAGTAGCGACAAATAGTTGGCTGGGCCTTTGACCGGTGCGGTGTTGTTGTATTGGGAGATAGCGCCGCAGATCACGATGCGCGCACCGCGCGCCAGACGCGTCAACACGGCGTCCAGAATATCGCCACCGACGTTGTCGAAATACACATTGACGCCTTGCGGGCAATGCTTTTGCAGAGCCTCGGCGACGTTTTCGGATTTGTAGTCAATGGCGGCGTCGAAGCCCAGTTCTTCCACCAGGTAACGGCACTTGTCTGCGCCGCCGGCAATGCCGACCACTCGGGCACCCTTGATCTTGGCGATCTGGCCGACGACCATGCCGACGGCGCCAGCAGCACCGGACACGACCACGGTATCACCAGCCTTGGGTTGACCCACTTCCAGCAGGCCGAAATAGCCGGTCATGCCGGGCATGCCGAGGGCGCTCAAATAGACCGGCAAGGGCGCCAGCTTGGGGTCGACCTTGGTCAGACCCTGGCCGTTGGAATAAGCATAGTCTTGCACCCCCAACAGACCGGTGACATGGTCGCCGACTGCGAACTTGGGGTTCTTGGAGGCAACCACCCGGCCCACAGCCAACGCGCGCATCACTTCGCCCAGACCAACTGGCGGAATGTAGGACGCCTTGCTGTCGTTCATCCAGCCGCGCATGGCGGGGTCCAAGGAAATGTATTGGATCTTGACAACGACTTCGCCTTCTACCGGGTCGCGCACCGGCTCTTCGGTGCGATTCCAATCGCTGGCTTTGACGTTGCCCACGGGGCGGGCGGCGAGTTTGAACTGGTGGTTGGTGTGGCTCATGGTGAATCTCCGGTGCGTTAAATTGAAAACTTTTGGTGTGTTTCAACGGGATTGCTGAAACCATGGGCTGAAGTTTAGAAATCAATTGGTTGCTTGAATAGACGCTAAAAACGCATAATATTGTTGACTTAAAGGCAACAATAAAAAATGAGCACGATGAACCCACAGCGACTTGGCATTTTTTCGGCCATCGTCCAGGCCGGCAGTATCAGCAAAGCGGCGTTGGCCATGGGCTGCGGCAAATCCGTGCTGTCGCGCCAATTAGCCAAGCTGGAGACCGAACTGGGCACACGGCTGATTCAGCGCTCGACACGGCGCCTGACCTTGACCGAGATCGGTGAGCAAGTGTATGCCCAGGCCCAACAGATCGACCTGGCGCTGGCCAATATCGAGCAGTTGGCGGGCCAGTACCAGAGCGAAGTCAAAGGGCGCCTGCGCGTTAGTTGCCCGATGCCATTGGGTCAGCGCTATCTGGTGCCGCTGCTGGTTGAATTTACTAAAGCGCACCCAAAGGTGGAAGTTGTCTTGTCGGTGGAAGACCGCATGGTGGACCTGATTGCAGAACACATTGACGTGGCGCTGCGGGTGGCCCATTTGGAAGACTCGACGTTGATTGCGCGCAAGCTGGCCGACAGTTCGCGCGTAGTGGTAGCCGCGCCTAGCTATTTGGCGCGGCGCGGCGCCCCTGCAACACCCGCCGATCTGGCGCAGCACGACTGTCTGGTTTACACCAGCGGCGCTCGTGCCTTTGACGAATGGGGCTTTATCCAGGACGGCGTCACAACGCTGGTCAAGGTGCACGGCAAGATCCAGATCAACGACGGCATGTCACTATTGGCGGCAGCCTGCGCCGGTGGTGGCATCTCCATCATCGACCGCCTGATCGTCAGCAATGAGCTGGCCAGTGGCGAATTGGTGCCGCTGCTGCCTGAGTACAGTTTGCGCCCCGGCCAACCGTTGTACGCGGTGTACCCGGCCAGGGCTTGGCTGGCGTTGAAAACAGCGACGTTCGTGGCCTTTTTGCAGGAGCGGCTATTCGCCTGAAAGGCAACAACGGATTAGTCGCGTCGGGCGGTGGTCCACAGGGCAGCCACTACGATCAGCGCGCCACCCAACCAGGCCATCGGGCTGAGGCTTTCATGCAACCACAGCACCGCAAACAGCGCGCCAAAAGCCGGTTCGCTGCTGGTGAGCAAGGCCACGCGGCTGGGTGCACTGTGTTTGAGCGCCCAGTTTTGCGCAAAGAACGCGAATACCGTGCAACCCAGCACCAGATACACGCTGGCCTGCCAAAAGGCCGCCTGTGTCGGCAGCGGCGGCATGCCGCCCGGTGTGACGGCCGCCAACGCCAGGCAACCAAAACCGACAATTCCAGCCTGAACGGCGGTCAGTGCCAACGCGGGCGCACTATTGTTGCGCATGCGTTTGGTGGTCTGGCAGACGGTGATGGCGCGCAGAACTGCGGCGGCCAGCATCAAGCAGTCGCCCCAACCCCATGCGCTGACGACCCCGCCGCTGAGCAGACCAGCGCCCACCAGCGACAGTGCGGCAAATCCAAACAGGGCCTGCGAGGGCCGTCGGCCCAGCAGCCACCATTCGGCAAACGGGGTAAACACCACGCACAGGCTGATCAAAAACGCTGCATTGCTGGCCTGTGTCGCGGCAACACCAAAGGTTTCGCACAAAAATATGCACAGCATCAGCGCACCCAATGGCAGGCCAGCGCGCAGCGCATCCATGCGCTGGCGTTGCTGCGCGCGCCACAGCGTGGGCAGCAGCAGCACAAACGTCAACAAAAACCGCACGGCCAGGAAGCCGAGCACCGGGTAAAACACCAGAGCGCCTTTGGCTACGCCGTAGCTGGTGCCCCACACCATAGCGACCAGCAACAGCATCAGGTCGGACAGGCGCAACAGGCTTTTCGGTTGTTCTAGGGTTAGCGTGGTCATGCTTGGTGTTATGTCAGTTGATATCTAGATTGTCTTTTCGATCCTTGAAAGTGATAATCCTTACTTTAAGAATAGAACTTGTGCCCCATGAGCATTAATGACTCCTTGGAAAGCCTGCCAGACATGGCTGCGTTCGCCCGCGTGGTGGATGCTGGAAGCTTTTCTGCCGCTGCGCGCGAAATGGGAATGACGCCATCGGCCGTCAGTCGCCAGGTGGCCAGACTGGAGTCCGTATTGCGCGTGCGCCTGCTGGAGCGCACAACGCGCAAGCTGCGCCTGACCGAAGCTGGCAGCGCGGCCTACGGGCGCTGTCAGGCCTTGGTGGCCGCTGCGCGTGATGTCTTGGCCCTGAGTGACAGCAACTCGGCGACAGCGCGCGGACTGGTGCGCATCAGCATGCCCAAGGCAGTGGGCCGCCAGGTCGTGCATCCGCACATGGCCAGTTTTCTACAGCATTACCCGGAGGTCAATGTGCAATTGGTCATTACCGACCGCACCGTGGACCTGTTCCAGGAAGCGATTGATCTCGCCATCAGCATCACCGATTCGCCGCCCCCCGGTTTGGCCGCCCGGCCCCTGGTGCGCATCCGCCATTTGGTGTGTGCCAGCCCAACCTACCTGGCGGCACACGGCACGCCCGCACATCCGCGGGACCTGGTGCAGCATAGTTGCCTCTACCTGGGAGAAGACGCCCAGGACCGCCATTGGCGCTTTCGACGCGGAGTGGAAGATGAGCGCATCAAAGTGTCGGGGCGCTATATTGCCAACCACAGCGAGGTGCGGCTGGAAGGGGCACTCAGCCATTTGGGTATCGCCAGCCTGCCGGAATTTACCGCCAGGGACAGCCTGGCCAGCGGGGCATTGGTCACGGTTCTTGCGGACTGGGAGCACGCGACCGACTACGCCGGGATGGCCTGGTTGTTGTATCCACCGAATCGCTTCTTGCCAACCAAACTGCGGGTCTGGATTGACTTTCTGGTGGCACGCTTAGGCCCACACGGCTGACGCGCCAACGAAAAAAGGCTTCCGAAGAAGCCTTTTTTGCTACCGCCAACCAGTGGCCGCTACGCATTAGACGCGCTTGCGGTACTCACCGGTACGGGTGTCGATTTCCACTTTGTCGCCTTGTGCAACAAAAATTGGCACGCCGATTTCAAAGCCGGTTGCGATCTTGGCGGGCTTCAAAACCTTGCCAGAGGTGTCGCCCTTGACGGCGGGTTCTGTCCAGGTGATTTCACGCACCACGCTGGTTGGCAGTTCAACCGAGATGGCCTTGCCGTCGTAGAACACGACTTCGAGTTCCATGCCGTCTTCCAGGTAGTTCAAGGTATCGCCCATGTTTTCGGCTTCAACTTCGTACTGGTTGTATTCGGCGTCCATACACACATACATAGGGTCGGCAAAGTACGAGTAGGTGCAATCCTTCTTGTCCAGAATGACCTGGTCCATCTTGTCGTCGGCCTTGAACACGACTTCAGTGCCGAAGTTGGCGATCAGGCTCTTGAGCTTCATGCGCACGGTAGCGGAGTTGCGTCCACCGCGGCTGTATTCGGTCTTCAGTACGACCATGGGGTCTTTGCCGTGCATGATCACGTTGCCGGCGCGGATTTCTTGTGCGATTTTCATATGCGAGTTGACGCGGTTGGCGCTGCAAGCCTGTGCTGTCAGCGTTGTTAGGCCGCAAGACGCGGCGGAGCATGATTTGCCCACGAATTGCCGGGCAAATTCAGCAAAGCCTCGAATTTTACCGTTTTTTCAATACGAACTGCAGCAATTGGGTCAGTAGATCGTCCTGTTGCATCAGCAGGTGCCGCGCGGATTGCACCGATTGCGACCACGCCTTGAGGTCGATCAAGGGCAGCGTGTCGGCTTGTCCGGCGTGTTGTACGCCATTCCAAGCCTGGTGAAAGGTGCGCCACTGCGCGTTGGCTCCCACCACGTCCAAAAAGGCGTTGAGCTTGGGAATGTGGGCGTCATCGTGCTGAGGGTAGATCTGCCAGACCAGGGGTTTGCCCGCCCAGAGTGCCCGCACCAGCGAATCCTCTCCACGCACAAAATTCAGGTCACACAGCCACAGCACTTAGTCAAATTCGGGTTGTGTCAAAGCCGGTAAATAGGAAATGCGCAGGGTTTGGCAAGGCGCTGTTGCCACAGCGGTTTGCACCGCAGCAGTCGCGCGACCAGCCGTCACGAGCAGGTGCATGGGTTGGGGCAGGGCATCCAACTGGGCCAGTAACGCGGGCAAGGCACAAGGTTCGTAGCAAAACAGAGACACCAGCGGTTCGCCAGTCCAGACGACGCTGTGACCCGCCAGCCAATCGGAACGTTGGCGGTCGGTTACAAAATTCTGTTGCCGATGCGGCAGGTCGGGCTCCCGAAGCAGCCCGCCTGTGTTGGGCGTAAAGCCCGGGTAGTAAAAATATTTTGTCCAACCTTTGGCCGCGCCGCCCATCACGGGTGATGGCAGCCCATGGCTGCGCTCGACAAAAGCTTCGGCGGACAAATATTCCAGATTGATCCACACCGGTGCTTGGCCCTTCGGCAACGCAGCCGACGCCATGGCTTGCGCGCGCCAGGCAACGAAGGCTGGCTCCAGCTCGCAGCCAAAAGCCTCTACCCAGACGTCAGCTGGCGCCAGTGTGGCCAACACGGCAGCGTCTTGCGCGAGCTCCCAAGTCAGGACCTGAACGTTGTGCCAATTTCCTTCCAACGCGCCCGGCGCCATCCAATGCAAGCCGGCGGGGTCATCCACCCACAGTCGCACGGCGTGGCCGCGCGCGCCCAGGTCAACGCACAGGCGCCAGCACACGCCCAGGTCGCCAAAGTTGTCAATCACGCGGCAGAAAATATCCCATTGCATGGGGTTGATAGTAGTCGCGCTGTGGGCAATTGCGGGGGCCGACTTGTCAGTGTTGGCAAAGAACGCACAATAGCGTCCCATGTCCGACATCCATTCTGAAGAACTATTGCGCGAAGTCGCCGCGCTACCGTCATTGCCAGGGGTCTACCGCTACTTTGATGCGCAGGACCAACTGCTGTATGTGGGCAAGGCCATCAGCTTGAAAAAGCGCGTGTCCAGCTACTTTCAGAAGAACCATGGTGGTACCCGCACGGGTCATATGGTGAGCAAGATTGTGCGCATGGAGACCACCGTGGTGCGTTCGGAAGCCGAGGCGCTGCTGCTTGAAAACAATCTGATCAAGACGCTGAACCCCAAATACAACATCTTGTTCAGGGACGACAAGAGCTATCCCTATCTGAAAATGACCGGCGTGCCTGCGCCAGCCAAACCCAAGCCCGGCGCCGACATTGCAATAGGCGCACCCACTGCGGGCACTGCGCTGAAAGAGTCACCCCTGGCAACCAATTTTTCACGCGTGTCCTATTACCGTGGCGGCGTCGAAAAAAAGCACCGCTACTTCGGTCCCTATCCTAGCGCTTGGGCCGTCAAGGAAGCCATTTTGCTGATGCAAAAGGTGTTTCGACTGCGCACCTGCGAAGACCCGGTATTCAGCAACCGCAGCCGACCCTGTCTGCTGTACCAGATCAAGCGCTGCTCGGCGCCTTGTGTTGGGCATATCTCGGCACAGGACTATGCCGGTGATGTGGCCAACGCGGAGAAATTCTTGCGCGGCGATGCCCAGGAAGTGATGCGCCACTTGGAGGCGCGCATGATGGCGCACGCTGACAAGTTGGAGTTCGAGCAGGCAGCAGAGTTGCGCAACCAGGTTGCCGCGCTGTCCAACGTGTTGCACCAGCAAGCGATGGACAACGTGGAAGACCGCGATGTCGATATCCTGGCGGTCAAGGTGCAGGGCGGCAAGGCCTGTGTCAATCTGGCCATGGTGCGTGGTGGACGCCATCTGGGCGACCGGCCGTATTTTCCGGTGCACGTAGAAGACGCGGCGGGCCTGTCTGATGAAGACGATGGCGACGCGCCACAGATCGGCGTAGAGGCCCAGGTGCTGGAAGCGTTTTTGTCGCAGCACTACATTGACGTGCCCATGCCACCTACCTTGATCGTCAGCGAGCCGGTGCGAAAAAGTTTGTTGAAGGCTTTGTCAGACCAGGTGGGGTTCAAGGTCAGCGCCATTCACCAGCCACGTGAGCAGCGTCGTGCCTGGCTCGATATGGCGCAAACCAATGCGGCGTTGCAACTGGCACGTTTGCTGGCGGAAGAGGGCTCGCAACAGGCGCGCACCCGGGCCTTGGCCGAGGCGCTGGATTTGACCTTGGACAATTTGGATGCCTTGCGCGTGGAATGCTTTGACATCTCCCACACGGCGGGTGAGGCAACCCAGGCGTCATGCGTGGTGTTCGAGCAGCACAAAATGCAAAACGCGCAGTACCGTCGATTCAACATCGAAGGCATCACGCCAGGCGACGACTACGCCGCGATGCGCCAGGTTCTTACACGCCGTTACAGTAAAGTGGCCGAGGCCATCCGCGAAGCCAAACACGCCGGCATGAGCCCGACAGGAACGGCCCGTCTGCCCGATCTGGTATTGGTGGATGGTGGGCAAGGCCAGGTGTCCATGGCGCGTGAGGTGTTTGAGCAATTGGGGCTGGACTTGTCCTTGATTGTCGGTGTGGAAAAGGGCGAAGGCCGCAAGGTGGGACTGGAAGAACTGGTGTTTGCCGATGGACGCGACAAGGTCTATCTGGGCGCCGATTCCGCCGCACTGATGCTGGTGGCCCAAATTCGCGACGAGGCACACCGCTTTGCCATTACCGGTATGCGGGCCCAACGCGCCAAGGTGCGCGTGGGGGGTGGCAAGTTGGAGGAGATTGCCGGCGTGGGCCCCAAGCGCCGCGCGCGGTTGTTGCAACGCTTTGGCGGTGTGCGCGGTGTGGCTCTGGCCAGTGCCGCTGACATTGCCACGGTCGACGGCATATCGCATGAACTGGCCGAAGAAATTTATCGGGCACTGCATTAGGCGTGCCACAATCAAGCGATGTTTATGACCATTCCCACCATCATGACTTGGACGCGGATCTTCGCGATCCCGTTGATCGTGGGTGTCTTTTACCTGCCTGACGCGTTGGCGACACTGGCTGAGCGCAACCTGATCGCCACCATCATGTTCGTGGTGTTTGCGGCCACCGATTGGTTGGACGGTTACCTGGCGCGCAAGTTGAATCAAACGTCTTCCTTCGGCGCCTTTCTGGACCCGGTTGCTGACAAGTTTCTGGTCTGCGCCTGCGTGCTGGTTCTGGTGCATCTGCAGCGCGCCGACGTATTTGTCGCGCTGATCATCATCGGGCGTGAAATTGCCATTTCAGCACTGCGCGAGTGGATGGCCCAGATTGGTGCATCCAAGAGTGTCGCGGTGCACATGATTGGCAAACTCAAGACGGTGGCGCAGATGGTGGCGATTCCGTTCTTACTGTTTAACGACAGGCTGTTTGGTCTGATCGACACCCACCAGTGGGGCGTCTGGTTGATCTGGGCTGCGGCCATTCTGACCATCTGGTCCATGGTCTATTACCTGCAAAAAGCATTGCCAGAAATTCGCGCACGGGCCAAGTAGACTGCCGTTGAAACAGTTCTTGCGACCCGTATGGGTGGGCCGACTATTGGCGCTCCCATTACCACATTTTTTCTTGAATTCTCGCCAAAAAATTTATGGCAAAAGCGACTAGAATCTGCGTCCGCACCGTTGTAAAGCTGCATGGCGTATTGACATGGAAATGACCCGTGGCTTTAATGGTATGCAGCAGCTGTGGCTGCAACCAAAGTGATCCAGACCAGCTTCAGGCCCGTTTGCGCAATGTGCAGAGAACCGAAAACTGTGTCCGGTGAGAACAAAATTTGACGAGACAATCCAATTAACTCTGCTTCCATACAAGGGGTCTTTGTGAATAAAACCGAACTGATTGAGCACATTGCGAAACATGCCGACATTTCCAAGGCAGCTGCGACGCGCGCCCTGGAATCCACCATTGGTGCGGTGAAAACAACCTTGAAAAAAGGTGGCTCGGTTTCGTTGGTAGGTTTTGGTACATTTGCAGTTGGTAAACGAGCGGCGCGCACCGGTAGAAATCCCCGTACCGGCGATGCGATTAAAATCAAGGCTGCCAAGGTTCCGAAGTTCCGTCCTGGCAAGGCATTGAAAGATGCATTGAATTGATATTCTGGTTTCAAGTGGGGTGATTAGCTCAGTTGGTAGAGCGGCGCCTTTACACGGCGTAGGTCGGCGGTTCGAGCCCGTCATCACTCACCACCCCCACACCAAAGGCGAACATCAGTGTTCGCCTTTTTTGTTATTTCATAGAGAGTAAAGCGCATGTTCGATTTCGTACGCCAGCACACAAAGATCATGATGTCCCTCATGTTCCTGCTGATCATTCCGGGTTTTGTGCTGGTGGGTGTCAGTGGGTTCCGCAGTATCAGCGAAGCCACGGATACCGTGGCATCCGTCGGAAACCACAGCATCACACAGACCGAGTGGGACCGTGCCCACAAGGCCGAGGTCGACCGTTTGCGCCAGCAAATGCCAAACCTGGATGCCAAGTTGCTGGATTCTTCCGTGGCACGCTACGCGACACTGGAGCGCCTGGTGCATGAGAAAGTTTTGGCGGAAGCCGTGCAGGACTCCCATTTGGTCATCGCCGACGGCCGCCTGCTGCGCGAGATGCGGCAGAGCCAAAACCCGACGCTGGCATCGCTCTTCCGTCCAGATGGCTCTTTGGATGTCGAGCGCTTTCGCCAGTTGGCTGCCAGCCAAGGGTTGACAACGGTTGGTTTTGAAGACCGTGTGCGCAGCCAGTTGTCATTGCAGCAAGCGGAAGGCGGATTCATTCCGACTGCGTTTTCACCTGCGGCGCTGTCGGACGTTTCACTGAATGCGTTCTATGAGCGCCGCGAGATTCAGGTTTCGCAATTCACCCCGGCTGACTTTGCCAGCAAGGTCAACCCCACCGACGCTGAAATCGACGCCTACTACCAGGCCAACACCAGCCTGTTCAAATCACCCGAGTCGGCGAGCATTGAATACGCCGTACTGGACATGGATGCCGTCAAGAAAACCATCGTTCTCAACGAGGCAGACGTAAAGTCCTACTATAAAGATAACGTGGACCGGCTCAGTGGCAAAGAAGAACGCCGCGCCAGCCATATCTTGATCACGGCCCCCAAAGATATGGCACCTGATGAGAAGAAAAAGGCGCGTGAACGTGCGCAGGCCATTCTTGACGCCGTGCGCAAGGCGCCCGATACGTTTGCCGATAGTGCACGCAAGAACTCGCAGGACCCTGGCTCAGGAGCCAAAGGCGGTGACCTGGATTTCTTTGGCCGTGGCGCCATGGTCAAACCCTTTGAAGATGCTGCGTTTGCCATGAAGAAAGGCGACATCAGTGACCTGGTGGAGTCTGATTTTGGCTATCACATCATCAAAGTCACTGACATCAAGGCCCCGGTGCAACGGAGTTTTGAAGAGCTGCGCCCCACCCTGGAAGCCGACCTGAAGACACAGCAGGCACAGCGCAAATTTGCCGAAGCCGCCGAAGCGTTTACCAATGGCGTGTACGAACAATCGGACAGCCTGAAGTCCGTTGCCGACAAACTGAAGCTTGAGGTCAAGACAGCCACCAATCTGACACGCCAGCCGGCAGCAGGTGTTACTGGAGTGTTGGCCAATCCAAAATTCCTGGCGGCCGTGTTCAGTCCGGATTCGCTGGAAAAGAAGCGCAATACAGAGGCCGTCGAAGTGGCAGTCAACCAATTGGCGTCCGCCCGCATCACCCAGTATGCACCGGCCAGCGTGCGCCCCCTGGCGGAAGTGCGTGCCAACGTGCGGGAGCGTCTGGTTGCAGCCCGCTCAGCAGAAATGGCGAAAAAAGAGGGTGCCGAAAAGCTGGCGGCCTGGAAAACCGCGGCGCCAGCCAATTTGCCAGCAGCCGTGGCCGTATCACGTGACGCGGCGCAAGGCGTGCCTGCCCCCGTGCTGGATGCGGCGCTGCATGCAGATACCAGCACCTTGCCGGTATGGGTTGGCGTTGACTTGGGCAGCCAAGGTTACGCGGTCGTTCGGGTCAACAAAGTCATGCCACGCAACCCAGTGGCCGCTGAGATAGCCGACAAGGAACGCAAACAATACGCCCAATGGGTTGCAACGGCCGAAAGCAAGGCCTACTACAAGACCCTGGCGCAACGCTTCAAAGTGGCCATCAAGGTGCCAGCGCCAGTGCCAGATGCACCAGGAAAGCAAACTGCGGCGGAATAAGGCAAAACAACCGCTATAATCTTAGACTCGCGGTGGCTGTAGCTCAGTTGGTAGAGTCCAGGATTGTGATTCCTGTTGTCGTGGGTTCGAGCCCCATCAGCCACCCCAAGTGATTAAAAGAAACCCTGCTATTGAATAGATAGCAGGGTTTTTTGTTTGGTGCTGCTTGTAGGCAATCTGTAGGCAACTTTGCCATATACAGTCCCGTCAATAATGAGAAACCCTACGGATCCCGGATTAAAACTTCGTCGAGACCCCGGCATGACTGGAGCGGTTTAGTCCAATGACTTTTTGAACGCGGATTGACACCCGGATCTCCCTCGATCACGACGTCGTGCCAAACTCCAAAAGGTCTTTAGGCTGGGCTGATCCAGAGCATTCTGTGGCCGACCGGTATCCGAAGAGAATCTACCATGCTCTACGCTATCACGATTGAACCTGAAAACGACACAGTCGCTTGTTGAGGCTTAGTAGTTCCAATTCTGCCGGGCTGGTCCCCCGTTGGCGGCCCCTGGAAGAGGCTATCATTCAGGCAGAAGAATTCGTGTGTGCAAAGATTGAGGTCGACTTCTACGGGGGCAAGACGCATGCTATTCAAAGTTGGCGCGTGGTGTTATGCCCGTCCACTGTTTGATGGTTGGACGTGTGCGCGTGTGAACGTGGACCTGGTCCTCCCGTATGGCGCCTTGGAACGTCTGAATATCAAACTGCCGCGCTGCGGGCGGCGTCAATCGGATTCACGCGCATGCACAGCTGGCGAAAGACGCTCAGGCCTCAGTGCCCACAAATGACCATTGAAGGACGTTAGTCTGCACACACCTGACCGATTCGCCCCAGCTAGGTCCGCGACCCAAAATGCGGGAGTCCCTGCTCGCGTGCTGGTGTAATGTTTCAATGGGTTGCATTTAGGTGGCTGACAATGAGCCAAGATTTTTTCAACGCTGAGGAAGCCGCTGCTGAATTGACTCGGCGCAATCCAAACAAGCCGTGGAGCGCAGGGCAGGTACTGCGTGCGGCCAAGGCAGGGCGATTGCCAGTGTGTTTTGATTTTGATGGCGAATTAATTATCAATTCTGTGGATGGGCAAGTTGAGCTTGCCGGGAAAATGCCGAGTTGTCTGGATTTTGTCGGAATCGTCCGGAGTCTCACACCACCTACAAAAGACGGCCTCTGTAGTTTTGGAACGCTGGTTGAGATTCACGAAGCGCATGGGGTCAAGTTTTCCCACCGAAACGGGGTTGTGTCCCGAGGGATTCAGTTGCCAACCGAATTTTCGCATGGTGGCCACATTAAGGTCGGCCACAAAGTTGTGTGCATGCTTGAGGCAGTGGACGTTTCCCCTGATGATTTCCTATTCCACCTCGACGACTTGGCAAGGCTTGCGCCAGCGGCAGCAAATACGGGTGGGCTGGACGGGGCGAAGGAGGTCGATCGGCCAGCGACGCAATACCGCATCATGAAAAGGAAAGCATTGATTGACGCACTTATGCACGAATGGCCTTCAATTGAAGCCGACCTGAGTGAAGCGTCACGGAACGGGTTGCATGTTGCGGCACACGCCGACGGGCACGGCAAGTGGAATGCCGATGCAGCCCGGGAATGGGCTAGGAGCAATGGCAAATTGAAAAAGGCTTTGCTCGGTGGTAACGCTCCCTGGATTGGACCAACCACGCGGCACAAAACGCCACCCTGATCGAGGGCATCCCCGAATATCGGGGTTTTTTCGGGCTTTTGTCGGAAAGAGTCGGAAGAAATAAATTCACCACACGTCACAAATCAACGTGCTCGAAAGGTGAAATATGCAAACAGTATCGTTCCACTGCGCATCTATAGCGCAACAGGCAAACCAACCTGCCGACTTCGTACCCCTTCACTTGGAAACCCGGACGCACGTTTCCACGAAAGTGATGTGTCGGCATCTGGGACGCAAGGAGCAGACGGCAAGGGGGTGGGCCAGCGCTGAAACATTTCCAGACGGGTTGAGGCCGCTTCGAGTGAACTCGCGTCTGGCCTGGCCAGTGGCAGGCATTCGCAAAGTGTTGGGAGTGCCTGCATGAGCTGCTTCGTACACCAGCACCTTAGGCGTGAAGGACAGGTCAAGTCTCAGAATTGCCGCAAAGCCTGCTCACGATCAAATATGCCGCTCGGCGTCTCCAAGTGTGGCGGCGCACGGTTGAAAGCATCATCATGAAAGGCGTGCTCAAAATGATCGTGCTGTCGCCATGCAGTGTGCGCATCGATCCTGCCTCGCTAGAACGCCTGGTATCACGCGACGTTGAGCAGTTGGACGCCACTTAAAGCGAAGCCCAGACCCTGTGCAGGGGTCCGGGCTTCAAGGGGCCGTTGCAGGCGACTGAATATTGAAGTCTCAATTGTGGTGTCACAGACTTGATCGCGCAACGGCCAAATCAAAGTTTCTTTGAATATGGTTATGAATAAAGTTGATCAAATTGGCGGACACACAACCGCCCAAAAACTTGACCTGCAAATCTCCGCAGCCATCGGCCATGGTGCAGAGAGTGTCCGCCAGCGGGTACGCGTAGTGACCTGTGGCCTTGCGCGGCTTCCAGTCCATAACGTGGCAGAAGAGGAATGGCTCGTGTCTTCCTTAGATTTTTGGAGAGGCCTTGTTGACCTAGTGGCTGGAGAGGCCTCAGGGCTGAAAATCGGTGTTGGCTGCGGTGGAGGCCACGAGGACAAGATCGAAATCTTAGGCGATCTGCCGCTTGCCCTGCGTCGTGGGCTAAAGCGGGCAGTGCCTTGGCCGATGCCAGTGCGCCGAGGACAGGTGCCGTGGTCATCGGTCGACATCACTTGGTGTACGCGCGTGGACGGCCGTGGCCAGCGATTCGCTATCACAGACCTTGGCGTTGCGCTTGACCTTATGGCTGAGCGTCGTCTGGCATTAGGAGAGACACGCGCATGCTAATCATCGTTCGCGTCCGCGCTCACATGGCGCTCGTCAGTTCCATCGCAGCTAGGGGCCAGCTCGGGCCACTGACTATCGACCTGCTTGCCGATGCAGCATGCCGCGTCGGCAACCGTACCGATGCGCACGCTGTCCCACAACTTCACTTCACAACGGAGGGAGCATGAGCGCGCTGTCCCAACACAACTACGACGACATCGAGCGGGCCTTGAGCGCACTCGATCATTTGCCGCCGCCTCTTGAGCGCGATGCATGGGTAAAGCTGCTCATGGCTGCGCGCGACGCGGGTGTTTCCGAAGACGACGCTCGCACCTGGTCAGAGCGCGGGGAGAACTTTGATGGGGCCGACTTCCGCGCGACTTGGCACTCCATCCAGCCCGGCGCCGTCACTCAACGCACCCTATTTCGGGACGCCATTGACGCCGGATGGAACGCGCCAACCAACGGCAAGAATCTCACCGACACCGAGCGTGCTCAGCGTGACGCCGAGTATGCTCGGCGTCGGGAGCGGGCTGAGGTCGAGAAAGCAGAGGCACGCGCCACGGCGGCAGAGCACGCGCAGTTCATGTGGGATCGCGCGCAGCCCCTGGAGGGCGATGGGCACCCATACTTGCAGCGCAAAGGTGTGCAATCCTATGGCCTGCGAGTCGGAGCATATGAGAAGATTAACCGCGAGAATGGCGCCGTCGAGGTCATCAGCGTGCAGGCATTGCTGGTGCCGATTTGGGGTGTTGGTAAAAAAATACAAAGCCTGCAGGCCATCTTCGCCGGCAAAGTGTGCAGTGGCCGCGACAAGGATTTCGTCACCGATGGTGCCATCAGTGGTATGTTTTATAGCTTCGGCAAGCCTGTTGCGGTTGATGTGCAAGGCGTGCAGCGTGTCGTCATCCTGATTGGTGAAGGCTATGCTTCGCTGGCCAGCTTGCATGAGGTCACCGGGCATGCCTGCATTGTGGCACTCACTGCGGCCAACCTGGTACTGGTTGCCAAAATCACTCGGAAACGGTTCCCCGAGGCTCACATTATCATTTTCAGTGACCGCGATGCCGAAGATCTGAAAAAATCGGTGGGGACTCGCAAGGCGATGCAGGCAGCTTACGCAACAGGCGCTAGTGTTGTGGTACCGGAATGGGTCGCCGGCCTGAAGGGGCGGGACGCCAACGACATTCATCTCTATGGCTTCACTTGGGGCGGTGAAACTTACCCTGGAGATGTCATCCTCGACGCATGCGTGCGATACGCAACGCCATGCAGGTCGCCCGCGTTCATGGAGCTGCTGCAGGAGTGTGGCATTGAAGCCGACGGTCTTCCGTCCGATCCGGCCGTGCAGCACCTGGCCAATGGGGCGCTGGAGATTACGGCGAGGGCTATGGGGCAGGATGTGCACAAAATGCCGGGCGTCCATGAAACGGCTTGGCCGCATCTTGATTTGAAGCGGATGAAGCCGCTGAACACCATCCCGAACTTGCGGTACATGCTGGACAATTACCACTTCACGGTGCGCTATGACGTGATTCGCAAGGAAGTACAAGTGACGCACCCAGGCCAGCGCGGCACGATGGACAACGTAAAGTCAAAAGCCATCGATACGGTGATCAGCCTGTGTGCCCTCAACCACCTGCCCAAAACGGATACGCCTTCGTACTTGCTGAGCATCGCCGACGACAACCAACACAACCCGGTGATGGACTACATCACGTCCAAACAGTGGGATGGCACATCGCGTTTCGAAGATCTGCTGGCGACTGTGCAGACGAAGCCAGGCTTTGACCGTGGCCTGCTGGCGTTGCTTTTGCGGCGGTGGCTGGTCTCCGCCGTCGCGGCGGCGGCGAAGTCGACCGGGTTCTGGTCAAAAGGTGTGCTGGTGTTCCAGGGTAGCCAATCGCTAGGTAAAACGGCGTGGTTCCGTTCCCTCGTGCCGCCAACGATGCGCGACCTAGTGAAAGTGGGTGCACTGATTGACCCCAAGGAAAAGGACACCATCATTAGCGCTGTCTCGCATTGGCTGGTCGAGCTTGGCGAATTGGACGGAACGCTAGGCAAGACCGACACGGCACGCCTGAAGAGCTTTGTCTCGCAGGACGTCGACCAGTTCCGCCGCCCCTATGGGCGCGCCGAGGAGAAGTTCCCCCGGCATACGGTGTTCTTTGCAAGTGTGAACCCCAAGGCATTCCTGGTTGATGAAACCGGCAACGTGCGTTGGTGGACAATCCCTGTGACTGGCCTAAACCCGCAGCACCAGATTGACATGCAGCAGTTGTGGGCCGAAGTCTACGAATGGTTTAATGCTGATGAGCGCTGGTGGCTGGAACATAGCGAGGAGGGCCTACTGGAGGCGGCGAATGCCGACCACGAACGCCCGGATCCTTTTGACGAGATGATCGCAAGCAAGTACGACTTCTCCAACCCAGGGCCTCGAAAGCTGACTGCGACGCAAGTCCTGCAAGAACTGGGGTATTCCACTCCCAGTAAAAAGCAGTTGGGCGAAAGCGGCAATGCGCTGCGCAAGCACTTCGGCGAGCCGAAAAAGTCCGGAAGCAATCGCTTGTACAGCGTGCCGCAAATGCTCAGGAACCATTACGGCTGACGGCGCGCTATCTGGCCGCTGCAACTGACAGTGGCCGACCTCTGCAGCCCAGCCATCGCGCTGGGTTTTTTTGTTGGAAGCGAAGGCTATTGGTTGCCCCTTATCCCATAGCTTGTCCCATGCCTTGTCCCACAAAAAGATCCCGCAGCTTCAATGACTTACGCTGTTTTTGGGACAAAGGGACAAGCTATTGGCTGAAAAAGATAGGCGCTGATTTGTTGCCTGCTGCTGACCGGCATGTCATAGCTCATTGTTACAAACTACGAATTTGCCTGCCTGAGAAACTGGTCCATCTGTGTTCCTTGTCCGATCCCAGTTCTTGCCATGGTCACGGTCGACGCTGTCGAGGTACGCCACCCGGTTGGCTCCGATGCACTTCGGCATCCGTAGCCAACACGGTCGAGGCCGCAGTCGTGATTCGATACTTCAGCCTACCAGTTTCGAATTTTGAGAGGCCCTTATGGCAAGACCTGCAAACCACCAGCGTGACGAGGCAATCGCCTCGATTCGCACGCTTACTACACAGCATGGCTCGAAGGAAGGCGCGCGGCTGGCGCGTCAGCAGTTCCCGGAAATACCAGTGGGAACTTGGGGGCGATGGAGGCAACAAGCGGTAGGTAACACGACCGGCGCAGATGCACTGGCCAGGGCGACTTTGGCCGCTGAGGTGCGGCGCAACATTCCATCCCCAGCGCAACTGGCTGCCTCTATGCCGGCAACCCGACGTGCGCTGGATTTTTGGCGCATGCTCGATGAACTTGAACAAGATGCCCAGTTGATGCGCGATTTTGCATTGGCGCGCGGTTCCGACGGGGCGATCAAGCTGCGCGTGCCATTCGCTTTGCGCGATGCCCATCGGATGCGCTGCGACCTGATTCGGCTAGCGCTACAGCAGGCGGAGGTCGCATGGAGTGCAGAACGCGCCCAGGTTTTTTTTGACGCGGTTATCGCCGAGGTCGCCGCAGTGTCTCCCGAGTGCCAGCGCAGTATCATGGCGCGGTTGCAGCGCTTCAATGGGGAGGCGGGCGCACGCGGCTTTTGATGGTTAGACCGCCTTCGGTTGTGGGCATGGTGTGCCCATCATCAAACTGCAACACCCGCTCTGGCCAGCGCAGCGCTGCCAGCTTAAAGTCATGCCCGACCACGGTGCCGGCCTTTCGTTCAGCCCACCGCCCGCCGACTGAAAAATCCGTGCAGAACACATTGCCCCGCTTGCCATGCCATGCATAGGGATGCGTGTTCTCAAACAGGTCTGGATCGCCCTTGCCAATGGCTGTGCGGTCAATTTTGTTGACACGGCGCCAGTAGTGCCCGATGACCACCGGTGTTTCGTCGTCATAGGTATCCCACCACTGCACGCGGTTCACAAACCGCCATTTGCCGCTGGCAAAGAACGGCGTTGCACCTTTGCGCTCTACTCCTGATGTCAGCACCTTAAGTGGATTCAGCATCTGTTTGCTAGCTTCGAAGTCCGCCAACGCGTGCATGAATGGCGGTTCCCGATGTTTGTTTTCCAGCCCATGCTCCCAGCGTTCCAATTCGGCAGCCATGCGCTGCTCCATTTGGTTCTCAATGGCTTGTCTCTTGGATTCGTCATCCCAGGCGTCATAGTTCGCCCGTACGCTACCGAGCGGCAGAGCCCGCACCGCGGCAATCTCGTCAGCTTGCCATGCGGCATGAATTACCCGTAGGTCTTGACGTTCCAGCCCGATTGGCAGGGAAGTCAGGAACGCAACAATGTTTGCGCGCTCCAATTGGCTGGGACGAGCATATGGGGCATATTTGTCATGGTCCGCTTCTACCCGTGCATCAAAAAACCAACCAGATCCATCCTTGGCCACTTCGCGCAGCAGATTTATTTCGTGGTTGCCAAGTACCGCAACCGCGTGGCCAGACTCGACCAGTTTCTGAACGAGCGCCAGCACGGCGGGACTGTTGGGGCCTCGATCACAAAAATCGCCGACAAAAACCAACGTTCTGTTTTGGGAATGTTGCCCCTGCGCGTCATAGCCCAAGTGCGCAAGCAAAGCCAATAGGGCATCGTATTCGCCGTGGATGTCGCCCACGATGTCGAATGCGCCGGCGGGCAGCGCTTGAATCAGGCTCATAAATATCCTCTTTTTTGATCTATTTTTGAACGCACAGGTCGCTCGCAGTGATAGAACTGCATTGAATAAATTTGTGATAGCGCAGTGCGTGTGCGTTGATAGTGGGCGCCACTATCAATAGAGTTCCAGCGCCATCTTTTGCAGCCCTGCCAACATACCCACCACCCCCATTTGATTGGGTTCGGTCGTGGCGTCACCCCGAATGCGCAGGTCAAAGCGCCCATCTGAATGCAGAACCACCATTGCCAGCCCTGTAACCCGGCCCGCAATTGCCTCCGCCAACAGGTACTGCAGAGTGTCTATGGTTTCTCCGGATACGGGACGGGGCAGAGGTTTGAGTAAGGCAACACCCCTTGGCAGTGGCACCAGGTTGGAAGTGGGGACAGTAGTCATGGCCTACCCTTAATGCGATCAAATTGATCTTAAATGAATAATAGCATCAAAATGATCGTATTTGATCAATAATCCACTATGCCCTGGAACATGGGGCCAGCCTTTCACACTTGCCAACAAGACCACATCATGTCTGCCTTTGCCATTGATCAGCTATCCACAGCCCAGCGCGAGCGTCTGGCCTACATTGAGTTTCGACTCTGGTTTTTTGGTGAAATTGCCCGCAAGAGCGTATTGGAGCGCTTTGGTGTGGCCACAGCCGCCGGCACACGGGATTTGATGCTGTACCGTGATCTGGCACCACAGAACGCGGAATATGGGAGCAAGGTCTACCGGTACCTGCCAACTTTCAAACCTTTGTTTCAGCACCACGTGCATCGGGTGCTGTCATCGCTGACGTCAGGTTATGGCGATGGCGAGCGCGGAGAGGCCGGGGCGCTACTTCCGCACGCGGCGCCGGCCAGGCTGAATCAACCCTCACTGGACATCCTGGCGACGGTGACGCGCGCTATTCATGGTGGCTATCCGCTCAAGCTAACCTACCACTCGATGAAGACTGGTCCGGTGCTGCGAGAAATTGTGCCGCATGCTTTGGTGGACTCAGGTCTGCGCTGGCATGTACGTGCGTATGACCGAACCAAGGCTCAGTTTCGTGATTTGGTGCTTACACGTATGGAGAAGGTCGTCCAAGTCAAAACTGCCGCGGTTAACGCCCGAGTGTTGGGGCATGAATTGCCCACTGCGGACCTGCAGTGGCAGCGTATTGTGAATCTGGAATTGAAGCCACACCCGGCTCACAAGCATCCGGCATCGGTGGAGCGCGACTATGGGATGACAAAGGGCGTTTTGAAGGCGTCAGTGCGTGCCGCTGTGGCCGGGTATGTGCTGCGCCAGTGGCAAGTGGATTGTTCAGCTAGAGCTAGCCTACGGGGCTCGGAATACCGGTTGCGGCTTGCGACAGTTGCAGTGCTGGCTGGGGTGGAAAGTGCGGAATTGGCGCCAGGTTTTGTCAAGAAGGCGGGCTAAAGGCGGGTTGGCAATGCAATTTTCTCGGCAATCTGAGTCTCTACGTCGCGTCCGTTGTCATCCGCAAAGGTCATTAGAAAAAGACATTTGCCGCAACTGGACGCTTCCCACTGTCTCCCGATTTGATCTTTTTCGAGAGTGTCAGGATCGTGTCGCAAGTGTGCGCCTTTGTACTCCACCACCAGCACTCGGCCATCGGTCAATTCCGCGACAAAGTCGGGGTAGAAGTAATCGGTAGCGGTTGGCAGCCAGAACGAAAAGCGATCATCCCGCTCCACATTGCGCACCCAATGCTTGACAGTTGAGAGCCCGTCAATGGCGCGGGCGCAGACAAATTCCTCTGCCGGTGTTCCGTCATTGCGCTTTTCACGCAGGTCGTGAATGACAGAATAGTAGTGCTTTTTGAACCTGAACCGACCCGAGTAGAACGGTGGGCGGGCCGGGTACTGGTTTGGGCGAAAGGTGAACGCATGGCGAAAGCTGTCAGCCAGCACGGGCGCCGCAGTAAATCCGGGTAGCGCTTTCTGAAACCCGCTGATGATGGCCAATTGTCGCCGCCGGTCAATCTCACGGCGCACCGCCTCGGCCAGCAGGTACTTACCGCGCACCAGGGCAGTGAGTGTTAGTCCACGGTCGCCAATTAGATGCTGCACAAGTGCCAGCAACCACTTGAGTAGTGCCGCCTGGCCAACATCCACTTGCCGACAAGCCCGGTCAAGGTGGCGCACCAGGTCATGTACGTCGGCGTGCGCCTTGACATCATTCAAATGCAATTGGCCGCTTTCGGAATTGTCGTAAACCACTTTGTCGCCAGACATATCAATCTCGAATACGGTTCCACTCTCATGCACCGTGAAGCCCGGCAGGCGAATGACTTCTGCAAACAAGTCAAAATCACCCAGTTCAGCTAACACGCGTCGCTCGACAGGCTGCAATTCGCCATCCCATTCAAAGCACAATTGCGGCAACGGTGCGAATGGAACGCCGCGTGAGGCAGGTGCACGCTGGGCATCTTGCCGAGCTCGCTCCCGCGCAATCACTTCCTGCACCGCCAGTTGCTGCTTACCCGGCTTGCAGGAAGCCAGGAAGAAGTCTTCAATCTCCGCAGTCAGTTCGCCGCGCACAATCACCGTTGCGCCCGTTGATGTCGGGCGAATTTCTACGCGGTCTTTCAGTGCCTCCGGTATTGGCTGCATCGGAGTAACCGGCAGTGCAATCACTGCTTCAACGGGCAATAGTGGCCGTTGCGTTCCATCCTCAAATGAGGGAAACGCGGTCTGCGACGAAACAATCGCGGCCTGCGCCTCGTAGCGCTCAAAACCCATGTTGTTGACCAGCCGGTCCACAAGTGCATCAGCGGCGCGCGCCGTCGCCGTCGACACGACATGGGCATACGCCTTGCCCAACTCGGGTTGTTGGCGTGGCCGCGCATATGGCATACGCAATACACGGCCTAGCAACTGCTCTACGTCTTTTCCACTCTTCATGTCTTGCAAGCTGCACAACACGTAGGCAAACGGGCAATCCCAGCCTTCTTTCAGCGCCTTGACCGTAATTACAAATCGAATGGGGCAAGTCGAATCGGCCAGCACGATGCCATCCAATTCCTTTTGCTCGCCGGTCGCAACAGCAATCTGTTTGCGACCCAGTTTTTCGCCGTCGGCACTGGTCAGGTGCGCCAGTAACGTTTCAACGTTTGCTTCGCCATTGACGTCCTCCGCCTGAAAGAGCAGCACCGGGCGGATGTAGTCTGCCTCCTTCGCGGCGATGGTCTCCAGTCGATCGCGCGTCAGTACCGCATCTCTGACTGCATCTTTCCAGCCGGTTTTGTGCTCCATCAAGACAATCGGGAGTTTGATCATTTCCTCATTGGCCAGCGCCTGCGCGCCAACGTGAAAAATCACATTGCTGTCCGGCATGGGCGTGGCGGTCAGTTCAATCAAGCAGGCCGGATGTAAGTCACGCAGCGTGCGAAAGGCCTGCTCAGTGCGGTTGTTGTGGGCCTCGTCCACGATCACGATAGGCTGATGCAGCGTCAGCCAGTTTGCCAGTGAAGACTTAACGCGCCCAAGGTCGGCTGCGGTCAGATATGGTTGCGCTATTATGTCCGCCTCCACCACTCGGTCTAGTCGGCTTTGCTGGTGGGGTGTCAGCGCTTGGAAATGGGGTGCCAACGATTCATCGAAGGAATACACCGTACGAATGGTCTTGTCTTTGACGTTGAAGGACTGAATCGTCGCAACGATGATGATGGCGGAATTGCCAACCTCCTGCGGACCAATGGTTGCCAAGTCATCCAGTGCGCAAACGCGCACGCGGTCACCAAAGTGCTGGGTCAATGCCTCACGGCATGGGTTGCGTGGTGTGGACAGTGCCGCCAATGTCTGGCTGCGAATGGGATCGGAAGACACCAGCCACAATGCCACGGGTGCCGCCGTATCGCGCAAGGTCTTCCCCGTTTGTGCGATGGCGTGCGCAGCCAAAAAGGTCTTGCCACCGCCGGTGGGAATTCGCACGCACACGGCGGGTACATCGCCCAGCGCCGCCGGATCATATTTGGCTTGCCAACTCAGCCCATTCCTCTCATCCATGGGTGCGCAATCCATCCATGCGGCATCGCGCCCGACGGCACGCACCTTGTAAAAGAAGCCGTCTAGCGTGGACAGTGCCTTCCGTTGGTAGTCCTTGAGGGTAAACATGGTCAGCGCGCCCTGATGTCGTAGGGAATTTGCTTGAACGTGATGTCGGCTTCACGCAGGCGGGCTTCGCCCAGCCGCGTGGTTTCACCGTAAATCACGCGCGGCCCGATGTGCGGGAACAATGCGTCCAGGTGCGCAAGTACGTTGGCTGTCAGTACATTTCCGCCAGCAGGGCGACGATCGCCCAGAATACCGTTGTAAAGTAGCACATATGCGATGCCTTCATGCTCGCCCAGCAACGGTGAATTGAAGGGTTGACCTGCAGGGTTACCGGTCTCAAAATGCCAGAGATAGGCAGCCAGTGCGGCGAAACGCACGGCTGGATGGATGCCGCCGTCAGCGTCGAATACCGGTTCTCCGACCTTGTGGAAGCGAAATCCACCACCGCCGTCCCAGCCGATGGACTGAGACACGCCATTTGGATCGCCTGAAACAACGCCATTCAGACGCGGCAGGCATTTGGTTACTGCGTGTTCTCCACGTTCAATGCCAATGTACTGTCGCCCCATTTTGTGAGCGACCGCCGCAGTCGTACCTGAACCGAGATACGCGTCCAATACCAAGTCATTTGGGCGTGTCGTCAATTCCAGTATTCGCTTCAGTAGCGCTTCTGGCTTTTTGCTCTTTGGGAACTCTACGCCACCTTCTTTGTGCAGATTGTTGGAGAGCAAGTCGTCCCAGAGAGTTGTCAATGGTTCGCCGGCAACCAAAGCGCCATCAATTTCCTTCAGCTTTCCGCTATAGAAGATCAAACGTTGACCGCCCTTGAAATACATAGCCGAGTATCCAACTCGCTCTAAGACCAGAATACTGTTCGGTTCCCCAATGGATTTATCAATCAGTTTTTGTGCAGCCTCGCTAACCGCGTCGTAGTCGGGCCGAACTGCTTGAATCACTTGACTCGCATGTGCAATCACGAAGTCATTGAGCCGTTCTTCCAATACCACTGGTCCCAATTCTCTCTTCAAGTCATTTAGTTTTTTGCCTCCGCTGGCGGCACAAAAGGCAGCGGAAAGGGTGGTGATCCTCCATTCTGCGCAAGGGTCTTTGGGGTTGATCAGGAATTGGCCGTAACGTTTGTCCCGCTCTCGCCCGGTAAACAGGCGATTTGGTTTCCAGTTTGCTTTGTTTTTTGCATACACAACCATAAAATTGGTAGTGCTAACCATGCCGGGATTGATGGATTTGTGGCCCGTGGCCGCGCCTTGCTTGAATGTGACGATTGCCACCCGGTTCTTCCGGTTCATTACCTCGTCGGCGATTGCCAGCAGGTAGCCCAATTCATTGTCATCGATGTGTATGAACAATGTCCCATCTGACGCCAACAAATCACGCTGCAACTGGAGTGCGGGAAAGAGCATCGTCAACCATTGCGAGTGTTCCAATTTGTCGTCGTAGTCAGGGAATGCCTGCTCAGTATTGAATGGTGGGTCAGCGTAGATGCATTTCACCCGCCCGCGGTAAAACGGCAATAGCGCCTTGAGCGCCAGCAGGTTGTCACCTTGAATGAGCAAATTTTGCGATTGTGGGTCGCCGTGCGTGGACAAGAATTGCAGCAGGTGATAGGGGACGTCAGCAGTGGTGCGCTGCGCCTGGGCCTTATTGACCCAATCAAGAAAAGGCATGGGGCATATGGGTAATTGACGTCACACGTCATTGTAATTGACGCATGACGCTTTGCGTATTACGTCAATGCAAACCACCATAGCGCCCATGAAAATTGGGCAAGTCATTCGGGGGATCAGAGAGGCGCACAAGGCCACGCTGGAGGAAGTCGCCTTGGCCGCAGACACCAACGCCAGCAACCTGTCCCGCATAGAGCGCGGTACGCAGGGTTATTCGCCAGAGACCTTGGAGCGTATTGCAACGGCGCTGGGGGTGACTGTGTCGGAGTTGCACCGAAGGATGGAGACAGCACCTCAAGGCAGGGGCTGGTCGGGTGGCGGCACTGCTGGTCAGAAGCACCAGGACCTTGATTTTGCAGTGATTTCGAGCAAATTTTCCGCGTTGACGCCAGATCACCGGGAACTAGTGGATGAATTTATGACCCTGTTGCTCAGGCGCCAGCGCATCAAAAGATCTTAAACACGCTCGGGTTTCGTGGTGAGCTGTTGCCGGGATATTCAAAGCAACGCTCCAGTTCGAATTGAGGCACTTCAATGCTTCATGATTAAAGTTTTGACGTCGCCGCCATCGGGGACGCCATTTTTCAAAATATGGAATTGCTCAATCTCCATCTGGGACGGCAATTCAACCCGGATAGCTTCACCATGCTTCTTCATCCAATTGAACGAAATAGCTCCATCAGTGACGCGCCAGCATCCGTGATAGGCTGACTTTCCCAACGTGGCAAACGCAGCTCTCGAATTAGCTGGTCCGCGATCGCAGCCCTGAGCTGATAGGACAACCTCGCCAAAGTCCTGCACGCTGACAATTTCGACTCTGTCACGCGCTTCTGAGTCTGCCAGGAACATTAACGCACTGAGGAAAAGGATTAATTTCATAAATTGCCTGGTTGTATGGCGATCAAAGCGGTGGTAGCGGAGGTCGTTAGTCGGAGCATCCAGTGAAAAGTACCACTGAAGTCAAGGCGGTCCGGGTAGGGGCCAATTTGCAAGCGATGTCCATCTTCATTGTCTTTGTTCAAATACTACCAAATCGGTAGTATGAGCAAGATCATAACACCCGAGGATTCCGCTCTTCACGGCTATCGAAGAGCACAATGTCACCGCTGTCAAAGCGTATCAAAGAAGCGCGCCTGCGGGCTGGTCTGTCGCAAGAGCAATTGGGGATCGAGATCGGTTTGGAACCAGAGTCCGCCAGCACGCGGATGAACCGGTACGAGCTCGGAAAACGCGTTCCAGACTACGGACTTGTGGAACGGATTGCCAAGGAGCTAAAGCTACCTACAGCGTATTTCTATTCAGTGCGGGATGACGAAGCTGAACTGCTGCGGCTGTTCCATGGGACTAAGGGTGAGGTGCGGGCACGGATATTGGCGGTCGCGCGCGGGTCGTGACCCTCTTCTTGATGGCTGTCTGCGGGTAATCACCATCGTCTGTTTCCCGCTGGTGTTCCCGGCAAGAGTTTTGCCCACAGTACCGATTTGCAGCGACACCGGCAGTCACTCAGGAATCAATGTCGGGTGTGGGATTGCACTTGGTGTTGGTGGGGCAGCCCAACATTAGCCGCTTGAATCAAATTTGCGTCGACGCCAACACTGCAGGTGCCTGATCCTTTGCAGGGACGCATTCAGCTCGCGCATGGTGGGGGAGGCCGCAACCGTATGCTTGGTTGCAATGGCGAACCCAAGGTGAAGGGATGGCGCCTGCAAAGGGGCGGCGGCCAGCAATTGCGATTCCGCCGTCGGTCGTTTCACCGCATTCGTAAGCGACGACCCGAATCTAGTAGACGAGCAACCTGGTGTGTTGCCAGCAGAGGAAATTGATCCACGGTACTGGGCAGCCTATGTCAGCTCGCGCCCGGCAATGCCCACAAAGACACCGTTCTAACCCGAACCTGAATGTCCGCCTGAGCGAGGGTCGAATCGGCAATGTCAAAAACTGGCGGCCCGCCGCTACCCAGCGCATTCGGGCCTGGTGCCGGGAAAACAAGCTCCAGATGCCGGCACCGATAGCGCATTGCGTAGGCAAGTAGCTGATACACGTCGGCCTGATCGACACCCCAATAGGTGGCACGCGGGTCGAGTCGTTTCCATTTGGCATCGACCACGCGGACAATTCCAGCCGTCGTGCCGTCCTTGGCGGCGTTCCAAACTGTAATATCGGGCTTCAACAGGAAGGCATCTTCATCGCCCTGCTTGGCAAGCGGTTCGACGGGGCCTTGGCGGTAGACGACGAACCTGTCCCCGGCGGCTGATTCTTCGAGGCCGCTCACGTAGGCCTCGAAGAGTTTGTTCATATCGAACAGCAAGCCAGGCGCTTGCGTGGCTCCTGCGTTTATTGCCGGGCTGATCATTGCGAGCAGCAGCTCACACCAGATCAAAACAGGCTCATAGCGGCGGGTCGTGCGGTCACGAGAAAGCCGTACCACGTCGGCTGCCGACATGCGCGTAGACGATACGCAGGCGAAACGGGCGTGAGTCTCGAACCACAGCCGTCGGGTTTGTGCGCGACTTGCCGACGTGCGGCAGGCTTCCAGTGTCGCCCTGATGGCGCGGTTATGCTGGTTGTCTGCGGTGAATTCGTCATACTCGCAATGCAACAGGTGTGGTCGGGCCAAGTTGTTTCGCACATGGCCATGTGCATGGAACCGACCCTTCATCACCGGCAGGTCATCCATGTGCGGTACATAGCGGCACAGCAAACCGCGCCGGGCCTGTTCTAGCGCGCAGTGGAGAAACGACTCAATGAAGATGTCCAGGAGCGGGGCGTGAACGACTTGTTGCGGCACTGCACCAACCCTGGTAATGGCGATTTGGCGGGCGTCGTGCAACATCGTGAGCAACGCGGCCCGCGCGTGTCCCAGCTCGTCCGCCGTCCGGACTTCGGCCATGCCTACCTTTGGCAGCACCTCCAATACACAGGTTTGCAGGCGAACAACACCACAGTACTGTGCCAGCTTTACGCCCCCGGACACCCTTTTGCAGAAGCCTGGTCGGAGTTCGTTCACCCGTATGAGGGCTTGTGATTCGGTTTCGGTTAGCCAGATCTCGGTAAGAGGCCGTCCTGCGGCATTGTCCGGGACATCGACACCCTCGAACACTGGGATAACTTCATGCTCCAGCACGGTGACAGTGCGCAGGCCGTCCATCGGTTCACAACGCGTTCGGTTCAACTGCCGTGGCTGGCGTTGGCATATCGGCCGTGATGGGTACCACCGGTAACCCCGCGACGGCTGGCATTGCGCCATACAAGCCCATGACATGTAGTTCGGTCCATGCAGCAGGGTCACCGACAGAGAACGTAGGCCGCGTTTCGGTGCCAACAGTCTGCTTCGCACCAGGGAACAATTCTGCCGGCGACAGTGAGCGCGACTTGAAGAACACGCTTTCCTTGCCATTGCCCGTCAAGACCAGCCGCACCTTCTCCAGGTCCTCGAAGAAATATTCCTGCAACAGCGGGATCACCCGTTGAGCCAGAACCTGTTGTAGTTCAGCCAGAGACTGGATGCCCATAAACAACGCGTGCCCGATCACATGGTCGCGGTCGAGCAGGTATTCGAGCCGGTCGTTCAGGCGCTGAAGTAGCTTGGGCAGCTCGATGGCACCGACGTTTGTCGGTTCGATCAAATGTGGTTCCGGCCCGCATTCCTGAAAGCGGAAGCGTCGTCGCAGTGCGATGTCCATCATCGCAATGGAGCGGTCGGCCGTGTTCATGGTAGCAACGACGTTCAAGTTGTCAGGCACGCCGAAACGCTCGCTCAAGCCAGGAAGCGTTACCCAGGCGCCGTTGTCGTTGGGCTTGCTGCCGGCGATCACACGCTTGCTGGGCTCGATCAGTGTAATTAGTTCGCCGAATACTTTGGCCACATTGGCTCGGTTGATTTCGTCGATGAATAGTGTGAACTGCTGTGTCGGGTTAGCATGAGCCTTCTCGCATAGTAGGATGAATGGTCCCTTTTGGAAGGTCACCACAACACCCGCACCATTCGGGGCTGCCCACGGTCGTAATCCACCGATGAAGTCTTCATATGAATAACTCGGGTGAAAGGCGACAAAGGCGAAGTCTTCGCCGTCGGCGAAAGCTTGATCTCTGCGCGCAAGCAAATCATACGTCTTGCCTGTGCCCGGTGGTCCGAACAGGATCAGGTTGTCGGCAGTTCGCAGTGTCGGCGGGGCATCAATGGTTGCTTCGACTTCGTATTCGGGCAGGTGCTCGGCGACACGCAGTACGGCGCCTGATGCGGGCGCGTCGCTTGTCGCTGGTCGAGGCTGTGGCGGGACCTTTGATGGGTGTGAACCTTGTTGCCCACGCAAAGTGCCGACTGGCATGCTGTAATAGTCAACCTGGCCTGGGTGTTGTGTCTCAAGACGGTTGCGCAAATCCAGCAAGGCGGCATCCAAAGCAGGACGACTCTCCCCTAACGCTGGAGTCCAAATCTTGTGGGCACGCGCTACCTGATTCTTGTTGCGCTGGCTGAAGATTCGTTCGAACGTGTCTGGGAAGAACACATGGCACAACGCATGATAGAACTGCCGACCTTTGCCCGACGGCACGCTATCGAGCCACTGCGCGAATTTTTGGCCATCTGCTAACAATGATTCGCGCTCGATGCGCGGTTTTGCGACGAATTCGGCGAACGCTTCCACGGCGAAGGCCATCTCAGTCCAGAGGTAGGTGTTGTAGCCTGTTCCCGCGCTACCCAACCCTTGCAACACGGCCTCAGCGACGAATGGCGACTGCTCGGGGAATGGAGCAGCGGGCTTTATATTCCAAATGCGCTTTAGTCGGTTGATCATCGTGCCGCCGGCTAAGTTGTTCGGACCTAGCTCTACGATCCAGAAAACTTCGGCCATCAGCGCCACGTCTAATGGCTGGCAAGTGGCTAATTGACCAGCGAGCTTGTCATAAAAGCCCCCTTCGCCAACGTCTGGTTGCTTGACATATTTGTCGATCAATACCTGAAAGTGTTCTGTTGTCCACAGTGTCTGTCCGTCAAGAAGTAGCGAATGTTGGTCCAGCAGGCAGCGCTTTTTAAACTGGTCGGCAGCTTCGAAGATGCGGGCGGAGTCAGGAAAGTGAGGGTTGAATCGACTCATGGGTCTCTCCATGTGGCTGGAAGGCTGGGCCACAAGTCTAGCTGATTGATTTGCGATGCGGTATGGCTGGTTTCCCTGTGCTCCTCAGAGAGCTGTGTTGTCCTGCGGGTGGAATTGGCGATTAATGGTTGGTTGAGTGGCGCTATGCATATGAGATCTAGCGCCCCATGATGATGTCCCTGGGCACTATCGCCGAAGTCCTTGATGCAGTCGGTTGCGATATAGAACATGTCCTGAACGTGCGCCATGCAACTACGGGGCAAGGCCGGGTCTCCCTTGCACCCTTGCCAGTGGCAAATATTGAAATAGTCAGCGAGTGGACTACCAGATACCAGCAGTTGGTGAACGTCTGTGACCAACACAGAGACGCTGGTCGGAAGTCTATCCCATGCCAGGTTAGTCATCTTTCAGTCATCTGCAAATGATCGTAACTGACAATAATCCGCCACCCTGTGCAATGAATGCTTGATTACGGCCAGCGAAGTCGGCAAAAAAGCTTTTCAAGGATATCGTATCCTCCGAAGCCCCGAAACGATCCCTGATACCAATGAGACTTCTACCCAACCCCGTGGCGTCTATCTTAATCGTCGCTATGCTTACCTCCGGCTGCGCTACGACAATCTCCGGCGAGCCCAAGAGGGCACTGCCGACAGTCGGTAATGTCAAGACAATCCTTCAAATGCCGATTTGTTCCGCTGGTGGCAGTGTGCCGCGTACTGCATTTTTCCTGACTATCTCTGGCGGTGGCTCGCGAGCTGCGTACTTTGGTGCGCGGGTCTTGTCGGAGCTAAAGAACGTCGATGGATCAGACGTGGCGGCTCGCGTCGATGCAATCTCTTCGGTGTCTGGCGGATCGTTGGCCGCATCGCTTTACGGTCTCTCTACAGATCGACCGACCGGTGAAACTTGGCGACCCTCATGGGACGACACACTCATTGATGCGCGCCTGGCTGCAAATTTGAAGTCTGATATGGTCAAGCACATGGTCAACCCGGTTTTTCTCGGCGGGTACCTCTTTGGTCAGAAGAGCCGGACCGACACACTTTTTGCCGCACTGGATTCAACGGTTCTAGGTATATCGGGCGAGAAAAAGCAGATCACGATGGCCGACCTGAATCCCGATCGACCGCAAATAATCATCAATTCGACGGTGGCGACCATGGACGAGTCCACGGCATTTCGCCCTCGTCCTTTCGGAAGCCTGTTCACGTTCTCCCCATCGGACCTGGACTCCATTGGCGTCGAGTACGCGACAATGCCTCTGTCTCGGGCTGTCGCCGCTTCAGCGGCGTTTCCGGGGCTGCTGTCGCCCGTTGTACTGAACCGCTTTGAGCTTGGGTCAACTGAACAGGAACGGGGGACTCCCAAGTTTATGCATCTCATTGATGGCGGCAATGTCGACAACCTCGGACTATTGGCCGTGAAAAGAGCACTTGTGGAGGACTCTCACCGACTCCTGACCGAGTGCGATCAGGTAGTTGTGCTGACGGTCGACGCATTCGGTGCTCAAGGTTTACATCAAGACGACACTCCCAGCATGCGTTCGGCGTTGGGATGGATGATGGATGGGAACACGGTCTTCTCGGCATTCGATGCACTACTGGCAGCGAATCGGACGCGCCTACTGGCTGAATTTAAATCACGCCAATTCGTGCCTCCGGCCGACAGTGCCCTGTGCCGCAAAGACGATCTGCCGCCAGATGTTTGCCATGGTGGCGTTCGTGTGAAGTGGGATGACGTAAATGCGTTGCTCAAGCAAAAGCTGCTTTTTGTCCACTTGTCTTTCGACAGTAAAGAGATCGCACGCCCACCAGGAATGGTCAATTGTCGAGGGCCGTATGTGAAGGGGGAAAGCAATGGATGCGATTACCCGCCAATTAATGAGGCAATATATGCCGAAGAGGAACCGGCACTGCGATCGAGACTGAAGCGGATTCCAACGACATTCGGGTTGTCGCGCGAGGAGATGAGCGACATTACCATCTACACGAAACTGCTTTTCACTCCCAAAAACCAATGCCTGATCCATATGCGGGATATGCTTGCCGGTGCTGTCCAACACAATTCGGCCTTCTACAGCAAGGCTTCCAATTCCTGCGACGAAACATCGTCGTTCACAGACGAGCAGATGTCTTGGGCAAGAAGTCATACAGAGCTCTCTGGAGACTGGAATCATGCTGATGGACGGCCGATAACAAGACAACCTACTGCAGAGCTGGCGCGCTACGTGCCCGCCACCACCGTAGAAGCGCGAAAATCGTTCTGGGCTCAGGTGCTCAAGTACTACGGGTGGAATGGCAGCGAGATCAGGCACCAATAACCCGAATCGCTTCGACGTGTTGCCGACATTTGTTGAGCCAGATTAAAAACCTGGCTTTCAACTTGTCATCAATCGGAGTTCATCGTTGAACCGTCGTGTGAGTCCGCACGAGCTTGAAAGTGACATGTCGGCAGCGCAGTCGATAGTCTCAACCGCGTATTAGCCCAGTTCGTTTGGCGTATGGTCTTGCACGAACATGGATTGGTCACAACGGCAATGGGGATCAAGGTCATTGGCAATGAGTGCAGCGTACATGCCGCATGCGGGGTAGTCCTCGGCCTTCATGGCCGTCGCGACCCCCAGTGTGCAGCTGGCAGGTGCATCTTCCGTTTGAGTGCTACGGCGCCGTTGTCGTCTTCGCAGCCTTGACAGCAGCCTTAAGTGAATCAGCGGTGGCGCAAATTGCAATGAAATCTTCCCATTTGACTTTGACGCCATTTTCCTTCTTTACTCGGCCACTGCACCACACTAGGCCGGTCATGGTGGCGTAACAGTCGCCCAACTGGCCCTTCCCGTCCTTGCTGCGTACTTCCAATTCGATGCCTTTTTGCTTCACCTGCATCTCAACTTCGAGTGACTTGATCCAAACTTCCATTTTGTCTTCCTTTGTTTTGGTGGGTAGGTGGTCAGTGTGAGAAATTTATCGTGTGACAAGTTGCGCTACCAGAAGCTAAAGACCACTCCCAAATGTACACCTCGTATTGCGACACTCACTTGTAAGTGGGCGGATCGGTGTTGTCATGGCACGTCGCCGTAATCGACGAAACAGATGCAACGTGTTACATTTTTCAGCCTTTGTGTAAGTTATTGGTAAGCTGAATAACGAAATTGGGGAGCGGGAAACTTGGTATACGTAAAGCATGGCCTGTTACGGCGGGTCATTTTGGCCGTTCTTTTTTCGGGGTTCTTTGTTCATGTGCAGGCTGGTACTCCACCCGACATTCCAAAGGGCATTGCGTGGCTGCAATCGCAAGTGCAGGGCAATGGCACGCTTTCGGGTGAATCTCTATCCACCGCTGTGCCGCTGCAGGCGCGTAGTGAATCGCTGCTGACACTGAAGCTGCTGGCCAGTATCCCATCGCCGCTGACGGGCGCAATCTCTGCAGACGCACCAATCAACACTGAGCTTATGGCGCGTCAAGCCATTGCGATGCAATTGGCGGGCCAAAGTGTCGATGCCATGATTGCGGCATTGGTCGCACAGCAGAACGCTGACGGCGGGTTCGGTGGCGACGCTGGATTTGCCAGCAACCCGCTAGACACTGCATGGATATTGTTGGCCCTGGTGCAAAACAACCAGATGAATTCGGCTGCCGCAGTATCAGCGCGCGCGTTTCTAGTTGCGGCAGTGCAAGGCGATGGCGGTATGGCCGGCCTCACCGGCGCGGACCGTACGCAAAACAGTGCATTGGCGCTTCTGGCGCTACAAGCTAGCCAGACCGATGTGGCCGTCGCTACCGTGGTGCGCAACCTCACCACCTGGCTACAGCAACGCCAAGCCATTGACGGCGGCTGGTTCAGCGACCAGTACCTGTCTGCAGCCGTTTGCTGGGCCGTCTCTCCGGTGATCAGCGACGCTGCGTTTCGCACCAATGCAGCAGGTTATGTTGGCAGCTTTCAAGCGGCCGATGGTAGCTGGGGCAAAGATCCATTCGTGACCGCCGTCGCATTGCGCGCGCTCTCATTGTTGGCTGCGCCCGCAGTGGGTCAGCCCGGAACTTTGTCTGGCCAAGTGATCGACGCCAATTCTGGCACGGCCTTGGCCGGCATCAGCGTCAACATCACCGGGCCGGTCGGGCTGACACAGCCAACCGCTGTTGATGGCCGGTTTGCATTCAACAACCTGTCGGCCGGGACCTATGGCATGCAGATATCCAGTCCAGGGTACCAATCGTTTTCTGGCAGCTACACCTTGCTGGCGGGGCAGTCAGTCAATGCAGGCGCAATTGCGCTCAAGCCTGTGACAGGCAGTGGCATGGTGCGCGGCCATATTGTTGATGGTGTGAGTAATACACCGTTGGCGAGCGTCACTGTTGCGTTGAGTACTGGCGCCAGCACCCAGACCGATGCCAACGGCAATTTCCAGATGGTTGGACTGCCGGCAGGCACCGTCACCCTGACTGCAAGTCTTGCAGGGTACACCTCGGTAGCTGGCAGTGGCACCGTTGTGCTGGGACAAGCCTTGTTCTTTTCACCTTCCCTCTATGCGGTTGGCGCCACCGGAGTGCCAACAACCGGACAGATTTCTGGCCAGGTAGTGGCTATGTCC
>FTFO01000180.1_pt1 | contig 36931 bp, 30 predicted proteins | sample 1640461 | NCBI WGS metagenome assembly FTFO01 (sample SAMEA3914814, study PRJEB12502) | metagenome | biome: forest; material: soil | place: USA | collected 2011-09-16 | depth 0.1 m
CCGTGCGTCCGGGAATTCCGCGTCACCGCAATCAACGCGCTAACAGCCTTTAAGAATATTGGCGGCATCGTCTATAACTCGCGCGGCGCGCAAACCGCTGCAACCCCCGGCAGTCCAACGTTTGGCACAAACCCTCTCTTTGATCCTGACGGCCTGGTCTATGTGCTGGACGACGGGAAGGGCAATATCCTGCCGCCGACGAATCCCGAGCCGTTGGTATTGCGCGCCAACGCGGGCGACTGGATCAAGGTAACGCTCACCAATCGATTCGACCAGGGCGAACACGTTTTTCAGACGACGCAGGCGACCGCGCGCGTCGGGCAGTACACCACGCCTTACAACGCCAACCCAGTGTTCGCGTCCACCAGTGTCGGCCTGCACCCGCAACTGGTGGCATTCGATGTCACGAACTCGAACGGCATCAACGCAGGCGTCAATCCGGTCCAGACCGCCGTGCCCGGCAAGAAAGCTGAATATCTTTGGTACGCGGGCGACCTGCAGTATCGCAACGGGAAGTGGAAGGCGGAACCGATGGAACTTGGCACCATCAACCTGTTCCCCTCCGATCCGCTGTCGCACGTTTATCACGGTCTGTTTGCGTCGCTGGTGATCGAACCCAAAGGGGCGAAGTGGCGGGCCGACACCGACTACCGCGCATCGGCAACCGTGTTCCCTCGGAACGGCCAGCCATTCCGCGAATTTGTGCTGATGGCGCAAAACGATACCAACATGCTGGTCAACGGCAACTCGCTCTATACCGCAGGCAATGGTTTGTCGGCGTTCAATTACAAGAGCGAACCGTTCTTCTATCGCTTCGGTGCGTTGATGAACACTTCTATGGGCGCCAACGCGCCCCAAGATTGGGGTAAGCTGACCAATAGTGATCTCACTAACATCACTGGCGCTTTGTTCAGCAGTCTCGACACCACACATGCGGCGTCCAACTCGCTGGTTGGCGGTGATCCGCAGACGCCAATCTTTAGGGCGCCTGCCGGCATGCCAGTGCGCTTCCGCCTGGCCAACCCCGGCGGCGTTGGCGACAACCAGCAGGTCTTCGAATTGACCGGCCACGTCTGGGAGGAGGAGCCTTACCAGAACAACTCGACAGTGCTTGGGCACAATCCGCAGTCACGATCAACGGGGACGACCACTGGATACGGGCCTACGTCGCACTACGATATCCTCATCGATCAGGCGGGCGGCATCAATAAGATTACCGGCGACTACCGGTACCGCAGTTGGACCGGCAACCAGTATCAGGTCGGCTTGTGGGGGCTGTTCCGCGTCGGTCCTGCAATTTGCACCGCATCGTCCTGCCAGGATACCGTGACGATCAGTTCCGTGCAGGGCGCGGGCAGCGGGTTCACGGCCAAGGGAGTCGTGACGGTTTCTCCGCTTAGCAGCCAATTTGCAAATCATGTGAAAGTCCGTTACCACGGAGCCGAAAAGCAGGTCGCGGTCAATGCATACGACGGTAGTTGGTCGTTTCAGGCAGACGGTCCGGCGCCGGCGAGTCTACAGGTGGTGAGCGGAAATGGGGGGATTGCGGACTACGGCCAGACAGCCGTCGTACCGATGTCTGTCAGCATCGCGGCCGGTACGAAGGTTCGGGCAAAGTTCTCCGGAAGCCGTAGGTAGCATGCGCGGTCCGAGTTATTTTCGCCAAGCGGCCATCTTGACCTGTTGCGTTCTGGCAAGCGCGCTCTGCGCACAACCGGCTTCCGTCAAGGTCGTTCAAGAAGGGATCGCCGTTGAATTTGATGCGCAGAGCGCGGACCAGGGAGGAGCACAGCGGGTGGTTTCCGGGAGCGACTTGCGCGTCCGCTTTCGTGTGTCTGAAACCGCGACTGGCAATGCCCTGACCGGCTTGCGGCCGGCCGCGTGGGCGGACTTGCGCCGCGCTGGTGTACGGGAGGGCGGTGCCGTCGATACCAAGGCTTGCACGGAGAAGGTGGCCGCTCTCCTTGGCGGTGGCATGTTCTCGGTGCCGTCGGTGGATCTCAACGCCTGGTATGTGTTGGCAATGAACGAGGATGCCAGCATATCGGTCGTCGATCCGCGCTTCGGTTTTGGCGGTTCCAAGCTATTGGCGCGCGTGGACCTTGATAGCCCCGGCGAAGACTGGGTGCTCACGGAAAGCCAGAAGCACTTGTTCGTCACCATGCCGGATTCAGGCAAGGTCGCCGTCGTCGATGCGACGTCATGGAAAGTCATTTCGCGCCTGGACCTTCCTTCGCGCCCGGAACGTATGGCTTTGCAGCCGGACGGAAAGTATCTCTGGGTTTCGCACCGCAATGGCGTGGAAGTGTTTGATCGCGAGACCCTGAAAACGGCCGCGCACTTTTCCACCTCCGCGGGGCCGCATGAATTGGCCTTCAGTGCCGATAGTCGATTCGCCTTCGTCGCCAATCGCGGTGGCGGCAGCGTCACCGTCATCGATGCGTCTGCATTGCAAAAAACCGCCGATGTGCCAGTCGGCGCGCATCCGGCGTCGATCACTTTTTCCGCGCAGTCCCGCCTCGCTTATGTCGCGCTTGACGAGGGCATCATCGCTGTGAATGCGCGTGGCGAGATAGTCGCCCGGATGCAAGCCGAGGCCGGAATTCGCCAGATCCGTGCGGCACCGGGCGGGCGGTACCTCTTCGCCGTGAACCCGGAGAAGGACCAATTGCATGTCATCGATGCCTCATCGAACCGCCTGGTGCAAACCGGCACCATCCACGGCGGACCGGACCAGGTGACCTTCACAAGCACGTTGGCCTACATTCGGCGCCGATCAGACGCCACTGTGCAGATGGTGCCGCTTGACCAGATCGGCGTCAGTGATGCGCCGCTGCCGTTGGTCGATTTCACCGGTGGCCATCTGCCCATGGGCAAGGGTAAGCTGTCCAGCCCGGCCGATTCCATCGTGTCCGTGCCGGGATCCAACGCGGTGCTCGTCGCGAACGCCGCCGACCGCTCGGTCTACTACTATCAGGAAGGCATGGCAGCGCCGATGGGAGAGTTCCAGAACTACAGCCATGAGCCGCGCGCAGTCATGGTGGTCGACCGCGGCCTCGAGGAAGGTCCACGCGGCGTATACCAAACCAGCGGCCGTGCGCCGCGGGCCGGCACGTACGATGTCGCGTTCTTTCTAGATTCTCCGCGCGTGATCCATTGCTTCGAACTGAAGGTGGCGGCGGCGGACGGGGAAATCGCACGAACCGCGCGCGACGTAGTCGTCATAGCGCCGCACGGCAAAGCCGTGACAGCCGGCGCGCCCGCCCGCGTCCGTTTCCAGGTGCTGGATAAGGAGAGCCGCAAGCCGCTTGCCGACCTGCGCGACCTGCGCGTGCTGGTGTTCCTGCAACCGGGTATCTGGCAGACGCGCCGGCCTGCCGTGGAGATCGATCCGGGCACCTATGAGTTCCAGTTCACCCCGCCGTCCAGCGGGATCTACCAAGCCTATTTCGACAGCCCTTCGCTCGGATTAAATTTTAACAGCCCACACAGCATCACCCTTGCAGCCGGCGATCATTTGCCGACTGTGCCCTAAACGCATTCAAACCACGGGAGCGCATATGAGTACCGAAAATACCAAGAAAATAGCCGCCACGCCAGCAGCATCCACGGCTGGCGCTACGCCGGCCGACCAGGAAATCGTTTCGTACAAGATTCATCCTGGGCTGGGCATAGCCCGCATCGGCAACAGCCCGACGGAGTTTTATGTCGGCCCCCTGGCGCCGGGCGAGGTTCCCAACCCGGACGGCGGATTCAAGGACAAGATGGGCCGGATCAAGCGGCAGGCCGCCGAATTCCGCGTATTCGGCTACAACAAGCACGGTGTCGCCGTGAAGGAAATTACCGCTGACGATGCAGACATCCGCTGGAACGTGCATCTCGCGAACCGCAAGGCGGAACACTTCCAATTTGCCGGTCGCTGGTGGGAAAGCCAGTATCCCGAGTGGTATGCGGAGAATCCCAAGCAACCGCCGCTGCGCAACCAGGAGGTGCTCGATCCCGCGCTGCGCGCCAAGACCTTGGTGATTGATCCGGGCGCGCGCGAGATCGGGGGCCGCCGCGTCAAGGGGGAGAAATACCAGTTCGACGACGGCACGTTCGGGCCGCTGGTGTACACGGTCGTGGGGCTGGGCGACGAGGACAATCAATTCGCCAGCAATTCGAACACGATCAAAGGCAGCCGGACCGGCAGTATCAATAAGATCTATACGCAGCCGGCCAACAACCCCGGCCCGGAAGTCGCCAAGATATGGGCGAAATATCCCGGCCAAGTGATCCCGCCCTGTGCGACCTCGGCAAAAGTGCAGGTGCCGCTGGGCGAATTGCAGACCGATGAGAAGGGCAGGCTGTGGGTGCTGGGCGGACTGGGCAACTCCGCTTCGGTGATGCCCCTGAACGAGATCGGATTCCTGAACGCAGCCAACTATTACGCCAACAACGACTACTGGTATGACGATACTTCCGACGGACCTGTAACGGCGACGGTGACGCCGAAGAACGGTTCGCCGGTCGAAGCGGAAAGCGCCTGGGTACTGGTGGTGCCGCCCAAGTATCCGGTGGCCGCCAGGGTGCTCACCACCTTGTACGAAATCGCGGAAGAGACCTGGACAAAGAAGAATGGCGGACCCAAACCCGACAAGAAGCCATCGTTCACCAAGGACATCTATCCGGTGCTCGAACGCCTGCAACAGTATCACTGGCTCAACGCGGCGGTCTATCGCGGCCATGGCCCTGGCCCAGGCAAAGCCGGCAACTTTCTGGATGCACAAAACCGGCCGCAGGAGACGCTGTATCGCAAGGGTGACGAATTCAGCCATTTGAAGAAGAGGATTTTCGAACGCCTGCGTCCACCAGATCTACTGGGCTCGCCCAGCCCCCGTACGGCCGACACCGAGGAATCCCTGAAATGGGCCAGTTCCAAGTACATGCCACAAATGTGTGGAGACGGCGGTGAAGTGACGGTTCCCGAGGACAACTTCCCGCAATCTTCGGGCGGGGTCGTCGGCAGCCTGTATGTCACCTGGCTCACGCTCTCGGCCACCCAGTACAACAACTTCAGGATGTGGGCGGAAGACAAGTTCGAGGACGATTGGACTGGCTCGCCGCCCGAGTTCGTGCCCATCTGGAAATATCCGCTGGCCGAGCAGCCTGCCATGATCGACAAGGGGGCGCTCGACCCCTGCGTCGGCGGCGCCTTCTATCCGGGTATCGAGATGACCTTCATTTCCACGTACACGGACACTTGGTCGGACCTGTGCCGGCTGGATGCCGGGAAGTTCCGTCCCGGCGACATTACCCGCTGGATGGCGCTGCCCTGGCAGGCCGACTTTTCAGAGTGCAATACCAATTGGTGGCCAGCGGCCCGGCCAGACGACGTTGTGCCGGAAGCGGAGTACAAGCAGATTCTGGCCAACTACAGCGAGTCGATGGAGGGCGGCCTCGAAGCAGCCCTGTCCAATCGCCTGCCGTGGGCGCGCGGTATTCCGAGTGAATCGCCGCAGCTCGATAACGCCATGATCCACGCCTGGAAGGACTTTGGCTTCATCGTGCCGAAAAAGTATCCGCGCGAAGGACCGAATGCACAGATCGTCTACATCGAAACCGAGCGCAGCCCCTACGCGGCGGTCACGATTCGCGACGCGTTCTATTACCTGATGAACATCGCCAACTTCGAAGATTTCCTGCCCAAGGCGCACGCGATGATCCAGGGTATGCTGGCGGAATCCTGGCGTAACCAGGCGATGATGGGCGACACCGACCAGGTGTGGAAGTTCTTCCCCTTCACCCAGGAGGCGTTCGACGCCCGCTTGCAACTGGTTTACAACAATTACGTGCGCGACAACCAGGACCCGGCGCTCTTCGCGCGCGACCTCATGCAAACCCGCGACCAGGTGATCAATCAGATTCTCCAGATCGGGCCGTTCAACCAGTTGGACGGTGCCTGGCTGAGCCACATCACGCCGGACGGCCCACTCAGCATGATTAACGAATTGCTGTTCCGCATCCGCATGGACGAGTTGGGCGACGGCAATGTTAACCAGAATCACGCCAACGTCTACACGGCCACGATGGAGAGTGTGAATCTTTATCTGCCCGACTTGCATACGCGCGCCTATGCCGACTGGGCGCAATTGCTGGACTCAGCCTTCACGCTGCCAGTCTTCCTGCTGGGTATCGCACAATTCAATGACGAGTTTTTCCCCGAGCTGCTGGGCATGACGCTGGAACTCGAATGGGGGTCGGTGTCCCTGCCCAGACAGGTGCGCGCGCTCACCGCGTTCGGCATCACGCCGCAGTACTACGAGTTGCACGTCGGCATCGACAACGCCTCGGAAGGCCACGGCGCCATCGCCAAGCAGGCGGTGGAAATGTACCTGCAGCTCGTACGCCAGCAGCAGGGTGAAGCGGCCATGCAGGAAGCCTGGAAGCGCGTCTGGAACGGCTATGTCGCCTTCGGCACCTTGGGCACGCTGGGCCAGGAACTGGCGGAACTGCCCGCGCAGCAGGACGATGGTTCTAGTGCGATTTGGAACCAGATGGCGGCCATGATCGCATCCAAGGCGCCCTACGCGAGCCTGATGCACGGTGACATCAGGATCGGTGAAAACCTCTTGAACGACTGGTTCGAAGATCCCTTTGGCCTGCTGGTCGTGCTGCAAGAGGCTGGCTACATCATCCCCGGCGATCTGGACAGCCCGATGTTCCGGCTGATGAGTTTCAACGGCCCCATGTACAAGGTCTTCACCGACGAACAACGCGAACTCTGGAAGATGTGGGTGCTTTCGTTGCCGGCGACCAAGGGCCGTCCACCTGCCGGGGCCGCGAACCCTGTCAAGGCGTCGCCCAGGGCGACCGCATATGAAGACATGCGTGTCGTCGTCGACATGCTGCGCGCGAGACAGCAGGGCGTTTCCGGCCACCGTGTGCAATTGCAGGGTCCGGACCCGGATAAACCGGGGCAGAAGATCACCGGGCCGCTGCACTGGTGGTTCAATCTGGGAACGGACCTGATGGGCAACGACGCGAAAGCAAAGGACCAACTGCGCAAGGCCGACGATGCGCTGCTGGGCGCGCTCTCGGACCAGGTCAACGGCTGGATCGTGAAGCGTGACGTGTTGCAAAGCCCCATGGTCACGTCGATGGCCACCGGGTTCGGCGACATGGCGGTTGCGTTCCGGGAGATTGCCCCGAACACATCGGGCAAGACCTATCTCGCCTGCTTGGTCAACTGGATCCAGGCGGGTTGTCCGATCGGCGAGACTGAGCAAAAGGCGCTGGCGCTGGCGGCCGCTCCCAAAGAGGACCAAGCGAAGCGCCGCTTCCCTTGGGGCATGGGGAAGGTGCACTGATGGTGACCGTCGTCGTGCTCGGTGCTGGGCCCAGTGGATCGGCCGCGGCAGCGGCGCTGGCGCGGCGAGGCTTTCGTACCGTGCTGGCCGGCCGCGGCGGCGACTTGCGTCCCGGCATCGGCGAGTGCCTGCCGCCGGGTATTCACCCGCAGCTTGAGAAGGCAGGTGTGTGGGATGCGTTCCTGCGCGCCGGCCACACGCCATCCGCCGGCATCCGCTCACTCTGGGGGGCGGCGCAGGCCGCCGACCGCGATTTCGTTCTTAGTCCGTATGGTGCCGGCTGGCATGTCGATCGCGCCCGCTTCGACGCCATGATGCGCGAGTCTGCCCTGCGTTGCGGTGCGCAATCACTCGATTGCACGGCGCTTCGCAGTGCGACACGCACCGGCGCGGGCTGGCGGCTCGAGCTGGCGTCCGATGCCGGTGAACGCCGTGTCGAATGTTCCTTTGTGGTCGATGCCACCGGGCGCGCCTCGGCGTTCGCGCGCCGCGTCGGTGCGAACCGCCGTTCACTGGACCGCCTGGTGGGGGCGGCGGGCTACTTTTCGCCTGCGGCCGGCGGACGGTCTATTGAGGCGATATTGCTGGTAGAGGCCGTGGAAAATGGCTGGTGGTACACCGCCCCGCTACCCGACGGAAAATTGATCGCCGTTCTCCTGACTGATTCGACTCAAGTGCAAGTCGGGAAGCTCTCGCAGGCCGACCGATGGCTGGCGCAGCTTCGCGCCACGACGCAGCAACGCCTGCGAATCGAGGCCCACGGCGGAACCTTGATGGAGGACATCCGCATCATGCCCGCAGAAAGTTCCTTTCTTGACCGCGTGGCAGGAGAGGGCTGGATCGCCGTGGGCGATGCCGCAGCCGCATTCGATCCCTTGTCGTCGCAAGGCATTGCCTCAGCAGTATCGGGCGGCCTGCGGGCAGCCCAGGCGGTTGCTGCGTACCTGGGTGACGAATCGCACGGAGAAAAAGGAGACGGTGGGCGGGCAATGACCGCTTACGCCGACGACATTCGTCGCGAATATGCCGAGTATCTCGCGCACCGCGAAATTTACTATGGGATCGAGCGGCGCTGGCCCGCTGCGGAATTTTGGCAGGCCCGCCACGCGCCGACGGCCAGAAAATTCAGCAGGAACGAACCCGCCGCAATGGGAGCGACCACATGAAAATAGCGATGAAATGCAGCCTGCTCATGCTGCTGATGCTGTTTGCCGCACTGGCCAGCGCGCAGCAACCGCGCATGCGCGAAACCAGTGTGCTGGACCAGGATGGGCGCAAGCTTTCGTTCTACGCCGACCTGGTCAAGGGTCGCACCGTCGCGATCAATTTTATTTTCACCAGTTGCACCACCGTCTGCCCCATGCTCGCCGCGAATTTCAGCAAGGTGCAGGGTGACCTGGCGGAGAAGGACGCAAACGTCCGCCTGATCTCGATCAGCGTTGACCCGGTGACGGATACGCCCGAACGCCTAAAACAGTTCGCACAGCGGTACCATGCGGGCCCCGGCTGGACGCTCGTCACCGGCAGCAAGGGCGAGATCGATGCGCTGCTCGGTGCGCTCGGCATTTCCGTTCAAGACAAGATGGAGCACACGCCCACGGTCCTGGTCGGCAACGATGCGGCCGGGTACTGGCGGCGCGTGGATGGCTTGGCATCGTCCGATGTCGTGCTGCGTACGCTGCGTGAAGCAGCGGCACGTCCTGTCGCGCAAAGCCCGACGGCAGCGCAATCGGCAACGTATTTCCCCAACCTGGAACTGCTCACGCAGGACGGCGCCAAGGTCCGTTTTTACGACGATGTGCTCAAGGGAAAAACGGTACTGATCAATTTCATGTTCACGAGCTGCGCCGACGTCTGTCCGCCGATGACGGCCAATCTGGCCCGCGTGCAACGCCTGCTCGGTGAACGGCTTGGGCGCGACATTGTGATGGTCTCGATTTCCCTGGATCCCGAGACCGACACACCGGCAGTGCTGAAGACCTACGCCGGAAAATTCGACGCCAAGCCCGGCTGGTATTTCCTCACCGGTAGCAAGGCGAATGTCGATGGCGTGCTGGCCAAGCTCGGTGGCTACGTAGAGGACATGAACAAGCATTCCGCGGTTCTCCTGATCGGCAACGTGCCGCGCGGTGGCTGGCAGAAGTTGTTCGCCATGGGCAAACCAGAAGCGATCGCGAGCGTGGCCATCAATCTTGCCAGGTAGTTGGGGGTGACTGCTGGGCAGTTCATCGTTTCACTCTGCCTGCTACTCGTCAGCAGCACGGTGTTTGCTGGCGACGCGCCTACGTCGGAGCAGAAGCGCGGGCGGGAAATCTACCGAAGCGGACAGATGGCGGGGGTTGCGGTCGGCGTTGCGGCGATCGGGGCCGATGGCATGAAGCTCTCTTCAGCGTCTTTTTCGTGCGCGAGTTGCCACGGTGTCTTTGGAAAGGGCGGTCGCGAGGGGGGCATTGCGATGCCGCCATTGAACTGGCAGCGTTTGACTGCAGCGGCAGTATCGACGGTATCCGGCCGCCGCCGTGGCGCCTACACACGCGAGACACTGCGATTGGCTATCGCGGCCGGGCTCGATCCGGAACACGCAAGTCTGCATGAAAGCATGCCCCGCTTCACGATGCCCGACATACGGCTCTCGGAAGTCATCGCCTATCTCGAACGCATAGGTGACGACGAGGACACCGATCCCGGCGTTTCGCCGGGGACCATCCGCATCGGCGTCGCGCTGCCATTAAGCGGCCCGCTGGCTGCTGCGGGCGTCAGTATTCGTGAAACGCTGGAGCGTGTGTTCGCCGCCGCTTCACGTGACGGCGGTATCTATGGACGCAGCATCGATCTGGTGGTGGAAGACTCACGCGGTGAGTCGACCGGATTGCGCCTTGCCACACGCCGTCTGGTTGAAAGCGACAATGTATTTGCACTTGTGGCCAGCTTTACAGCGGGCAGCGGTGACGAAATCGGGCCTTTGCTGGAAGAGTTTGCAATACCCTTGGTCGGCCCCGTCGGCTTGTCTCCCCAGCCTGTGGGCGTGCCCAATCCCTACGTCTTCTACCTCATGCCGGGTCTCTACGATCAGGCAAGGGCTCTGGTCGATTTTATTGCAGCGAGGGGGGGGCCGGAGGCTTCGCCGCGGCCGCGCCTGGCGGTGATTTACGCCGGGAACGCGGCCGACCAAGCCGTGATCGAGGGCTTGCGCCGCCAGGCGGGGGTACAGGGGATGGAGATCGTCGCTGAACAAGAAGACGCCGCGCACGCAGTCGCCTCCGTTCTCGCGAAGCGGCCGAACTATTTGGTATATGCCGGAGACGGCGCGGGCCTGCAGCGAGTCGCCGCGCAATTGGACCGCGATGACCGCGATGACCGCGACAGCGCCCCGGCACTGGCGGGTTTCCTTTCCACTGCGCAGAGCGGGGTGAACGACTTGCCCGCGCGCGTGGCAGCCCGCGCCTTGTTCGTGGCACCTGCGCCGCCGCCGGATGCGCGGCAGGCGGCGGGCTTCTTCTCGATCTTGCCAGCCGGCGATGCCTTGCCAACGTTTGCGGGTCTGCGCGCGGCGGCATTCGCATCCGGCACCGTGCTGGTGGAAGCGCTTCGTGTGACTGGAGGCAGATTGAGCCGCCCCGGCTTGGTTCGAACGCTGGAGCGCCTTCAGCACTTCGAGACCGGCGTCACACCGCCGATCTCCTTTGGCCCCAATCGGCGCAACGGTAACGTGGGCGGGGTGATCTTCGTTTTTGATCCGGAGCGTCGGAGTGTTCGTGTGGCTAGCGACTGGATAACGCCGAAAGAATGACCGGCGCTATGCCCAGCCCCTGGGACCAGCTCAATTCTGCACACAGTGTGTTCACTATCTCGCGGTCAGGAAAAATCGCTACCAACTGGATGCACATCCACAACTGGCGGGCACTCCAGCCTTTGCCAAAGTCCAGCGCCAGCCGCTGTGCGACCTGGGCAACCACTTGCTCGGGGTACTCAGCGCAGGCATCGATTGCCTATGGTCCGCTGACCGAGCGATATGCAGCTTGGACAACCGGCACAAGGGAAGGATGCAGTGTGCCAATTTTGGGTATCTGTCCATGCGGCGCGGCGGGAGGGACTGAAAACCATTCGGTGGTGTAAGGGAGGTCAATGGCCTGCTTCAAATTGAACTTGGTGTCGTAGCTCAACCCGGCTGCTGCGTAAGCGGTTGGATTGCGAGCCCGCAGAATCGAAAATTCGCCGCTGTGGAGCGTCGTGGTTCGCTGACTGGTGCCATAAGCCACGCGAACTTGGAATTGCGGTGCGTCATCGTCAAAAACCAACAAGATGAGTGCTGGTCGCGGTTTGGGGCGGGGGTTGATGTCGTCTGGAAAGTGGCACCACATGATGTCCCCAGCGGCGGGCTCGGCCCACCATACCGGCGTCATGCGGCCTCAGTGTCGAACAGGCTTGAGCGAACTGAACGCTTGATACCTTGCGGTACGCGTTTTTTGATTTGCCGTAATTGCGTGGCTGTTAGCGGACCATTGTCGGCTTCGTACTGGGGCAACAGCTTGATCGCGAGATCGTGCAACGCCATGTGGATGGCCTGCGTTTCATCGACGCCTAACTTGTCGGCCAGGCGCTTGGCTGTTTCACGTGTGATACCGGTAGCACTGTCGGTAGTGCGGTAGCGAAATGCGATTTGGTTGGTAGTGGTGTGGACAGTCATGGAGTTTTTTCCCATCGTTAGATATCTTAAAGATATCCGTAGTCCTGTCGTTTGTCAAGTATTGGTGAAACGGGATTGGTTTTACCGAGGTCATGGATTTGTGCTGCGCTGGCCACTTTGTGAAGCCAAGTCCGAAGTCGGGCAAATGGACGGCGGGTTCTTCGTTCGGTACCGAAACGAAGACGATTTGGACCCCCAGGGGAGATGACGATGCTTATGAGAGAGTTTTGGGTCAGATAGCAGAGGTCCAAAGTGGCCTTCATCTGCTATCGTCGGGCGCTTGACGTAGTTCGCAATCGTTTCCATCGTTAAGTATCACCACCCATAGTCATGCATCGAAACTTGTCTTTCACCTTCACCAGTTGGCCCTTCCTTCTTAGCCTGACGGTGCTGTTGCTAAACGACCAGTGGCTAAAGGCGGCGTATCCGGGACTCATTTCCGGCAAACTTTCTGACGTTTCTGGAATTGCAGTCGTAGCACTGCTACTGCTGACTCTGCTTCCCCGACATTGGGGATTGGTCTACACAGGGTTGGCTGCCATGTTTGCATGGTGGAAGAGTCCGCTGTCTCAGCCGTCCATTGACGCCATCAACACGCTTTTGCCGGTCGTCATCGGCCGGACGGTGGATTACACAGACCTCCTGGCGTTGCTGGTTTTGCCGCTATGCAGAAAAGTAACGGTGCATCCAGCCGCTTACATGATGCCAATGCCGAATGTCCGCCGTATGATGCTGCCTCCGATTGTGGGTGTGACAATCTTCGCATTGATGGCGACATCTATTCTTCAGACACGGCATGAGTACGTGGTGCGCAAGATTGATACGACAGCGGAACTATCGAAAGAGTCAGTGAATCAAGCGATAGCGGAAATAGTTGCGAAGCATGGACTTGTCTGTCTGACATGCACGGACCTGCAGACTTCAGTCAAGTATTCTGGCAACGGAATCGACGTGAGCTATTCGTTTCCAACTAACAACTCCATCCTGTTCAAGATTAACGCTGTGCCAACTGGTATATTTTTTGGTGCGTCCGGCCAAGAAAAGGCGGAACGTCTACGATCAGACTTGAAGGATACCCTTGCCTCACGCTTCAACGGACTTGAGTATGTCGAAAAGCTTGACCCCCAATAGTGGCGTTAATATCTCGGTACCGTCTCATTTCAATGTGGAAGGCTGTATGCCCAGTCTAGCTCGCAGAATCACCATCACCCGCATTTGAAGCCATATAACGTTAGATCAGGTGGCTTTCTGTGTACTAGAGATATTAGATCAAAATGGGATTAGTAGTAAAGCCTTGGAGTGAGTTATCGTCGGAGCCAATTTCGATTGACGCAGTACGCGGTTTGCACCTACCAGCTTCGCATTATCGAGTGAGCCCAAATCGATATGACGCAGGTGTGGCGTTTCTCGGCGTTGCCAAGGCCGGCCGCATCTATGTCATCAGAGGCCGATGCACAAAAACAGTGGGTGTTTGGCACGCGGAACTAACGGAAGGGACGTTTGCTGATTTTCCTGAAGGTTCGTATAAATTTCAGGTCCCTGCTGGGCTAGCGGTGGAAATTGTCAACGTTTGGGAGATACCTGAGCGCTATCGGGGCGGTAGCTAGATTAGTTTGGACATAGCACAGTCTACGAGATGGCTTCGCAATCTGGGAAAGACACGAAGCACGATGAGTTTTCCTCTGTGATGCAAGCACAGTTTCCGTGAATCGGTGCAGCAAACATCTCATCTGTCTTCGAAACTAACTTCGTGCAGTGCGTGGTGACAGTCTCTACCAAGGCACCGTCTCAAACCTCCCCACCAAATAATCCAACAACGCCCGCACCGCCGGCGACAAGTGCTTGCGCGACGGATACAGCGCATAGATAGCCATATCCGGTAACTTCCAATCTGCCAACACCGCCTGCAAGCTGCCATCTGCAATATGCGGGTTCGCCAGGTAGCTTGGCTGCAGCGCCACACCGCCGCCAGCCAGCGCGGCGCGCAGCAGGGCGGTGGCGTCGTTGGCGCTCAGGTGGCTGCTCACGCTGACCTGGGCGCGCTCACCGTTGCCTTCACCACGGCTGAACAACCATTCACTTTTCCCAAAATTGGCATAGGTCAGGCAGCGGTGGGCTGCCAAATCTGCCGGCGCCTGCGGCAGGCCATGTTTGGCCAGGTAGGCGGGGGACGCCACCAGCACCGAGGTGCACGGCGCCAGCATGCGGCCTATCAGCATGGGGTCGGGCTCTGCGCTGATGCGTATGGCCAAATCGATGCGCGCCTCGACCAGATTCAGCGCGCCTTCGCTGACGTTGATGTCAATTTTGAGCTGCGGGTGCAGCGCTAGAAAGTCGGCCACTACGGCGGCCAACTGCGCATAGGCAAAAGAGATGCTGCAGGTGATGCGCAACTGGCCGCGCAGCGCGCCATCAACGCTGATGGTGGTTTCTTCCTCCACGTTTTGCATCAGCGCCAGCATTTGCTGGCTGCGGCGCAGGCAGTTCTCGCCGGCGTCTGTCAGCGTGACGCTGCGGGTGGTGCGCTGCAACAGGCGCGCGCCCAGCCACTGCTCCAACTCGCCCACGTAGCGCGTCACCATGGCGCGTGACATGTCCATTTTGTCGGCCGTGGCGCTGAAGCTGCCACTGTTGGCCACCTCTACAAAGACCTGCATCGCGGTCAATCGGTCCATGATTTGATCAATTATTGAAACATATATGTGCTGATTATGCGGTTTATCTGCGCGGATATTGAAACTACAGTGCATACCAGCGCTGCAAAGCGTCGATTTCAACAGATTGTTCAACCACCCAGATAGAGGAGTTCACCATGATCCGCACTACCGTAATTGCCGCCTCATTGGCCGTCGCTTTCACCTCGGCCCAAGCCGCCCAGCCGCTGACCGTCAAGGTGTACAACGCCGACGGCAACAGTTTCAACGTCAACTCGACACTGGTCTATGGCGAGAAGGACGCCATGGTGATCGACGCCGGCTTTACCCGTGCCGACGCGCTGCGCATTGCGGCCAATGTGCTGGACAGCGGCAAGCAACTGACCACCATCTACGTGAGCCAGGCCGACCCTGACTACTACTTCGGCGTTGAAACGCTGAAAGAAATCTTCCCCCAGGCCGATGTGGTGACAACACCCGCCGTGCTGGAAAAACTGGCCGCCAAGTTGACGGGCAAGTTCGCGTTCTGGGGTCCCAAGATGGGCGCCAACGCACCGCGCAAGCCAGTAACACCACGTGCTTTGGCGAGCAACACCTTGACGCTGGAAGGCCAGACAATTGAAATCCGTGGCACCCAAGGCCCGTTGGCACACCGCCCATATGTGTGGATTCCATCCATTAAGGCCGTGGTGGGCAACATTGGCGTGTTTGGCAATATGCATGTGTGGACGGCTGACACACAAACCCCAGCCCTGCGCGCCGCCTGGGTGGCGCAGTTGGACGAAATGGCGGCTCTGAAGCCTGAACTGGTCGTGCCCGGCCACATGAAGAGCAGCACCACGCTGGATGGCAGCGCCATTGCGTTCACCAAAGACTATTTGCTGACGTTCGAGAAGAACCTGGCTGCCAACAAAACCAGCGCGGACCTGATCAATGCCATGAAGCATTCGTACCCACAACTGACCGATGGCGGCATGTCGCTGGACATCGGTTCCAAGGTCAACACCGGCGAAATGAAGTGGTAAGTGATTGGTCAAACGTAAGCTTGAGTGGAGTCAGAAATGAAACGCCTTAAAGCTGTCCTCGTCGCTGCATCCCTTGCGGCAATTTTTTCAAGCGGTGCATTTGCCCAGACCAACAAAGAGATCGTCGTGGCAGACATGACGGGACTGTTTATCACGCGTGACGCCTCTGTCATTGACAAGTACTGGTCACCCACCTACATCCAACACAACCCGGCCGTGCCGAATGGTTCCGATGTTCTCAAGGGATGGGTGAGCAGCCTTGGGCCTGACTTCAAGTACGAGCCAGGCATGGTGATCGCTGAAGGCAACCTGGTCATGATACATGGCCGCTACACGGTCATGAAACCCAAAGCCATGGTTGGCGTGGATATCTTCCGAATTGCCAATGGAAAGATCGTCGAGCACTGGGATATCTTGCAAGAAGAGACCGTGAAGACCGCCAGTGGCAACCCCATGTTTTCCAACCCACAGAAGTAATTGGACTCTCGCGCGCTACGGCGCGCCAAGGATTTACACCATGCAAACCTCAGTTACCTATTTGTTCGACCCCCTGTGCGGCTGGTGCTATGGTGCATCGCCTGTGATGCAGAAGCTGGGGCAGCACAGCGACTTCACGCTGGAGCTGGCCCCCACCGGGCTGTTTGCCGGCGGCGGGCGCACCATGGATGCGGCGTTTGCGGACTACGCCTGGTCAAACGACCTGCGCATTGAAAAGCTCACCGGCCAGCGCTTCACACAGGACTACCGTCAAAACGTGCTGGGCCGACGCGGCAGCGCATTCGACTCCGCAGCGGCGACGCTGGCATTGACCGCCGTGTTTTTGACTGCGCCACAGCGCGAGTTGGAAACGCTCAAAGCTTTGCAGGAAGCGCGCTACGTGCAGGGTCTGGACACCTGCGACGCGTCAGTCGTGGAAAAGCTGCTGCGTGATCAGGGCCTGACCGCTGCCGCTGACCGACTGGCAACTGCCGATGCAGCGCTGCTGGCTGCCAATTCGGTGCGCATGCAAAAGGCGAAGCTGCTCATGCAGACCTTCGGCGCGCAGGGCGTGCCCGCAGTGGTGATCACGGACGCCAAGGGCAGTCGCTTGTTGCCGGGCAGGGAGCTATATGGCGACTTCGAAAGCGTCCTGGGTCAAATTGCTGTGGCCTGAACAATGTCGACGCCAGTTCTTCAACAGGTGCTGGTTCACATGCGCGCAGGGCTTTGGCGCGAGGCACACAACCTGGTGCAAACTGATGACTCGATGCTAGGCGCCTGGTTGCACGGCATCCTGCACGTCCAGGAGGGCGATCTGGAAGACGCCGAGTACTGGTACGACAAGGCCAACCGTCATTTTCGCAACCGGGGGACGCTGGCCGAAGAGTTGGCGCGCTTTGAGGCAGAACTGACGAAATAGAAATGGCCCGGCAAGGGCATTCGCAAACGCATCACATTGAGGATTCAGATGAGCATTAACTACGACATCGTCAACAACCACTACGCAGCGTCGGCGCGCGGCGACGTTACTGCCATGTTCGCCAATGTGTCAGAACAGGTGGAGTGGACTGAAATGGCAGGCTTCCCCTGCGCCGGCATGTGGGTAGGCCCACAGGCGGTTATGGACAAGGTGTTCAAGGTCCTGGGCACTGCCTGGCAGGGCTACCGCTTTGCGTTGGAGAGCTTGGTCGACGCTGGTGACGTTATCGTCGGCATTGGCACGTATTCGGGCACCTATCGCGCGACGGGCAAAGCCATGCAGGCACGGGTGGCGCATGTGTGGCGGCTTGAGTCTGGCAAGGTCGTCAAGTTTGAGCAATTTACCGACACGCTGCTGGTTGCGCATGCGATGCGCTGAGCGTTCCGCCAGTGACACCGACGCGGTGGTTGACTGGGTCGATCAACACACCCGGATTCATGATGCCCGAAGGGTCCATGACCGCCTTGGCACCGGCCAGGGCCTGGCGCATCAGTTCCGGTACTTCCTGTTCATAGGCCGGCCGGTGGTCACGGCCCACCGCATGGTGGTGGGTACTGGTGCCGCCGTGGCCAACCACGGCTGCGTTGCATGCCGCCTTGATGTCGCGCCACTGCGCCCAGGTGCTGGCCAGATCCGATGTATTGCCGGATGAGGCAGCAAATGTGAAGTAGGTCGCCGGCCCGTCCGGGTACACATGCGAAAACCGGCAGGACACCGGCACAACATGGCCTGTCACACGGCGGATGGCATCGGCAACGTCCTGCTTGACAGCGTCGTAGAACGCGTCGAAGCGGTCCCAGGTAATGGCCGTCTCAAACGTATCCATGATCGCGCCATGGCGGGTCGTTTCATCACGCCAGTAGGGCAGGCGAATAAAAGCGTCGCGCCAATCACCGGCGGAACCTTTGTGGTGTTGGGGTACTTCAGACTGTTCCTTGGGTGACATGGACCGCCTGACCGCCGCTTTGTTGTACTGCCCGCCATGGTCTGCGACCAGTTCCAGTGCGCGGCTCATCCAGGCGTTTAACGGATGATCGGCGGACTCAAAAGCCAATACCAGCGTGGGGCTGCGTTTGTCTCCAACGCCGGAGAATGCCACTTCTGCAGCATCGAGCAAGCGGCAGTTGGTGGGCTGCAGACCAGACTGCGACAGAGCCCGCACACACGACACCGCATCCTTGAAGTTTGTAAACGTTACCGATGCCGACGCGCGGAACGTGGGCCGCGATTGCAGGCGCATCCACGCTTCGGTGATGACGCCCAGCGTGCCTTCAGAGCCGATGATCAGGCGGTCCGGTGCCGGCCCCGCACCCGACCCGGGCAATCGCCGAGTTTGGATCACGCCGCGTGGTGTCACGGTTCGGGTGCTTTGCACAAAGTCATCGATGTGCGTGTGCTGCGTGGCATAGTGGCCCCCGGCGCGCGTGGCAATCCAGCCACCCAGCGTCGAAAACTGAAAACTTTGCAAATAGTGGCGCAAGCTCAGGCCATGTGGCTTGAGTTGCGCTTCCAGCTCAGGTCCCAGCATCCCCGCCTGAATGCGCGCGCAGCGGCTGACTGGGTCCACTTCCAGGACCTTGTTGAACCGCTCCATGTCCAACGATACGGTCGCCCGGTAACCATCACTCACAGAGGCTTCAACGCCACTGACGACGCTGGTGCCGCCGCCAAAGGGGATGATTGCAACGCTGTGCGCGTGGGCCCAGTCCAATACGTGAATCAACTCGGCTTCGTTGTTGGGAAACGCGACCCAGTCCGGCGCATTGGGCACATGGCGCATCAGCATGCGTGTGACATCGGCAAAACTCTTGCCATACGCATGCACCAAACGGTCGTAAGGGGAACTGGAGAATAGGTGGGCCAGCGTGGCGGGCGCCGCTATGCGCGGTGCCGCGAGCACAAAGTCGTCAACCCGGGGCTCACTGACTCTGGGGCCGGTGCCCCCGGGCAAGCGTGCAAGCAGGGCTTGCACCACGCCGTGCTCTGGGGAGCTGAGCTGCTCATGGGCATAGCCCCAGCCCCAAAAACGCTTCTCTGGCCGAACCGAGAGGCTGGCCGTTGGTGTCATGCCTGCGTCTCACTGATGAGAATGCTGGGGACTATGCTGGTGTAATTTCGGATGTCGGCATTCACCGCCTTGCCGGCCGCACCCATGGCCGCCTGAAAGCTTGCCATGTCGGCAAACAGCAGGTGGGCCGCCGCTACGATGGGTGCCGGTTTGCCGCCTCCGTCTGACAAACCGCGGTCCATCTCCACGCGCACCAAACCGTGTGGCCCCATCAATGATTGCACCAATTCCCGGTGCTTGGATTCGTAATAGACGTGATCAAACGCTGCGCCGGCAGTGGCGGGGTAGGAAACGGTAACGCGGATCATCAGAAAACTCCTGGTTGAAAAGAATCGGGAAAAGAATCGGAAAAAAATTGTGACGTTATGGGTGGCCAGCAGGCTTGAGTTCGCGAAACAGGTCGCGCCCCAACACGGCAGAGGCTGCGACCAAGCCGCCAACCATGGCGCCGCTGACGCCCGCGGCCGATACATCCTGCCCGCTAAAGTACAAGCCTTTGACAGGGCTGTGTGCCCGCATCCAGCGCTGGGCAAAGCGCTTGGGCGTCTGCTCGTAGCCCATGAAGTTGCCGTGACTACGGCCCAGGAAGTGGTTGAAGCTCAACGGTGTCGACAACTCAGCGTGGGCCACGCGCCCGCGAATCTGCGGGAAGCGCGTATAGGCTTGCTCCAGCAGGTGCTCATGCAAGCGGGCCTTCATGTCGTCATATTCGGCGCCACGGCGCATCCACCGCGTTCCAGCGAAGCGCGCAAACACCGACCAATCCGTGAGGCCGCAAATGTCCATGGTGCTGCGCCCGGGGTAGCGCGCGGGCCAACTGGGGTCGCGCAGTGACGGGTGGGTGATGAAGTACAAGGGCATAGCCGCGCATGACGGGTCGGCCACGTAGCGCGTCTGATTGCCAGTCAGATCGTTGCCCGGATGTACCCAGACGTTGGCGGGGTGAATGCCCAACGCACCATTGGCCGCATCGAGTCCGATGTTCAACACTGCATAGCATTGGGTCGAACCCAAGGCGCTAGAGGCGACTGCCAAAGCCTGCGTCTCGGGGGTATCAATACCCTGCAGCAAAGCCAGGGTCTGCTGAATGCCAATGGCGCTCACCACTTGGCGCGCCCCGAGCACCGTCCCATCGGCCATGCGCACCCCAACGGTCCGCCCGTTCTCGATCACCATGCCGGCCACATCGGCGCCCACCAGACAAGCACCACCTGCGGCGCGCACGGTGTCAGACATGGTCAGCGCGATGCGAGGCGCGCCACCCACCGGGTAGCTGGCGCCATCCAGATAATGTCCGATCACTATGGCATGGATCGCAAACGAGGCTTGCGCTGGCGAGTTGCAGTAGTCACCATAGTGTCCGCACCAAACCGCCTTGAGTTCGGCGTTGTCAGTCAACGTGTCCATGACCTCCAGTACGGTACGCTGGGAGTAGGGCGCGAATGCTGTCTGCGCCGGTGTGCTGACCGCATCAGTGACGGTCTGCGGCAATGCGCGCTCACCGAAGAACGCCTTGGCCGCACGGTTGGCTTGCAGCACCAGTTCGATGTACTGGTCTATGGCCGTGGCTTCCTGTGGAAAGTAGGATTTCAGTCGGTCCTTGAAAGCCTCGGCGCCCGCGACATAGTCGTAGGTTCTATCAGCCACGACAATGCGGTTGTACACCTCGGGCATTGGCGCCCAATCCAATTGGCCACGCGTGACTTTGGCAAAAAGCCGGGCCAAGCCGCTGTTTTTGCGATGGACTTCGCCCATGTAATGCAGACCCACGTCCCATTCGAAGCCGTTGCGCTGGTACGCCTGCAGGCAACCACCGAGCACGGCATGGCGCTCCAGCACCAGCACCCGCTGCCCATCCAGGGCCAGCAGGGCGGCCGTCGTGAGCCCGCCGGCGCCGGATCCTACAACGATCGTGTCAAAGGGTTGGGACAGTTCACCGCGCGCAAGGGCGCGCTTGTAGCTCAGATCGGTTTCGTGCATGGGTGTATTCCTGTTGGTCGACTGAGGCAAGTGTGTCCAGTCGTTGGGAAAACAGGAATGGCGCCACACGCCATTCACTTGTGATGACACGACACCAAGTAGCCCATGTGACTGACACTTGATGCCATTGCGCCTACGCTGCGCCACATGAGCACTCCGTCCACCGTGTTGGCCACTTGGCTGCTAAGTGTGCTGGCCCAATTTGAAGCCAGGGGCATACCGCTGGCGCGCCTGATGGACGGTGCCTGGCTGCAGGAGGCTGGTGTACGCAACCCCACGCGGCCCTTGCAAATGGTGGCTGTGCGGCGCCTGTGGCACCAGGCCATGCAGCATGTGGACGACCCGGTATTTGGACTGCAGGTCGGCTTGCACCTGCCATTACAGGCCATGAATGTGGTGGCCTGGCTGGTGGCCCACAGCCGCAATCTGCGGGAGGGCCTGGACCACGCCATCCGCTTTCAGTCCTTGATCAGCAATTCTGGTCGCTTCGACATCATCCCTGATGCCAAGGGCATGAAGGTGACGTACCGCGTCAACCCATCGCCAGTGCCTATGCATCCGGCACAAATCGACAGTGCACTTGGCGGCTTATTGGGCCTGCTCAGACTCTGCGCCTCGACAGAGGTGCGCCCGGTCTGTGCCGAGTTGGCGGGCGCAACGCCTGCCAACGCCTCGGCCTATGCCCAGGTATTGCTGTGCGAGGTGCGGGCGCCGCGCGAACACAATGGCTTGGTTATTTCTCATGAGGTTCTCGATGCCCCCTATGCGGGTGCCGACCCCGTGCTGTTCCAACTGGCCTTGCGCCGCGCCAAGGAAATGCACAGAGCCCAAAACCAGACGGAGACCCTGGTGGACCATGTGCAGGCCAGCATCGTTGCACGCGGGCTGCACAACGCGAACTGCGCCGCTACCGCGCAAGCCATGGACTTGAGCGTGCGCACCCTGCAGCGGCGTCTGGTCGAATGTGGAACCAGCTTTCGGCGCCTGCTGGAAGCCACGCGCATGGAAGAAGCATTGACCTTGCTGGCCAATCCGAGCCTGCCGCTCGCCACGGTGGCGGACCAGTTGGGCTACTCTGACGCAAGTGCGCTATCGCATGCGGTGCGCACGCATTGGGGTGCCTCACCGCGGCGTTTGCGGGAAGAGATGCGCACCGCAGACAGGCTAAGGTGATTACACAGGCCGGGTGCAAAATAGCGGCATGCACTACGACCACCTACTCGTCACCACGACCGAACGCATTACCACCATCACACTCAATCGCCCTGAGAAGCGCAACGCGCTGGCGATTGAGGTCATGAAGGAGTTGACCCAAGCCTTGCTGGACGTTTCTGCGACCGACACACTGGGCATCATTCTGGCGGCGAACGGGCCGGTCTTCAGCGCCGGGCACAACTTTGCTGATCTTGCGGGCGCCAGCATCGAACAGTCGCGCGACACCTTTGCCGTCTGCACCGCGATGATGAACACCCTGCAGGCCATAGCCCAGCCGGTTGTGGCACGCGTGCATGCGCTGGCCACGGCAGGCGGTTGCCAACTGGTGGCAAGCTGCGACCTGGCCGTGGCTGCCACCAGCGCCAGTTTCGCCATACCGGGTGGCAAGGCTGGCCTGTTCTGCCACACGCCTTTGGTGGCCGTGGCCCGCAACATTGGTCGCAAGCGGGCGCTGGAGATGGCCATGACGGGCGACGCCATCGACGCGCAAACCGCTGCAGACTGGGGCTTGATCAACCGCGCAGTGCCACTGGAACAACTCGAAGCCGTCACGCTGGACCTGATCCAGCGTGCTACGCGCGGCAGTGCGGCGTCCAAAGCGCTGGGCAAGCAGGTTTTTTACCGGCAGATCGATATGCCCCAGGCCCCCGCCTATGCGTTTGCCCGCGATGTCATGGCCAACGCGGCGTTGGCGCCAGACGCCCAAGAGGGCATCGCGGCTTTCCTGGAAAAGCGGCCCGCGCGGTACAACTAGCCTGGCGCGCCCGCGGACCCGGCGGCGAAGCATCGCCCCCACGCTCCACCGTTGCGCGGGTCGCTTTTCAAATCTCATAGTGCACCACGCTGGTTCATTGGCGTGGCACGACTATTGCGTAGACGTGTTTGCATTCCTGGTCTTGCAAAGTCTCTCGGCATTCAAAAACTTTTTGATTCGGAGCAGCTATGAAAAACCTCAAACTCGGCCTGCGTCTAGGCCTTGGCTTTGGCGTGATGATTGCCATGATTGTGCTGGTGAGTGTGGTCAGCGTCAGCCGCTTGGCAGAGCAGAACCGCACGGCGGATGAGATCATCAATAGCCAATACCCGCAGGTGAATGCCGTTCAGACCATTGCCTATCTGGTCATGGACCGCGCTCGACTGACACGCAATTTGATCATCCAAAACGACGCGGCGCGCAGAGTTGCCGACAAGGTGGCCATGGGCCGAAACCGCGTGCAGATTTCGGAGCAAATGGCGGTTCTGGACAAGATGGTTGCGTCTGACGAAGGCAGGCAACTGCTCAAGGCCGTCGCCGCCGCCCGCGCAGAATACGCCCCCTTCACCGACGATGTGGTGGCGCTGGCCATGCAGGGCAAGCGTGACGACGCAGTGGCCTTGCTGTATGGTGAACGCTATGCAACACAGGGTGCCTACCTTGCGGCGTTGTCTTCGATGCTCAAGTTTCTGGAAGGTGGCATGGCCGAAGGCGGCAAACATGCGGAAAATGTGTATGCGCAAGCCAGTATGGTGGTGATTGGTGTGGCCGCGTTGGCCGCCTTGGTCGGCATGGGTCTGGCGTATGGCGTGACGCACTCCATAACGATGCCATTGCGTGAAGCCGTGGCGGCCACCGACCGCGTGGCCCATGGCGATCTCAGCATGCCCATTGTCGTCACGTCACGGGACGAGACCGGTCTGTTGCTGTCGGCACTGCAGCGCATGCAACACAATCTGGTGGCGACGGTCAGCAAGGTCCGAAGCAGCTCGGACAGTGTGGCCCTTGCCAGCGGCGAAATCGCCCAGGGCAACCAAGACCTTTCCAGTAGAACCGAGCGGCAGGCCAGTGCGTTGGAGGAGACCGCAGCATCCATGGAACAGCTCGGCGCCACAGTCAGGCAAAACGCCGACAGCACCCAACAGGCCAACCAATTGGCGCAACGCGCCAGCGGCTTGGTAGTGCGGGGTGGCGCAGTAGTCGCTCAGGTCGTCGGCACCATGAAGGGCATCAACGAAGCTTCCAAAAGGATTGCTGACATTACCAGTGTTATTGACAGTATTGCCTTTCAGACGAATATTCTTGCCTTGAACGCCGCAGTGGAGGCGGCCCGCGCAGGCGAGCAGGGGCGTGGTTTTGCGGTGGTTGCCTCCGAGGTGCGAATCCTGGCCGGGCGCTGCGCCGATGCCGCCAAGGAGATCAAAAGCCTGATCAACACCAGCGTTGAGCGCGTGGCGCAGGGCACGACATTGGTGGATACAGCAGGCAACACCATGGACGAAGTGGTAGACGCCATTCGCAAGCTGTCCGACATCGTGGCCGAAATCAGTGCCGCCAGCACGGAGCAGGCCACTGGTGTGGCCCAGGTTGGTGAGGCAGTCACACAAATGGACCAGGCCACCCAGCAAAACGCGGCTTTGGTCGAGGAAATGGCCGCCGCCGCATCAAGCTTGAACAATCAGTCGCACGAACTGGTTCAGGCGGTGGCGGCGTTCAACTTGGGGCCGCAGCGGCAAGTCGCTCAGTCGCACATCGTTGCCACACTGGGCAGTGCAGTACCCAAGGGCAAGGTGTCTCAGCGCCAGAACTTGCCTCGCTATGCGGCTACAGCTGCGCTTGCATCGTAAACGCGTCAGTTGCATCTGCGCGCGCAGGCCGGTGCATGGCCATTGGGCCTGCAAGCGCCTGCTATGGCGGGCGTATGGCGTTTGATCCACATCAAAGCCAGCGCATTGCGCCCCGAAAAGTCCCCGCAAACCTGAAGGATTGACGCCAATTGAGAAGCGTTCTCAGTTAAAATCTAACTGAGAATGACTCGCAATTGCGTTTAAAATCAGGAAACTTGCACATGAATCGCCCATCCGCCCCTACCTTGCTGGTGTCTGCTCTGCTGGTGTTTGCCGCAGCAGCCCATGCCGAGGACTATGTCATCACCATCAAGGACCACCAGTTTGCCCCCAAGGAGCTGACGGTTCCGGCTGGGCAAAAGGTCAAGGTCATCGTCAAAAATCTGGACCCAACACCCGCCGAGTTTGAGAGCAGCGACCTGAACCGCGAAAAAGTGGTTGGCGCGAACGGCGAAATCACAGTTTTCATCGGCCCGCTGGACGCAGGACGCTACGCCTACTTTGATGACTTTCACCGCACCACGACCACGGGCGTGATCGTCGCCAAGTAATTAGCCATGTCAAACCAAACCCAACGTTTTCCCCTGCAGCGCGCCATGGCCGCTGCCGCCTGTGCATGTGCCGCCCTGGGCGCGCAAAGCGCAAGTGCTTTTGGCCTGGACGAAATCTATTCACCCAATGTCGAATACCGCGAACTTGCCTTCGAGGTCAGCCACGCCCGGTCCTTTGATTCGGACCCCGCCAAAGACGCGGCCAAGGTTGGTGAACTCAGCTTTGAAATCGGGCTGACACCGCGGTTTGTATTCGCAGTCAGTGGCGAGTACGAGGGTGAAGCGGGCGAGGCCATGCAATTTAAAGCGACCCAGATCGAGGGGCGCTACCAGTTCTTTGAATCCGGCGAGCATTGGCTGGATGCCGGTGTGTTGGTGGCCTACAGCTTTGCCAAGCAAGCCGATGCGCCAGACGAGTTTGAGCTCAAGCTGCTGTTGCAAAAAGATGTTGGCAAGTTCACCCACACAGCCAACATTGGCTTCACGCAGAATGTGGGCAAATTCCCGCAACTGACCGATGAGGCCAGTTACTCGTTCGCGTGGAACACCCGCTACCGCTACAGCCAGGAGTTTCAACCCGGCTTTGAAATTCAGAGCGATCTGGGCCCCAGCTCGCAGTTGGGTTACCTCAAGCAGCAAGAGCACTACGCCGGTCCGTCGGTGCAGGGCAAGCTCTTTGGGCATCTCAAATACCAAGCAGCCTTTTTGTTTGGGCTGACCGACCCGGCAGCACAGCGCGCGGCCCGCCTGACCGTGGAATACGAAACCCATTTTTAAGAGGCACGCCCCATGCTAGCGACCCTGCTCATCGTCTTTCGTGAAGTCATCGAGGCTGGACTGATCATCGGCATCGTGTTTGCCGCCACGCGCGGTGTGGCGGGCCGGGGCCGATGGATCGGGTTGGGCATTGCGCTGGGTATCGTGGGCGCCTGCCTGGTCGCGGCATTTGCCGACACGCTGGCCAATATGGTGGCGGGTACTGGCCAGGAAATTTTCAACGCGGCGGTGATGGCAGTGGCCGTGGTGATGCTGACCGGGCACAACGTCTGGATGGCGCGCGAAGGCCGCCAAATGGGTCAGGACATGCAGTCCCTGGGCGCAGATGTTGCCGGTGGAAAGCGTTCGCTGGCGGCGCTGGCGGTGGTGGTCGGTGTGGCCCTGTTGCGCGAAGGCTCGGAGATTGCGCTGTTTCTGTACGGCATTGCATTGTCGGAAGGCGACGGCATGGCGGCCATGTTCCTGGGTGGCGCCATCGGGCTGGCTTTGGGCGCCGGGGTTAGCGCGTTGATGTATTTTGGTTTGCTGCGCATACCGTCGCGCCACGTGTTCAAGGTCACCAGCCAATTGATTGCACTCGTGGCGGCTGGCATGGCTGCGCAGGCAGTGGCGTTTCTACAGGCAGGTGGATTGGTATCCGTTTTCTCAAAAGCGGTCTGGGACACTTCGCAAATACTCTCAGAGCACAGTGTGCTGGGCAAGGCACTGCACTCGCTGGTCGGCTATGCCGATAGGCCCACGGGCTTGCAGATCATGGTTTACGTGGCGACCTTGGCGACCATTTTTGCGCTGATGAAATTGCTGGGGCATCCGCCGACATCGATAATGCATAGCCCAGCAGCCGGTAAGGCGAACCATTTGGCGGTTTCAGTTTCTGACTGAACCCCGCGCCGACACCGTATTCTCTGGCTGCCATGGGGTCTTTCGACCCGAGGATACGTTGCGCTAAACTGCGTCCGCTCACGCCAAGCAATGGTATTTGCTGCGGCAGGTGCAATGGATCGGTTTATCAATAAACATGAGGGAGTAAACATGCGCATTTTGTCCACACTTCTCCTGGGCACCAGTATCGCTATCGTCGGGGCTGGCTGCACCATCGTAGCAACGCAAGGTCCAGTAAATAGGCCAGCTGCGGCCGTCAGCACAATCCCGAATGTGGCGATGCAGGGCGACCTGGTTCCGATCGAAAATTGGACGACGACATTGCTCACCGCGCGATCGGTTCCCAGGGTTGGAGATGTCCGCGAAATATCTGACAATTTCTCGTTTGAAGGCCGCATCTTTGCGCATGCGACGCTGACGTCCGAGCCCGGCAGCAATGGCGGCCATCCGTCCATCGAAATGCGCTGGTACAACGGTGACAAGTTGGTTTCCGTCAAAAAGATGGAACCAACCATCAACACCTCGCCTTACTACATGGTTGCGTCCACCTCAGGCACGGCAATCGGGCCTGGCCGTGCGCATGTTGATTTGCTTGCCAACGGCAAGCTCATGGCGTCCAAGGCATTCGTGGTGTTCGAGAACTAGCCGTCAAATACGGCAGTGCATCCCATATCTCAGTTTGTCAGTTGGTCAAATGCTCGGCCCGCCAACGCATCGCGCTGTAGATGCGCTTTCTGGGGCTCGGGTGGTCGAAGAAGACAAACTCTTCTACTGCGCCCGGGTCTGACTTGCGGTATTCAGTCAGCTTGAGCATGGCCTCTGAAAAGCCCAGAGGCTCGGTGGACGCATTCAAGCCAAAGGTGTCGGCCTCTGCCTCCTGGGCGCGTATCAACGAATTGGTGATAGGCGTTGCCAGGAACATATACACCGAGAATATGGCGATGAACAGCGGCAGGCCGGCGACGTCGGCCCGATCAAGAATGCCCAAGCGCTTGCCCCAACGCGCGATCGAGGCATTGAGTGCCCAATTGACGAAGGCGAAGCCGAACACCAGCATCAGGCCGATCTCCATCCAGCCCTTGTACACGTGGTTCATCGTGTAGTGCCCCAGCTCGTGGCCTAGCACGGCCTTGATTTCACTCACGCTGCTGCGGGTCAGCAAGTTGTCGTTCATGCGCACAGCCGCAGAACCGAAGACACCCGACACATTGGCACTGGCACGGTTGCTTTGTTTGGAGGCGTCAAACTGGTAGAGGTTTTCAATTGGCACACCGTTGGAACGCATCATGGCCAGGACCGGGGTCTTGATATTTTCGTCGGCAATCGGCTTGTAGGTATTGAACAGCGGGTCGATGTAGGTGGGGCCCATCAGCATCAGTACGCCAAAGACGAACACGCCAATGCCGGCACCCCAAATCCACCAGTTGTCACGCGCCCGGCGCAGGGCAATGTACAACAGGCCAACAGACAGTCCGGTAACGAGTGAGTTGACACACAGACCGATCATGTCTTCACTCAACCAGGCCAGTGCCGTCTGGTTGGACAAGCCAAACAGATGCTCGCGGTAATAGCCTTCATACACATTCAGTGGAAAGGTCAAAAGCGCAGCCAGTACGCTGTAGGCCACGGCCGTCAAGGTATCGCTCAGCCAGGTTATGCGGACCTTGCCTGACACCCAGTCACGAAACCGTGCCAGCACTTTGCTGCGCAGCATGACAATCGCCACCGCGACGCCGACCAGCAAATCCCACAGTTGCATCCAATAGCCGCCTTCGAAGTAGGCGTCCGAGCGCGCCTTTGCGGCAGGTGAAATGCGCGCCATATAGGCTTCGGTTGCCGCTGCGGGATCGCGCGGCAGCGCCGCGCGCCAGGCATCGTCCACCGGGGCAATTTGTGCTTGCGCACGGGATGCAAGCCCTTGCGAAACGGGCGCCATCACGGCAATTGCGGTTGAAAATAGCAGCGCAAAGACGATTGCGATCCAAAAAAAGTGTTTACCCAAGGCAGTCTCCTGATATAAAAATGTTCTATGTGTTTTGCAAACAGCGCAGACTGTAGTGGCGCACAAGAGAAGACCCAAGGTCAAAGCGATGGAATGCAGAGCGCTGTGCTTGGAGCGCGAGAATCGGGGGGCGGTTTGTGTTTCTTACCGCAACGCGGACAACGGCGCGGTCGGTGCATTGCAGATACCCACGCAAGGTGCAAACTGCACCCGCAGGCCGGTATAGGCCACTGGGGCCTTGGCATCGGCCTGTGCGTCGACGCCAGTCCCCCGGAACATGGTCTGCGCATCGCGCGTCAGCGTCACGCTGTAGTAGGGGTCTGACTGTTTGCTGCGCGGGTTGGCGCTGTTGTGCGTGGACCCATAGCCCAGCCATGCGCCGCTGCGGCCCATGGCGGTGGCCAGGTTTAGAAAGTTGGCCGAGCCATAGTCCAGCAAGCGGTCTTGTGTTGCCACGCTGGGTTGACTGGTGGCAGGCAAAACCGGCACTTCAGTGCTGAGTGTCACCCGCAAAACACCGTTTGCGTCCATGCTGGCGGTGTCGCCTGGCAATAGATAGTGGGCGCGCACGCCATCCAGGCTGATGGCTTGCAACGGCTCTTGTGAAGCTTGGGCCTGGCGCACGTCGGCAATGAAGACGCCACCGGCGCCCAGTACCGAGAAATGCGTGGTGCCCGTGGCGTCGGGGCGGGTCACCAGCAGGGCGGTGTTTTCATCGATACCAAAGCCATAGTCCATGCCGCTGTCCACTGTGGCGCGCAGCAAGCGCCCCTCGCGCACGCGCCTGGAAAAGTGCGAGTCCAGCACGCCAAACTGAAACGCCCCCAATCCACCCAGTGGGTAGAGTACGGGGCCGAAGTTGGCCTTCTGATCGCCCGGTGTTTGCGCCGTGGCCGAACGTGTTGGGCCCTTGGCAATTGCAAAGCCGTGCCGCAAGGCCGTGTACGAGTCGCCACCGCCAATCATGGGTACGGGTTTGCCATGCCAGACGCCGCCTCCCTGGAACTGGTCGCCGGCGCTGGTGCCGCCAACCACCAGTTTTCCCTGGGCGTAACGGCGCTGCAGTATTTGCAGTTGCGGGCTCGGCACCGTGTAGTCACCCGCCGCGTCAGTGCTGACCAGGCTGTCCAGATGGCGTGCCTGGTTGCCGCCCGAAAAATACACGGCATTCAAGCGTTGCAGCAACGCGTTCAGCGCTTGCCCGTGGTTCTCACACAGTGCCACCTGCTGTTGCGCCAGGTCGGGAAACTGCAGGTCGGCGTGGAACACCATGCGGTCCGGGGCGGGGTTGCTATAGCTATCATAGTAATAGCGCATGTTGTTGCAATCGTCCGCATCCAGCGCCTGACGGAAGCCACCTTCCAGCGGCACATAGACGGCATTGGCGCCCGCTGAACGCAAGGCGAAGACGTTGATGTCGCGGTCCACAAACGCGTGGGGGCCGGCTGACGCGGTGACGACACCAATCAAGGGCTTTTGTCCGCCATTGGCGGCGCGCGCGGCGGCCACAAAGGCAGCAATGGAAGCCTGACTGGCGGCGTTGGCGGTGAAAAGGGCAGAACGGGCTTCGATCTTGCGCTGAATGTTGGGAACACGGTCCACCATGGTGGAGCGGAAAATGGCCGTTTCAGCGGCTGTCAGGTGCAGCAAAGGGCCTGAAGGGCGGTCGGTCGTGGCTCCGGGTGCCGGTGGAGCAAGTGGTGCCATTTGTTCCAGCAACATGTCCCATGTCAGCAGATGCTGCGGGCCGGTGTCGCGCAAGAGCTGTTGCAATTGCGCGAGTAACACATACCTGTGCATCGAATCAAACAACCGTTCGGGCACACTGCGCAACGCGTCAACATGACTCGGCGTCAGGCTGTACGTGAATGTGGGGACCGGGTAGTCGGCATCAAAGCTGATGTCGTCCGCGGTCAGGCCTTCAAAGGCCGGGTCCTGCGCCAGTATGGTGTCCCAATTGGCCAGGCAATTGCGGCTTTGTCCGCTGCCGGTGTAGCTGGAGCAGCGCTGTTCGGCACCGCCCATGATGACATTGGCGATGGGGGGCAGGTCGGCCTGGCCTGCAAATACAAGCTGCGCCGCCATACAGAGTATGCCAACGCCCCTTGCCACACCACTTGTCAGGCGTCGTGCTGGAGAAGGGCGGTTACAAAATGTGCGCTGCATGGTGTTTTGGATTTTGCACCTCCCAGTGTGTACCTTTTATGTACACATAGTTTGCATTACTTGAACGCTGGCACGGTCGCTTGAGGCGGTTCAGAGCCCTGCACCATGTCGGCCAGCATCGCCAGCGGCACAGCGCCGTTTTTAAGCACCCGGTCATGGAATACGCGGATGTCAAAGCTGGCGCCCTCGCGGGCTTGCGCGGCGGCACGCAACTGGCGCAGCATCACGGCGCCCAGTTTGTAGGTAATGGCCTGAACCGGCCAGTTGCGCACGCGCGTGATCTCACGTTCGGCCAGGCTTGGCAGCATGGGCAATTGGCTTTGCCAGAAGGCATGTGCCTGCGCTTCGGACCAGCCCAACTGGTTGATGCCCACATCCAGCACGACGCGAATGGAGCGAACCATATTCCATTCGACAGCGCCCAGCTCGTCCGCATCCGTTTGGAACAGACCCAGCTCGCTGCCAAATTCCTCAACATAGGCGCCCCAGCCCTCGGCGTAGGCGGAATAGAACTGGTGCGGCAGGTCGGTCGGGCAGCCGCGCTGCTCCAGCGCGTAGTAATGCTGGAAGTGATGGCCGGGCGTGCTTTCGTGCAGCAACAGCCAGTCGATGTTGCGCCGCTTGAATCCGTCTTTGCCTTTGTTGAAATAAAACGTGGTTTGATCCGGCTCGTAATAGCCATCGGCAGGAAAATCCGGGCCGCGGTCGGATTGCCGGATCTGCGGTGGCTTGACAGCCGAGGGCAAGAACAGTTTGTGCAGGTTCCTGTAAACGGTGGCCTGGCGTGCCTCGTAATCGGCCTGCGGCGTTGCACCTTCCGGGTAGCGGGAGTCTGGGCCGGAAAGGTAGGCTGCAAAGTCCTTGTCCCGACCGGCATAGCCCATGTGAGCTTGCAGTGTGCGGTAGCGCCCCAGCGCGCGGTCCAGCTCCGCTTGGCCCATGGCCATCAGTGCCTCGGGCGTGGTGTCCATGGTCAGCCACGATTTGCGCAAATACGCATACCATTCTTTGCCCATGATCGTGCTTGCCAAACCCTTGTCGGACAAAACTGCCTGATTGCCCAGTGCCAGGTATTTGTCCAGCAAGGCCAGCTTTTGCTGGTTCAGGTCAAGCTCGAACGCGATCTGCTGGAGCTGCAGGTGCTGGCAGGCACTCGCGGTACTGGCGTCCAGTGACTTGAATTGCCGGTCCAGGTCGTCTAACGCGCGATGCTGTTGAACTACGTCCGTGTGCTGCAGCAAATTGGCGATATTTTTAACGTAAGACAGGTCCAGGTCGCCACCCAGCCCCAGTTCGGCGTAGGTTTTTTTGTAGGCATCGATAAATTGTTCTACGGGTCGCGTCGGGGCGGCACAAACATGGGTCATCAGACCGGTCAGGCAAAGCCCCGTGACGAAGGCGCTTAGTTTGTGCATGTTGGTGTAGGTGGCAACTGTCGCTCGAAAGTGAGCCATCCCATCCTATCAAACTGTGGCGGGGAAACGCATCGCGGCGAGGGTACCGCTCGTCAGCAGCTCCCGCAGCACACCAACGGCCACGCGTGCCGCATCATCGGCGCCGACACTTTGCGCCAGGGTTTCGCAGGCCTGGCCAAAGGTATGACCAGCCAGCAGGCTCTGCACGAAGGTGGTCTCGCTGTCAGACAGTGATTTCCATTGCGTGTTGAATCCCAGGCGCCAGACCAGCATGCGGTGGGGCAGGGCATCAGGCGGTGGCAGATCCTCATGGCCGGCTTTGATGGCATGCCAAATGGGGCCCACGGCCCATTGCAGATCCAAAAGCTGCACGCTAGGGTGCAGCGTAAAGTGCAGCCGCACCCAGTCCTGTGCCGCCACCGAGGCCAGCTCCGCAACGGTCAGCACCGTGGCCGCTTCGGCGTCGAATGCATGCCGCAGCGCCCATTCCATGCGGGCCAGATCCAGCAGGGCGGGGTGGTCCACCAGGCTTGGGCTTTCGGCCATGAAGTCACACAGTTGGTGGCCAAACCAGCGCAAGGAATAGTGGCGCGAGGGGTGTGCGGCAATGTAGGCGTTGGCCAGTGCGTCGAAGGCGTCATCACCCATGACCAGGGGCAGCACTTCAAAGTTTTCGCGCAGGGCACCCCGCAGTCGTGCGCGGTAGGCGTTCTGGTAGATACTGAACTGTGCGACGCCGCGGGCGCTGAGCAGGCCGGGTACCACCGAACGGTCTTGCAGCACGTCGTCTTGAAATTGGCTTTGCAGGCCCTGAAGGGTTTGCGCGTGGTTCATGCTGTGCACACCACGGGAGCCGACTCCAGCGCGCCGGCGTGGACCTTGCGCGCAATGTCCAGTTCATCGAGCAGTTCATGCAGCTCGGGAATGTTGTCATCGCGCTCGATCATTGTGGGCACGCTGCCGCAGCGTCGCAGCGTATAGCCATAGAGTTGCCACACAACGTCGCACACGGGGTGGTCGTGCGTGTCAATCAGGTAGCCGTCCTGGGTTTCATGGCCGGCCAGGTGGATCTGGCGCACACGCGCGGCGGGAATGGCGTCAATGTATTGCTGCGCATCGAAGCCGTGGTTCACGCTGCTGACATACACATTGTTCACGTCCAGCAGCAGTTCGCAATCGGCATGGCGCAGCAGTTCGGCGATGAATTCCCACTCGGGAATCTGGTCTGCCGCAAAGGCGACATAGGTGGACGGGTTTTCGATCACCAGGCGGCGACCCAAAAAGTCTTGTACCCGCTGGATGCGCTCAGACACGTGCAACAGGGTTTCTTGTGTGTAGGGCAGTGGCATCAAGTCGTGCATATTGAAGCCTCGCGTGCCGGTCCAGCACAGGTGGTCCGAGACCCAGCCGGGCTGTACACGCTGCGCCAGCGCTTTGAGGTCGCGCAGATAATCCATGTTCAACGGATCGGTGCCGCCAATGTTGAGCGACACGCCATGCATGACCAGGGAGTAGTCACGCCGTATGCGATCCAGGTGCCACAGCGGGGCGCCACCCGGGACCATGTAATTTTCGGACAGTATCTCCAGCCAGTCGACGCGGGTCTGGGTGTTGGATTCAAACGCGGCGTAGTGTTCGGTGCGCAGTCCGACGCCAAAGCCTTGAATGGAGTTCATGGGTGTCTGAAAAGGGTTGAAAAAAGCCCGCAGTGCATGCGGGCTGGCTCACTCTAGGAAACGGTCGCCTATTGAACGACGCTGCCGCCAGCGCTGGTGCACTCTTTGGCCGAGGCTTTCTTGTTCCAGCCCATGCCCTTGCAACCGTTCTGGCCTTTGCACTCGTTCTTGGCGGTCTTGCAATCCGACGTGCCCTTGCAGCTGTTTACACCGGCACATTTGACCGACATGTCGTCAGCGGCGTGAGCCGAAGTAGTGATGGTTGCGCCCATGGCGAACAAAGCGGCTGCAGCACTGGCCATTGCGATGGCGGATTTGAAATTGGAAGTCATGGTGTTACCTTTTAATTAATGCAGTTAAATGAAGTTGAATTGCAATCAGGGCCAGTGCCTTGGATGCTCTTGCGCTTGCTTGCCCTCATGAGTCGGGTGAGGGCGCGCCTTCTTACAGACTATTGTTAGAAAATAGAAAAAAAAAGGTTTTTCGCGCTGCGGCAGTGGGATTGCTGGGCGTGCACCGGCGGGGTACAGGAGGCGTGTGCCGAACGAGTGCTGTGACAGCTACCCGCTCGGCTGTGCTGCGACCGTTGTCAATTGCGCAGTGTGAAACCCTGCGACAGCATGTCCACCCAGTTGCCTTGGACACGCACGCGGTACCGTGTAGGGCTCTCTTGCCACCAATAGTTGGCCTCTTGACCAACGGGGACTCCGCCCAGTATCAGGTCGGGTATGAGTGTGAACGGCGAACCATTGAAGACCATGCTTGCCGTGCCGTCGAGCAGGATACTGAGCGTTGCCGATGCATCCAGGGATTGCAGGATGCGCAACAGCGCTTCGGGCTCCTTGAAAGCCGGATACAGCGTCTGGCTGTTACCGGCCGCATCGGTAAAGTGCAGGAAACCGTCGGCGCCCATCGCCAGGCTGGCAGAAGCGCCTGCATTACCCAATAGTTGCACAAACAGGCTGGGTTGCACCACATAGGTCTGGCCACCAACCTTTGCAATCAGTACGCCATTGCTTGCCACGGTGGCTGACGCGTTGGCAGGCAGCAAGCCCAGCAGCTGATCCAGATTTTGCACGACAGGCGTCACCGTCAGTGCAACACCATTGGCAACGATCTGGTATTGACCATTGCCCAAGGGGTAAAGACCATTGGCGCGGCCATCACCGCCTTGCACGGCAGTGGGCGCAAAGACGATGTTTTGACCGCTCGGCGTTGACAGGATCACCGCACCGGTTGGCGACTGCCCCTGGTACTGCAGGCCTGGGATGCTGGTGGTTTGCAGCACAGTCACCACGTTGGCGACGATGGCTGGCCCGCTGCCACCTGCCATATTCAGCAATGGTTGGGCGTTGCCCAGGCCGGGCACCGTGACACCCAATGGTGGAATCAGCGGTTGCGCGGGTGGGGGCGTAATCGGAGCCGCGGCCACCAGCGCGCTGGCGGGCGAGCACACTTCAACACCCGTGGTGGTGCCAGTTGCGGCGACGGGCGTTACGCAGAAGAACAAGTAGCTGCCTGCGTCAGCTGTCACCGCCGTATAGGTTGCACTGGTTGCCCCGGCAATGGCCGATTTGGTGGCGCCACTGACCTGCGTGTCCACCTGCCAGCGCAAGCTGGATGCTGCTTGTGCGTCACTCTCGGCGTCGGAGTAGGCGTAGCCGCCGGTCAGCTGCAAACCGACCTGTGGTGTGCCAGTAATTGCAACGGCGCTGGCGACAGGTGCGGCATTGAGCACAAAGTTGGCAACCACGCTCTTGGCAGAGGTAACGTTGCCAAGCACACAAGTCGCACCCGTGCAATCACCGCTGAATGCGCCAAAGTTGTAGCCGGGGTTGGTCGTGGCGGTACAGGTGCTGCTGCTGCCATGGGTGACCGGGTTGGGCGTACAGGTGATCGTGCCACCGGCCAGCGGGCTGACGGTGGCGCTAACAGCGTACGTGTTTTGGGTAAAGCTTGCCGTGACGCTCTTGGCCGTAGTCACGTTGCCGAGCACGCAGCTGGCACCCGAGCAATCGCCGCTGAAGCTGGCAAAAGTGTAGCCTGGGTTGGCGCTGGCGGTGCAGGTGCTGCTACTGCCATGCGTGACCGGGTTGGGCGTACAGGTGATCGTGCCGCCAGCCAGTGGGTTGGCAGTGGCGGTGATGGCGTAGGTGTTTAGCGTGAAGCTTGCCGTGACGGTTTTGGCGGCGGTTACGTTGCTCAGAACACAGGTTGCGCCTGAGCAATCGCCACTAAAGGCGGTAAAGGTATAGCCCGGGTTGGCGCTGGCCGTGCAGGTGCTGCTACTGCCATGCGTGACCGGGTTGGGCGTGCAGGTGACGGCGCCTCCAGCCAATGGACTGGCAGTGGCGGTGATGGCGTAGGTGTTTAGCGTGAAGCTTGCCGTGACGGTTTTGGCGGCGGTTACGTTGCTCAGAACAC
>FTFO01000215.1_pt1 | contig 33514 bp, 29 predicted proteins | sample 1640461 | NCBI WGS metagenome assembly FTFO01 (sample SAMEA3914814, study PRJEB12502) | metagenome | biome: forest; material: soil | place: USA | collected 2011-09-16 | depth 0.1 m
GGCAGAGTCTGTGGGCCGATAGCTTGCCCGGTGCGCAGCGCACGCGGCAGGATGATTGGGTGACGCCGTCGCGCAAGGCCTGGGTCGCCACGCTTGAGCGCCAAATTCTGGAGCTGGATACGCCGGTGGTCATTGCGGCGCACAGTCTGGGTTGCATTGCCACAACCCATCTCTCGTTTGAAGCCGCGTCTCGCATTCAGGGTGCCTTGCTGGTGGCGCCGGCGGACCCGCAGCGGCGCGCGGTGTTGGAGGATTTTGCGCCGGTGCCTTACCAGCCGCTGCCGTACCGCAGCATTCTGGTGGCCAGCAGCAACGATCCGTATTGCCCTGTGCGCACAGCGGGCGCCTATGCGCGCGCCTGGGGCAGCGAGTTTGTGCGCCTGCAAAATGCAGGGCACATCAACGTGGAGGCCGGCTTTGGCGCCTGGCCGCTGGGCCTGGCGTTGCTGCAATCGCTGGTCGGCGACAGTTGGCTCAGGGCCGAAGGTACTTATCAAACCAGGCCAGAAAGCGCGACTGCGTATCACGCCGGTAGCTGGGCAGTGTGAGACCGTGGTTTTGGCCGGGGTAGATCACCAGTTGTGTATCCACGCCCAAAATTTTCAGTGCCTGGTACATCTGCTCACCGCCGGCGATGGGCACATTGAAGTCTTGCTCGCCACCCAAAAACAGCGTGGGTGTGTGGATGCGGTCGGCATGGAAGAATGGGTAGGAGACCTTGATCCACAAATCCTGCGCTAGCCACGGTGGGCCCATTTCACGCTCGTACTGCACCGCGTACTGGTCGGAGCCAAACATGCTGATCTGGTTGGCGCTGCCCGCGCCGCTGACGGCGGCCTTGAAGCGGGTGTCGCTGGCAATCAGGTAGTCGGTCAGGATGCCGCCATAGCTCCAACCGCCCACGCCCAGGCGATCGGGGTCGGCAACGCCCTTGGCCATTGCCCAGTCCACCGCACCCAACAGGTCTTGCACTTCCTTGTTGCCCCAGTCGGCGTAAATCGCTTGCTGATAGGTGTCGCCACGGCCGCTGCTGCCACGGTAGTTGACCTGTAATACCGCATAGCCGTGTGCACTGAGCAGTTCGCGCAGCAGCACAAAGCCGCCCAACTGGTGGCTGTCCTGCCCATTGGGCCCGCCATGGATGAACAGTATGGTGGCGTAGCGCTTGCCGGCCTGGTAGTTCACCGGTAAGGTCATCAGACCGTGCACCTCGGTACCGTCCTTGCTGACAGATGCAAAATCTTCGGTGCGGCCCCATTGCAGGCCGGCCACCCATTCGTCATTCTGGTGTGACACGCGTTGCAGCGGTGCTGCCTGGTTCAGATTGGTCAGCACATGCACTTCGTCGGGCTGCTTGGCGTTGCCGGTCAACACCGCCATGCGGCCGCTCTTGGCCAGCGATAGCATGGCGACCGTGTTCTGATCCGCAGTCAAACGTAGTGCTGAAGAATTGCCCGCGCCCGTTGCGGGCACCCGCACGACATACGAACTGCGGTCGTCGTCAACGATGCCGAAGAGGCTATTGCTGTCCGCCGTCCAGGCAATCGCATTGTGGTAGCCACGTTCCAGCGATTGGCCCAGCAATTGCACCGCGCCACCGTCTCGGCTCACGCGCGCCAGCCGGTAGCGTTGATAGCCCGACAGTTTGACGTCCGCACCCATCAAAAAGGCCAGCCAGCGCCCATCCGGGCTCCACAGCGGATAGCTGTCTTCATCGGTGGTAAAGCTGGCCAGGCGACGCGGCACGGATTCCTGACCGGCCCGTGTCGGGATGTCCATCACATACAGGCCAGTCACCTCGGTGCGGTCAGCCTCGGGCGAGCGGTTGCTCAGAAACGCCATCTGCCGTCCATCGGGTGACCAGTCCGGCGCCGTTTCGCTGTAGGCGCCGCTGGTCAACGGTGTCAGTTTGCTGGTTGCCAGATCCAACACCTGGAGATGGCTTTTTTGCGGGCCCAGGTAGCCTTCAATATCCTGCTTGAAATGGAAGCGGTCAATGACCACGGGCGGCTTGGTCTTGCGCTTCCAGCCATCCATTTGCTCGGGCTCGTCCCGCGGGTCGGCGTCGGGTACCACCAGCACCAGCCGTTTGCCATCGGGTGACCAGCGGTAGTCACTGACGCCGCTCTTGACGCTGGTCGCGGCCTGTGCCTCGCCACCATTGCGGTTCAGGCGCCAGACCTGTGCTGCCTTGCGGGCGGTCTCGTCGTCGCCGCGTGTTGCCAAAAAGGCCAGCCATTGGCCGCTGGGGTCCCAGCGGGGCTTGCCGCTGACGTCGCCAGAAAACGTCAGCCGCAGGTGCTGCTTGCCATCGCTGCTGCTCATCCACAGGTCTTTGCGCAGCTTGTCTTTCTCCGTGTCGGCAGTCTGTACGACGTAGACCACCCAGGCACCGTCTGGGGATATTTGCGCCTCGCTCACGGCGCGAACGGCCTGTACGTCATCGAGTTGCATGGGGTGCACCGCCGTTGGCGTCGCTTGCGCGCCGTGCAGAAATGCCAGCATGCCGGCGAGCAGGATGAATTTTGTGGATTGGAACATGTTGGTAGGCATTTATGGTTCAAGTGGCAAACCTGGAATATACAAACAACTAAGTATTCGTTGGGAATGCCTCGGAACTGGGCACAATCGGCCGACACACAGCGTACTGGACACCCGATGACGATCAAAAAATTCGCCGCGAAACTCACCGCATTGGCACTCATTGCCCTGGCACTTACCAGCAGCCAAATGGCGCTGGCGCAGACCACTACCTTGCTCAATGTCTCGTATGACGTGGCGCGGGAGTTCTACAAGGACATCAACACCGCCTTTGTTGCCAATTACAAAAAGACCACCGGCAAGGACATCAAAATCGACCAGTCGCATGCCGGCTCCAGCGCCCAGGCACGGGCCGTCAATGATGGTCTGGAGGCCGATGTGGTGACCATGAACACCACCACCGATGTGGATTTCCTGGCCAGCACCGGCATTGTGGCCAAGGACTGGACGCAGAAATTCCCCAACCACGCGGCCCCCACCAGTTCGACCATGCTATTCCTGGTGCGCCAAGGCAACCCCAAGGGCATCAAAGACTGGGACGATCTGGTCAAGCCCGGCGTGCAGGTGATTGTGGTCAACCCCAAGACCGGCGGCAACGGCCGCATGGCCTATCTGGCGGCCTGGGGTGCTGTGCGCAAGAAGGGCGGCACCGATGCGCAAGCGGCAGAATTTGTCGGCAAGCTGTACAAGAATGTGCCGGTACTCGCCAAGGGCGGACGCGATGCCACGACCATCTTTTTGCAGCGCAATATTGGCGATGTGTTGATTACGTTTGAGTCGGAAGTGGTGTCAGTGAACAAGGAGTTTGGCGCCGGCAAGGTGGAGGCCATTCACCCATCGAGCTCCATCGTTGCGGAAAACCCCGTGGCCGTGGTGGAGCGCACCGTGGCCAAAAAAGGCTCGGGCGACGCCGCACGTGCCTACCTGAACTTTCTGTACACCGATGAAGCGCAGGAGATAGCCGCCCAGCACGCCATACGGCCCAGCAACCCGGCCATCCTGAAGAAATACGCCAGCACCTTCAAGCCCATTGCGCTGTTCACGGTGAATGATTATTTTGGCTCCTTCGCCGAAGCGCAAAAAGTGCACTTCAACGATGGCGGCCAGTTTGACAAGTTGTACGTCGCCAAATAAGCCATGACCGCTGCCGTTGCAACGGACTGGCTGGGGGCGCAGTCCAAACGCAGACCCACGAAGCGGGTATTGCCAGGGTTCAAGCTGACGCTCGGCTTTACGCTGTTCTATTTGAGCCTGATCGTGCTGATACCGCTGTCGGCACTGGTGTTCAAGACCTTCACGCTGACTTGGGATCAATTTGTATTGGCCGTGGGCAGTCCGCGGGTCATGGCCTCCTACCGCCTGACCTTTGGTGCATCGTTTATCGCAGCCGTCGTCAATGCCGGGTTCGGACTATTGGTGGCCTGGGTGCTGGTGCGCTACGAGTTTCCGGGCAAGAAGATTGTCGATGCCTTGGTGGACCTGCCGTTTGCACTGCCCACCGCAGTAGCTGGCATTTCGCTGACCGCGCTATTGGCCAGCAACGGATGGATCGGCAGCCTGCTCACGCCCTATGGCATCCAGCTGGCCTTCAACCGCAATGGCGTGGTGATCGCGCTCATTTTCATTGGCCTGCCGTTTGTGGTGCGCACCGTGCAACCGGTGTTGGAGGATGCCGAAAAGGAATTGGAAGAGGCCGCCAGCTGCCTGGGCGCCACGCGCTGGCAAACCTTTCGCTACGTGATTTTCCCAACCGTGGCACCGGCCTTGCTGACCGGTTTTGCGATGGCCTTTGCACGCGCCATTGGTGAATATGGTTCGGTGATTTTCATTGCCGGCAACATGCCCATGGTGTCAGAGATCACGCCGCTGATCATCATCGGCAAACTGGAGCAGTATGACTATGCCGGTGCCACGGCGGTGGCTGTCGTGCTGCTGGCCATATCGTTTGTGCTGCTGATGCTGATCAATGCCTTGCAAGCTTGGCAGCGGCGTCGTTCAGGAGCCGCATCATGAGCAACAGCCGCGCCATTGTGCGCCGTGCCCATGCGGGGACCACCGAGCCAACCTGGGTCAAATGGACGCTGACCGGCATCGCCTTGGGCTTTATTTTTCTATTCCTACTGCTGCCATTGGCAGCCGTCTGTGCCGAGGCTTTGCGCAAAGGTCTGGATGCGTATCTGGAAGCCTTCAAGGAGCCTGATGCCTGGAGCGCGATTCGCCTGACGCTGCTCACCGCCGCCATCGCGGTGCCGCTGAACCTGGTGTTTGGTGTGTCGGCGGCCTGGGCCATTGCCAAGTATGAATTCAAGGGCAAGGCATTTTTGACCACGCTGGTAGACCTGCCGTTCTCGGTGTCGCCGGTGGTGGCCGGGTTGGTCTATGTGCTGCTGTTTGGCGCCCAGGGTTGGTTCGGCCCGTGGCTGCAGGCGCACGATGTGAAGATCATCTTCGCCGTGCCGGGCATTGTGCTGGCCACCATATTTGTCACCTTTCCATTCATTGCGCGCGAACTGATTCCGCTGATGCAGGCCCAGGGCACCGAGGAAGAGCAGGCTGCGCAGGTGTTGGGTGCCAGCGGTTGGCAAACGTTTTGGCATGTGACGCTGCCCAATATCAAGTGGGGTCTGGTCTACGGTGTCATCCTGTGCAATGCCCGCGCCATGGGTGAGTTTGGCGCCGTGTCGGTGGTGTCCGGTCACATCCGTGGCCAGACCAACACCATGCCGCTGCACGTCGAGATTTTGTACAACGAATACCAATCGGTCGCGGCCTTTGCCGTGGCCTCCTTGCTGGCGCTTTTGGCCTTGGTCACACTGGTGATCAAGTCCTTTGTCGAGTGGCAGTTTGAACGGGATCAAAAAGCGGCGGAGTCCCACGCAGTGGGCGAACGCGGGGGCAACCATTTCACCGCAGGGCCGCCCCAAGGTGAAATAGCCCCCGCGGGGGGCAGAGAGCCACACACAGTGGGCGAACGTGGGGGCGATAGTTTTTCATGAGCATTGCAATTCGAAACGTCAGCAAAGACTTTGGCAGCTTCAAGGCGTTGAACGATGTCAGTCTGGACATTGATTCAGGTGAATTGGTCGCGCTGCTGGGGCCGTCTGGCTGCGGCAAGACCACGCTGCTGCGCATCATCGCCGGGCTTGAAACGGCGGACCATGGCAACATCTTGTTCAGCGGGGAAGACACCACCGACGTGCATGTGCGCGAGCGCAACGTGGGCTTTGTGTTTCAGCACTATGCGCTGTTTCGCCACATGAGCGTGTTCGACAACGTAGCCTTTGGCTTGCGCATGAAGCCACGCGCCACACGCCCGAGCGAGGCGGTCATCAAGCAAAAGGTGCACGACCTGCTGGGCCTGGTGCAATTGGATTGGTTGCACGACCGCTACCCGGCGCAGTTGTCCGGCGGCCAACGCCAGCGTATTGCATTGGCGCGCGCGCTGGCGGTCGAGCCCAAGGTGTTGCTGCTGGACGAACCCTTTGGTGCGCTGGACGCCAAGGTGCGCAAGGAGTTGCGGCGCTGGCTGCGCCGCCTGCATGACGACCTGCATGTGACCAGCATCTTTGTGACCCACGACCAGGAGGAAGCGCTGGAGGTGGCTGACCGCGTGGTGCTGATGAACAGCGGCAAGATCGAACAGATCGGCTCACCCCAGCAAGTCTGGGATCACCCGGCCAGCCCGTTTGTGTATGGCTTTTTGGGTGACGTCAATCTGTTTCACGGTCGCGCCCATGAAGGCGAAATGCATATCGGGCAGGCCCAGCATGGTGTGCGCCTGGCTAGCCCCGAGCATGCTTCTGCGCAGGACGCGAAGGCCTTTGCCTATGTGCGGCCGCACGATCTGGATGTACAACGCTACGTCTCAGGCGCCGTCCACAGTGGCATAGTGGCCAAGCTGGTGCGCGCTATTGTGGTGGGGCCGATTGCTCGGCTGGAAATGCTGCCGGATGACAGCAGCGCAGCGGGCAGCGGCGATATCATCGAGGCGCAGATTGGTGCGCAGGAATACCAGGCTCTGAGGCTGCGTGAAGGCGAAATGGTCGTGTTGACGCCGCGCAAGGCGCGGGTGTTTGTGGCGCAGGAAAACTGACTCCACCTTTTGCGCAAGTTGGTTGGCGCAAAGTCCCGGCATGTGTGAGCAATGTACTATTGCTGGATGACCGCATTCGGCAATGAAAGGACCAGCATGCACGAAGAGGAAAAATTGCGCGCCCAAGGTTGGGAGGCACACTGATGGGCGGTAATGCACTCAAGTCCCATGTCGCCATTCGGCTGACAAAACACGACTATGACCGCGTTGCCGAGCGCTGTCTGAACGTGCTGCGGGCACTCTATCCAACCGGTCGATTTACGGCCATTGAGGCCTACCATGACAAGTCCGATTTTGGTGATCTGGATATTGCACTTACGGCGGAAAATTACAATCCGCTTCAAGCCGCAACGGCACTCGGTGCCGTGGAAGTGGTGCGCAACAGTTCGGTCACGTCCATTGGCGTGTTGGCAAATCCTGATGCACCGCGGGAGCGAGCTGGTGAAGTTTTTCAGGTCGACCTCATCCAGCTGAATGCTGAAGAATTTGACTACGCGTTGGGGTACTTCAGTTTCAACGACTTGGGCAACCTCATTGGCCGGACCGCACACAAGGCCGGTTTGACCCACGGGCACAACGGGCTGTGGTTCTACCTGCGCGAAGGGGACTACCTGTTTCGCAACATTCTGCTGACGCGGGACTATGCCGCGGCACTCACCTTTTTGGGCTATGACCCCGAACGTTTTGCCAAAGGTTTCAATAACCTGGAAGAGATATTTGAATACGTGGCGGGCTCTGCATTCTTCAACCGGGATATTTTTCTACTGGAAAATCGCAACGCACAGTCCCGCGTGCGTGACCGCAAACGCAAGACGTACACGGAGTTTTTGAAATGGTGCGAGGCGCGCCCTGACTTGCCCGCCTACCAGTACCCCACCGAGAAGCGCGTGTGGATGCCCCGCATTGCAGAGCACTTTGCGCACTTCCAGGCGGAATACGACGATGCCATGGCTGAGCTGGAGCGCCAACGCGCCGTCAAGGCACGGTTCAATGGCCAGTACGTAACGGAACTAACGGGGCTCCAAGGCAAGGAGCTGGGCATCTTCATGAAGAACTTCCGCGAAGCCTTTGAAGATGTCGCGGCCATGCATACGTACATCCTGCAAAGCTCGGTCGATACGCTTGCCACGCGCGTCAAGGCCTTGGCAGTAACGCTGCAACTTGTGCCTTAAAACGGTGGGCAAACATTGCGATAGACGTGTTTTGGTTACCCCGGATGGCGTACTGCTTAACCTGAGCATTGCCCTCTCTAGCGACGAGCGCAACCAACGCAACTAACGCAAGTCAGTGAAACTAGCGTCCGACAGAAAACAAGATCGCGTTGTTCACCGCAAACACCGCTCCATCGGCTCCAATGATGGTGGGCGTGTAGGCCTCCCCCACGCCGCTGGTGAGTTGTACCCGTTCCGTGAGCTGGTTGGTGGCCATATCCCAGCGGTAGAGATAACCGTCTTCGTTGTTCACCAGAATGGACTTGGTGAAGGGGTCGACCGCAGCGGTGTTGATGCACCATTCCTTCACGCCCAGCGGGTAGCCGGGGTCGACGGTTTGCCCGAGTTGGGTTTGAATCTCGCGCATCACCGGTAAGCCGGAAATGGTGTCGGCCTGGCTTTGTTGTGGGTCCAGTACGGCGATGCGATTCTTGCCATCACCCGTACCTGAGCCCGCGTAGTTGTTGTACTTGGTCATCAGCAGATAACGCGATGACCCGGTGTAACTGGCCACCATGCTGGCCGGCACCATGGAGGCTGTGTCATCCCAGCCAAAGGAGCCAGGTATCTTGCTTTGCGCAAGCGTCGCGTCAAAGTGCAGCAGCCAGCCGCGCGAATTGTGACTTTGACTGACAGCCTCCAATACACCGTAGTAAACATCTCCGTCCGAACCAACCGACGGCGACGATGTGCCATCATCATTGATGCGGGCCGGAACGCCAAGTTTGGGATCTAGCAAGGGAGCGACGGCCTTGGTGGCCAGCGTGGTGCTGTCCAGGGCCAACAGAAATCCAGTCTGGATGGTGCCGGTTACAACCGGCGTATTGACGGCCACATACACCGTCTTGAAATCAAGGGACAAGGCCGGCGCGCAATTGGTGGCGATCTTGTCGATGCCGGGGTTTGCGCTGGCGGCCTTGGCGCCGACCCAGATGCCGCTGCCGTCTGGCGCAACGCGGGCCAGCCCGCTTTGCAGTCCAGCGGGGTTGGCTCCGGTCACAACGAAGCCAAAGAATATGTTGCCGTCGTTGTCTGCAGTCAAGGGCGTGCTGATGAAGACGTTGGCGTCAAACGTCGCTTTGGCTGCAGCGTATTGGCTGGCACCGTAGAAGACGACACTTTGCACGGTGGCGTTTGCGGAATCAGCGTCGCTGCGCACCATGAGTTTGCCGCCGACAGCTGGCGCGAACAGGCGATTGGACCGGGTCAACACCATGCCAACGCTGGGCGTCCAACGGTGGGGTGGCAGCGCGTAATCGGTTGCCATGGTCCACAGTGCCGTGCCGCTGCCACCGGAAAAAGCGTTGAAGCTGAAGCCATCCAAAGCCCCGGTTTTGACCGGCACGATGACCGTATTTTTGGCGGTGACAACAGGGGAGCCATAGTGGATCAACAACGCACCAGTCGACGTGCGTTGCGGCTGCAAATCCATGGACGTGCTCCATTGGATGCGGTTCAACGGCTGCGTGGCAATGCCGCTCTGGGCGGTGTGCTGCGCGTCGCCACCGTAGCCCCACCAGGGCGAGCCGGTTACCGGCACCGGAGTGGGCGTTGGAGTGGGTGCTGGGCTGGTACCACCGCCTCCACCGCCACAACTGGCCAGACTGGCAATCGAAGTCAGGGTCAGTAGCATTGTGCGGCGGGATACGGGTGTAGACGTGTTCGTATGCGTAGAAGAATTAGTTTGGTGCATGGGTCATTCAATCAAGGTAGTTCAAAATCGCCTGGCGCTTCCGATAGCATGCTCAGGTCCAATGGGCGTATGGCGCCCATCCACAGGGCGCGATCCCGGTGGTCCAACAACTCGTTATCACTCAGTGGGTGCACAAAGACGACCAGGCCGCCTCGTTGCATCGCAAGCCACGGCACCAGCAGCCCAAACACTTCCGGCTTGAATGCCAGTTGGCAACTCCAGTCCGGGTGCGGACCGACCGGCCTTTCGTGCACCCGGCCCATCAGCACGTCAAATTGCGCAGCCGCCGCCAGACACAGGCTGCGGGCCTGCTCCTGCGTGGCCTGTGAGAAGTACACATGCGCGTGAAAACCGCGGATGGTGGGGCAGGGGTTGGTGATGGTTTCCATGGGTCGCTGATGGTACTAGCAGTGGTACAAAATGGCCTAGGGTGTAACCCGGTAATCCACCGCATGCGCCTCCCACGGCAAGGGAATTTCCCAACGGTGCAGCATGCGCGCCAGCTCCTTGTTGGTCAGGCTGCTGTTGCGTTTTTGGTTGCGTGAAAACACGATGTCGTGTGGGGCTTCCAGATAGACCAGGTGCACCTGTGCGCCATAGGCATACAGCAGGTCCAAGGTCTTGTTGCGCATCTGCTGGCTCAGGTGCGTTGCGTTCCACACGAAGGGTGCGTGCTGGCGCAGCAGGCCTTTGGCTTTGTCGATCGCAAAGTGTGCCGCCATGCCGTCGTTTTCACCATGTTTGAGACCCAACTCGGCCTTGGCATCGTCAAACGAAACCACTGCCACATCGCGGGCATGGGCCGCCACCCAAGTGTCCTTGCCCGATGCCGGCAGGCCACTGAGCACAGTCACGCGCGACCCGTCAGGCTGAAACATGTCACTGTCAATATGCACTTGCTCGCCACGCGCATACAGCAGCCGGGTGTGCGCAGACGCGGCGGCGCGCGGCGTTTTCAGGCAGCCATCTTCGCGCGCCAGTTCTTCGAACAGGTCAATGTCATCCAGACGCGCCTGCTGGTCGATGCAGATGCGCCCCTGCATGTCACTGCGTGCGACACAGATCAGATCCAGCACATCCAGTTCCCACGACAACTTTCTGGCGATGAACTCGGGTGACTCACCCTTGCGCGAATCGAATGCATAGAACGGCACCTGGTGCGACGCGATGATGCGGCAGATGGCCTCGCGCACGGCAAACGGCGCGTCAAGCTGCCACAGCAAGGCCCGCACATCAATGGCGCCACGGCGCGAATGGCCCGGTTGCCCCACGTGGCCAGTAGCCGGGTCGACGACGGTCGTTTCGGGTTTGCACAGATCGTGCAGCAAGGCGGCAAAGAACAGCACTTCGCGCTGTGCGCCATGGGACTGTTGAAAGTGCGGCGCCGCCAGCAGGGCGTCGAGCACCATGCGCGTGTGGATGCCGACATTGCCCTCCGCATGGTAGCGCGCGCTCTGTGGCGTGGTCTCTAACAGCCGCAGCCGCGGAATGGCGTCACAGCAGTCCGCCCAGTCGTATCCCTGTGACGTGTCACTGGGGCACAGGCCTTTGAGTTGCGTGTAGTTCATGGCGACTCCTTTACCGTGCCAGTGGTTGGCCAGCCCACAATCGGTAGGGGAGCATATAGATCGACACCCACCGCCAAGCCATTGGGCACGATGGGCCGCGTGCTATGGTGCGAGCCAGAGTCCAGTATGGTTTGCACAAAATCCGGGCGAACCCATTTGTAGCGCCCTAGCACCTGGTGCGCATCCTCGATCTTGATGTACAAACCCTCCGCCAGATCTGACTTGTCGGTCTGACGCCAGCACAGTGCTGGGTCCAAGGCCTGCCGCAGCACCACTGTTTCAAACGCAGTGCGCCAGCCAATGCCTTTTGCCAAGGAATGGCGCACCATGGTTTGCAAGGCCTTGGGTTTGGCGGGCATGGGTCCAGTGTGCAAGACCGGAACACTGACAACGGGTGAATCTTTCAGCAGCCATTGCCGGCGTGCGGTGCTAAGAAACACATGTTCCTGGCGGTCAAAAATGTCGAACTCGCAAAAGTAGTGTGGCAACTGGTCATAGCTCACGGAATGCTTGGCATACCGCCATTCGCCGTACAGCACATAGCGGTCCTCCAGTCGTTCCAGCAGTCGGCCTTCATGGGCCTGCGCCCATTGTTTGAAGGGCGCAAACTGCCGTTCGCGGCCACCACCAGTCAGGTAGTGGCCACGCGACTGCAGCAGCATGCCGCCGCTGGCCGTGAATGATATGGCGGCGTTGGCGCCGTCGAGTTTTTCCTCAAACACGGCGTGTTGCCCGGCCAATGTTGTCAGCAACACGTGGTCTTGCCCCTCGTCGCCTGCTTGCAGGCGGGAGCCTTCGATATGCGCAGTCCGGGGATATTTCAGGATCTGCAGGGAATGGATGGTGTCATCGACAGCGGCGGTCGATGCGTGAATGGCGGACATGGTCGTCTCCTGGTTCAAATGGTTGAACCAACGACTCGGTTGCGCGGTGCGGAACGTTCTGGGTGCTTTGCTGCCGTAATGGCTATGGGCGGTGACGGCACGGAGGGTTTTTGCATCGGCCCGGCTCAGAACAAAAGCAGTAGCTGCCTGAGGCGGGTGGCGGTCGTCGGCTTAGAGGGCGGCGGTGATGCAAAACATGGTGAACTCCGTGGCGGTTCGATTGATACAAGGCTGCGAAGTGTAGCGAAGCTTGCTACAACCCGCAACCCCGCATCAACAACGACACCACATGTTCCGTGGCCCGCGCATAGTCTTTGTTGGTCATGGCTTTGCGCCCCAGCACCGTGCAGACCTGCACATCGAAGTCGGCGTAGGTTTGGGTCGCGGCCCAGATGGTAAAGAACAAGTGAGTAGGGTCCACCGGGGCCATCTGCCCCGCAGCGATCCAGCCTTGCACCACGGCCGCCTTGTCTTGCACCATGGGGCGCAACTCCGTGTTCAAGATATTTTTGAGCACCGGCGCACCGTTCAACATTTCGTTGGCAAACACCTTGGAGCCGTCCGGGCGCTGCGCGGTCATGGCCATCTTGGCGCGGATGTATTGCTCCAGTGCGGTGCGCGGGTCGGCGTCCTTGGTGATGCCATTGGCCGGAACCAGCCAGTCGCTCAAGATGCGTGCCAGCACTTCGCGGTACAGCACCTCCTTGCTGCCAAAGTAGTAGTGCAGATTGGCCTTGGGCAGGCCACTGGCGGTGGCAATGGCGGCCATGGTGGCACCGCCAAAACCGGCGCGGGCAAACACTTTTTCAGCGGCACGCAGGATGCGGCTTTCATTGGTCTGGCGGATCTGGCCCTTGGTTGCGTCGTCTTCTGTTGCGGCGCTTGGTGTGGTCAATGCGTCAGAGGCAAGTGAGGTCATGGTGCGTGGGTTTATCGTGGCGAAAAAAGGGTCGCATCTCCATGGATGCGACCCCGGTGGTCATGGTCAATTGCGTAAAAGGTGCAGCAGTTTACTTGGCAGCGGCATCCCATATCACGTGCGACATGGCTGCCGCACCAGGGTCTTTTTTGATAACCGGCGAGCTGCCGCCGGCCAGCAACACCTTGACGGTGCGCTCATAGGCGGCAGGTTCCAGGTAACCTATCTTGGGGGTACCGGCATTGGTGATCAGCTTGGCCACGTTTTCCATCTGACGTTTTTGCACCTTCAATGTGGCACTGCCGGATGCATCGGCAGCGACCACAATCTTGGCGGCTTCCTCAGGGTTCTTGACCGCATCGTTCCAGCCCTTGAAGGTGGCCTTCAGGAACTTGGCCATGCGTGCGACAAAGGCCGGGTCTTTCAGCTTGGGCTCCATCACATACAAGCCGTCTTCCAGCGTGGCCACACCTTCTTTTTCATAGAAGAAGGTCACCAGGTCAGTTTCCTTGACACCCGCGTCCACCACCTGCCAGTACTCGTTGTAGATCATGGTCGATATGCAGGCGGCCTGGTTTTGCAGCAGCGGGTCGACGTTGAAGCCTTGCTTCAGGATCTTGATGTCCGTGTCGGGCTTGTTGCCCAGTTTGGCCATCCAGTTCAGGAATGGGTACTCATTGCCACCGTACCAGACACCCAGGGTTTTGCCCTTCAAGTCTTTGGGCGTTGCCACGCCGCTGGATTTCTTGCAGGTCAGCATCAGGCCCGACTGGTTGAACACCTGGGCAATATTGACCAGGGGCACGCCGGCCTCGCGCGAGGCCAGGGCCGACGGCATCCAGTCCACCACGACGTCGGCGCCGTTGCCGGCAATCACCTGCGCCGGCGCAATGTCGGGGCCACCGGGTTTGATGGTCACGTCCAGCCCCTCGGCCTTGTAGTAGCCCTTGGACTGTGCCACGTAGTAGCCGGCAAACTGCGCCTGCGGCAGCCACTTGAGCTGCACGGTCACCTTGTCGGCCGCATGCGCGGTCATGCCACAGACTGCTACGACGGCGGCCATCAGGCCTTTGCTCAACAGAGAAAATCGGGTCATGAAACACTCCTAAGGGTTGGGAATAAAACAAAACGACGGGGCAATACAACGCATCATTTGTACCATGCACATTATTTGCCACGAATGGACGGGTGCCAGAACGCGGCGCGCCGTTCCAGTTGCACAAGCAAGGCGTAGGCCAGCGACCCGGTAACGGCCGCCACCACGATGGCGCCCCACACCAGTGACATGTTCATGCGCGCAGCTTCGGTAGAAATGCGAAAGCCCAGGCCCACCGTCGGGGAACCAAAAAATTCGGCGACGATGGCGCCAATCAGCGCCAGTGTGGCATTGACCTTGAGCGCACCAAACATGAAGGGCGTGGCCGCCGGCAGGCGCAACGACCACAGCGTGCGGCTGTAGCTGGCGGCGTAGCTGTGCATCAGTTCACGCTCCAGCTTGCCACTGGCCTGCAACCCGGCCAGCGTGGACACCAGCATGGGGAAGAAGGTCATCAACACCACCACCGCCGCCTTTGACGGCCACTCAAAACCAAACCACATCACTGCAATCGGCGCTACGGCGACCAATGGCACGGTGCTGGTCAGTGACGCCAGCGGCAGCAGACCGCGCTGCAGGAATGGCAGCCGATCGATTGCCACCGCCACGGCAAACCCCAGGCCGCTGCCCAGCAGCCAGCCCACACACACGGCCTTGAGCACGGTCTGGCTGAAGTCGCCCCACAGCTTGGCGTAGTTTTCTGCCATGGCTTGCACGATCAGTGTTGGTGCAGGCAGCAGCACGCGCGGCACTTCAAACGCAACCACCAGCATTTGCCAGAAGTACAGCACCCACAGGCCGAACAAGGCGGCGGTCAGCACACCGTCAAACCGTGTGCCCTGGATGGCCGCGACGCGGCGAATGGTCCACAGGGCGGCCACGCCCAAGGTCACCAGCATCAACCAGAACACGGTAGTGGGTGGAGTAGTGCCTTGGGCAGAAGGGTGCAGGAATAGCAAGCTGGCCACGACTAGCGAAGCGACAACAACGGCTGCTGTCATGCTGCGAGACGGCTTGCGCGTGGTCGGCGGCAAGGGCCTAATGTGTGCTGCTGGCGCGCTGGGCTTTGTCATGGCTGCCTCCGGTGGCGCAGCGCCAAGTGTTCGGTGCCGGCCACCGCGGTCGTCAGCACCAGGCCCAGCAGGGCCGACATCACCAGGGCCGACCAGATGGCCAGCGTGTTGCCATAGTAGGAGCCGGTCAGCAGGCGCGCGCCCAAACCAGCGGTGGCGCCAGTCGGCAGCTCGGCCACCATGGCGCCGACCAGGCTGGCGGCAATGCCCACGCGCAGGGCCGGAAACAAAAACGGCAGCGCGGCGGGCAGGCGCAGCAGCCACAGTGCCTGCCAGCGGGTGGCGGCATAGGTGTGCATCATTTCGGTTTCGATAACCTGGGGCGAGCGCAGGCCCTGCACCATGGCCACGGTGACCGGAAAGAAGCTCAGGTACATCGCAATCACCGCCTTGGGCGCCAAACCCTCCAAACCCAGGCTGCCCAGAATCACCAGCACGATGGGCGCGATGGCCAGCACCGGCACGGTTTGCGAGGCGACGATCCACGGCAGCAGCGCGCGGTCCAGCGTGCGCGAATGCACGATCAGCACCGACAGCAGCAACCCCAAGGCGGTGCCCATGACAAAGCCAACCAAGGTGGTTTCACCGGTGACTGCCACGTGGAACAGCAGGTTGCGTGGCGAGTCCAGCGGCCAGTCAACCAGGCTGGACCAAAAATCCAGCGCAATCTGGTGCGGTGCCGGCAGCACGGGGCGCTCCATGTTCCAGGTCGTGCGCAAAAGGTCTTGCCAGGTCCAGGGGTTGCCCGTGGGAGTCAGCACGCGTTCTATGGCGCCGGTCGCGTTCATGGCGCAGGCTGCGCCGTACCAAAGCAACAGCAAGACCAGCAGCATCACCGCCACCGGCAGGCCGTTGTGCCAGGCCCGAAAGGCGATGGAGCGGGGTGGCGGTTTATTCGAGGTGGCCATCGGCAAGGGCTTCGCGCACCTGGTGCGCCACGTCCATAAAGGCCTGGGTATCGCGCAGACCCAGATGGCGCGTATCCGGCAGCGGCGATTGAATGACTTTCACGATCCTTCCTGGCCGTGGTGACATGACGACAATACGGGTCGACAGGTACACGGCTTCCGCAATGGAATGGGTTACAAAGACCACCGTGCGGCGCTCGCGCTGCCACAGTTGCTGCAACTGCTCATTGAGCCGGTCGCGGGTGATTTCGTCCAGTGCGCCAAAGGGCTCGTCCATCATCAGAATCTTGGGCTCGAATGCCAGCGCACGCGCAATCGATACCCGTTGCTGCATGCCGCCCGACAACTGCCACGGGTATTTGCCTTCAAAGCCCTTCAGACCGACCCGTTCCAGATGCGCCATGGCCACGGTTCGGCTGTGCGCCGCCTGGCCGCCCTGGATTTGCAGCGGCAACATCACATTGCCCAAAACGGTGCGCCAAGGGAACAAGGCAGGTGCCTGGAACACATAACCATAGGCCCGGGCCAGGCGCGCATCGTGCGGGCTGACACCGTTGACCAGAACCGTTCCTTCGCTGATTTGCTCCAGATCGGCAATCACCCGTAGCAGCGTGGTCTTGCCACAGCCAGACGGGCCGATCAATGAAACAAATTCGCCCTCGTCAATGCGCAGGTCAATATTGCTCAGGGCTTTGACCGGCGTATCGGCCGTCTGGTAGACCAGACTGGCATTGCGGACCTCCACTGCAGCAGCGGAAGAAGGGGTCGGTGCGCGAACGTTGGCGGTAGCTGGGTTGGTAGTCATAGACAAAAGCTAACCAAATGGTCAAGTTATTGTAGACCTGCTTGCAAGTTCCGTACCGCAATCTAGCGCCTTATGCGGATTTACCCTCCCCGGTATTTACCCGCGTATGCCCGCGCCCACAGGCAATCAGATCGGCTCAGTGCGCTGCTGCAGCCACGCCAGCGCGGCCCCGCTGACCAGTGGACTCAAGCGTGCCCGCACCGTCTGGTGGTAGGCATTGAGCCAGCTGATCTCTTCGGCGTTCAGCAATTCCACGGCAATGCAGCGGGTGTCAATCGGGCACAGGGTCAGGGTTTCGAATTCCAGGAAGTCGCCAAACTGCTCTTGCGTAGTGGCCGGCACATTGAGCACCAGGTTTTCAATGCGCACGCCCCACTGGCCGGCACGGTACAGGCCGGGCTCAATGGAAGTAATCATGCCCCGCTGCATGGCCATATTGGCATCGGGAATGGCCTTTGAAATACTTTGCGGTCCTTCATGCACAGCCAGAAAGTAACCCACGCCGTGACCCGTGCCGTGACCGTAATCCATGCCGTGTGCCCACAAGGGCGCACGGGCCAGCGCGTCGAGCATCGGCGACAAGGTACCCAGTGGAAAGCGGGCCCGCGACAAACCAATGGTGCCTTTGAGCACCAGCGTGTAGTCGCGCTTTTGCGCGGCACTGGGTGAGCCAATCGGCCAGACGCGGGTGATGTCGGTGGTGCCACCGGGATACTGGCCGCCCGAGTCGATCAGCAACAGGCCGTTGCCTTCAATGATGGCGTGGCTGGCGGCGGTGGCACGGTAGTGCGGCATGGCGCCATTGGCATTGAAGCCGGCGATGGTGTTGAACGACAGGCCGACAAAGCCCGGGCGCTTGGCGCGCTCGGCGGTCAGCTTTTCGTCAATCGTCAGTTCGGTGATGCGTTCACGGCCCAGTGCGGCTTCAAACCAGGCGTAGAAGTTGCACATGGCTGCACCATCCTGCTCCATGGCTGCGCGCACATGGACCGCCTCGGGCGCGCCTTTGCGGCTTTTGAACAGCACCGTGGGGTTGATGGCTTCCACTACCTTCACGGCTGGCGCCGCGCTTTCGCGCAGACCCAGTGTGACCCGGCGCGGGTCCAGCAGCAGCACGGCGGTGGCTGGCAATGCAGCCAGTGCGGCGCCGGCCTGGGCGTAGTCGCGTACCAGCACGCCATCTAGTTGCAGGCGTGCGGCCAGTTCGGCGCCTACCTTGCCGGGGGCGACAAATAGCGTGGCGGTTGTCGCGTCAATCAGCGCATGGGCCAGAAAAACCGGGTTGTAGGACACGTCAGAGCCGCGCAGGTTGAACAACCAGGCAATGTCGTCCACGGTGGATATGAAATGGTGGCTGGCACCGCACTGCGCCATGGCGGCGCGTACCTGGGCCAGTTTGGCGCTGCGTGGTGCACTGGCAAAGGCGGCATCGTGTTCATAGATCGGCGCTAGCGGCAAGGACGCGCGGTCCGGCCAGATGTGGGCAAATACGTCGGTATCGGTGCGCAGCGTGGCGCCGACCTTTTGCAGGGCATCGCGCAATTGCTGCGCGGCCGCCAAACCCAGTACCGCGCCGTCCACACCGACGGATTGCCCGGCCTGCACCTGCTGCGCCAGCCACTGCACGTGATGTGTGGCAGCACCGCTGTCGATCTTGACCAGCTCAATGCCGCTGTGGGCCAATTCGGTCTCGGCCTGGGTCCAGTAGCGGCTGTCGGCAAACAGCGCAGCACGCGTGCCGGTCACGGCCAGCGTGGCCATGGAGCCAGTAAAACCGGACAGCCACTCGCGCCCTTGCCAGCGCGCTGGCAGGTACTCTGACAAATGGGGGTCGCTGGATGGCACCAGGCATGCCGCCAAGCCCAGCTCCTTCATCGTGAGCTGGGTGGCAGCAATGCGCTGGGCAAAAACAGAAGGCGTGGCAGTCATCGCGGATCCTTGTGGGAAGGGTGGCAGTGCCCGGGTAGGGCGCAAATCCGCGATTGTAGGACGCGGCTTATAGCCGCGTTACGCCCGGCAAATAGCCGACCAATTCGCCATTCACATACAAGGCGCCTTCGGGGGCGCCGGCTTCGGCATAAAACTCCAGCACCACGTCGCCGCGGGTGCGGCTGCGGCTGCGCTCGGCTGCGCTGAGTGCGCGTGACAGTCTGGCCAAGACCAGGCTGGCGCCGCGCAACAGTGCGGCCAACGGGCGGCGCAACGATGGACCGCGTGGCGCGTAGTAAGGCAAATTTCCGGTGTGCAAACTTTCGAACATGACAATGTCTCCTGGCTGGGCGACCGCGTCATTGGCGGGCGCCGGATTGAGCTAACAACTGGGCGGTCTGGGGTGTCCTGGCGCAACGCGTCGGCAACCCGAGCGGGATCGCAGGGTGGGGCACTTAGATGTGGGTAGCAATGCAAATGTGTTCATGAAGACTCCTTCTCGGCAAATAAAAAAGGCCCGGGGCATTGCGCACCCGGGCCGTTGTGACAGACGCAACACGTGGCGTTGCGTTCAGTTCACGATGGCCCCCGGACGGGTGCGCAGGTTGATCCCAGTCGTCAAGTCACGGTCCAACGGCTTCACCGACAGCTGCGCCAGGCGCAAACCGCGGTAAACAAATTCAGTAGAAAAAAGGACCATGACTAACGGTTGGGGGTTGATCGGACTTGCAGTGTCTGCCACTCAAAAGCGGAACAATTACTGCAAACTTGCTCAAATGATAAACGAACTGTTATCAAGAGCAAGTGAAATTTATCCAGTGGAACCAGGCGTTACTTCTTTTGTCGCAAGGGTGCAACACCGACTTGCGAGCGCAACCACAGTGCGTGGGCGTCGGCCGGGGTTGGGACAGGTTTTGTGGGTGCGCCGCTCTTGGCGCCGGGTTTTGCCACCGGCTGGGCGATGTCCGGTGGGGGCGTCAAGACCTCCCCCAGCAGATCGAGCAGGCGGGTGCGGGCGCGCTGCGGGTGGCGCCGGTAGTAGGTCAGCACCAGTCCAATGATAAAGCGCTCGTCATCGTCGCGTGGGGCATGGCTGTCGCCGGGCGTATCGGCGACCGCCTGTGATTTGGCTGGCGCTGCGTTGCGCCCATGCACCTGGTCCATCCAACCATTGGGTTTGTGGCACAACTGCTCGAATTGGCGCGCCAGGCGCTCCCCGATCTGGCGCGAGCGCCCTTTGATCTGGCTCCAGTAGCTGGGTTGTATCTGCACCCGCTCCGCAAACCGGCCTTCCAGGCCTCGCAAAGTGGCGGCATCGGGATGTTTTATGGTGTTGTGCACAAATTCTTCGAACAAGGCCAGTGCGTTGTCAAAGCGGATTTGTGCCAGATCGACAGGACTGGACATAGTGCCAATGATAAACCTGCGTTGCGCAACCATCCGGTCTGAGCGCATTCCGGCTGATCCGACCTCGGTGCAGTCTGTCAGCGGTTTGGGTAGTGCATCGCGTGGCGCTGGCACACCACCTACGCAGGTGGATACAGTCTAGCCATCTAAAGTAGTCAAGCGAGTGCAGCCGCCATGAATTCCCCTTCCAACTTTCCCCAAACCGTGGCCAGCACCTGGTCGAGCTTTTCCAAGGCGTGTGTCTCGACCTTCCACCGCTACGCCAGCTGGCTGGTCAGCATCAGCTGGAAACGGTTTTTTCTCCTCTCCATCCTGCTGATCATTGTGATGGGCATCCTGCACGATATTCCACCGTTCAGCTGGCAATATACAGAGATGACGATGGACAAATCGTCCAAATCCCCTAAAACGCCCAACTCACCCAAGCTGCGCAACGATGCGTCAAAAACAAAGCCGAATGCCACCCCCAGCGGCCGCAATGAGGGCGTTGACTTCTCCATCGACGAGAAGGGTGTTCATATAAGGTCCAGCACGACGACGCCCGCAGCGCCAGCACCGGCTGCGCCAGCGGCACCAGCGTCTGCCATGGCTGAGCCCAAGGGCCCCGATCTGTCCGACGACGGAACGCCGTTGCCCCCCGGTGCAGACGTAAAAGAGGCCCGCAAGGCCCAGGCTGACGCCCGCAGAGCCAGGGACGAGGCCCGCCGTGAGTTCGAGGAAGCCATGGAAGAAATTCGGCAAGAGGCCAAGCAAACCGCGCTGGAGGCGGCAGAAGCCCTGAATATGCATGTGACTACGCACAAATACGGCGAGCCCATCATGCCGCTGACGATGTGGTTCATTCTGCTGTCCGGCATCATCAAGGTCACCTACAAGGGCCGCATCGCCGCCGAAGCCAAGGCGGCACAAGCCACCGAAGTGGCCGAATCCGAGTCGCTCAAGCGCCAGGTCATCGAAGCCCGCATGGCCGCCATGCAGGCACAGGTAGAGCCGCACTTTCTGTTCAATACGCTGGCCAGCATCGACCATTTGATTGAGACCGACCCGCCACGCGCCAGCATCATGCAAAAGAACCTGATCGCCCTGCTGCGTGCCAGCATGCCCACCATGCGCGAAGCCAATGCCCAGAGCTCGAGGGACCTGGGACGCGAATTGGCGGTGATACGCCCCTACCTGGAAATTCTGAAGGTGCGCATGGAAGAGCGTCTGCAGACGGAATTGCGTGTCAGCGAGGGTCTGTACTCGGCCGAGTTTCCGCCGATGATGCTGCAAAGCCTGGTAGAAAACGCGATCAAGCATGGCCTGGAGCCCAAGGCCGAAGGCGGCCATTTGACCGTGACCGCAGAAATCGTGCATGGCAAACTGGCCGTCACCGTGGCCGACACCGGCCTGGGCTTTGGCAAGGCGGCCACCGCCGGCACCGGCATTGGCTTGAGTAACATCCGGGAACGTCTGGCCCTGCTGTATGGTGGCAAGGCCAGCCTGACCATCAAAGAGACGCCGGGTGGCGGAACATCGGTCACTATCACCGTGCCCTATGTCGCCCGCACCGAAGAAGACGGGCCGGCGAGCGCCTAAACTCAAGTGCAATAACATTGAACAAGAATTGGAGAAACGCACATGACCCGTGCCCTGATTGCCGATGACGAACGCCTGATGCGCGAGCAGTTGCGCGCGCGCTTGCAAGAAGTCTGGCCCGAGCTGGAAATTGTGGCCGAGGCCAAGAATGGCCAGGAGGCCGTGGCGTTGACCGAACAACACCACCCGGACATCGTATTCCTGGACATCCGCATGCCAGTGTTGACTGGGGTCGACGCGGCGCGGCAGATCGCCCAACTGCCCACACATGACGAAGCCGATGGCTGGCCCGGCTGCGAGATTGTGTTTATTACCGCCTACGACCAGTATGCGGTGCAGGCCTTTGAACAAGGCGTGGTCGACTACGTGCTCAAACCCGCCGAACGTGAACGACTGATGGTCACCGTAGAGCGCATCCGCAAGCGCATGGCGGAGCGCGGCGCGCCGCCCGCCGCCGGTAGTGACGATCTGCCAACGCCCATGCCAGCCCATACGCCGGACATGCAGCAGTTGTTGCAACGCCTGGCGGGGCAGCTCAACCCCCAGGGGCCGGCCAAATTGCAATGGATACAGGCCACCGTGCGCCAAAGCATTCAGATGATCCCGGTGGAAGACGTGCTGTTCTTTGTCTCCGATGAAAAATACACCCGGGTCCAGACCGCAACAGTGGAAGCGCTGATACGCAAACCCATCAAAGAGCTGGTGGAAGAGCTGGACATGCAACTGTTCTGGCAAATCCACCGCTCCACGCTGGTCAATGTGAAAGCGGTTGCTGGCGTCAGCCGTGACGAGCGCGGTCGCCAACTGGTCAGTGTGCGCGGACATCCCGAAAAACTGGAGGTGAGCCGCAGCTACACCGGGCTGTTCAAGGCGATGTAGTCGCGATGTTCATGGTTCGCCTGTTTCGCCTGTTGGGCCATCTGCCTTTGGTCTGGATGCATCGCCTGGGCGCAGCATTGGGCTGGCTGGTGTGGATGGCATCCAGCGCCTACCGCGGCCGTCTGGAATCGCAAGCCCGTGCCGCAGGATTCAGCCCCAGCCAGTACCGCCCCGCTGTGGCTGCGATTGGCGCCATGGTCACCGAACTGCCCTGGCTGTGGTTGCGCCCCAAAAACAAAGGCGTGCTGCACCTGGTGCGTTGGGACGGCGTAGAGTTGTTCGAGGCCGCACTGGACGCAGGGCAGGGCGTCATTCTGGCGTTGCCCCACCTGGGTTGCTGGGAAATGATCGGCCAGTCATTGGCCGAACGCTTTGGCCCCACGCGTGGGCCGCTGGTAGCCCTGTACCGCCCGGCACGCAAGGAATGGCTGCGCCCCTTGGTTGCCAGTTCGCGGGACCGCCCAGGGCTGAAAGCCGTGCCCACCAGCGTGTCGGGGGTGCGCAGTTTGTTGCGCGTGCTGCGCAGTGGCGGCTACACCGCCATCCTGCCCGACCAGGTGCCGCCAGCCGGTCAGGGCGTTTGGGCGCCGTTTTTCGGCCGGCCAGCCTACACCATGACGCTGCTGCCACGCCTGGCCCAGCAAAGCGGTGCCCGCGTGCTGCTGTGCTGGTGTGAGCGGCTGCGCGGCTCAGCAGGTTTTGTCATGCATTTTGAGGCACTGGATGCGCCGGAACTGCATGACCCCGCAGCCACGCCAGAAGCCGCTGCCACGGCTGTCAATGCCGGCATGGAACGTCTGATACGCCGCAGCCCGGGTCAGTACCTGTGGTCCTACGCGCGCTACAAGCAGCCCGCCAAAGAAGCTGATTGAACCCCAAGGGGGCGTAGATGACCGCAGTTCTGTGCAGGGCCAATTCATAATCTCGGACCATGAATTTTTCTGAAATTATCAAAACTTTAAACCAGGCGTCGGCCTTCGATCTCTACCGCATGCGCGCAGCCATCGACCGGGTATTGGACGAACCGCGCTGGATGCAATCGGTGCAAAGCCGACTAAAGGTCGGACAGGAAGTCCAGTATTTCGATCCCCAGGCCAATGCGCTCAAGCGGGGCCAATTGCTCGAAATGCGCAGAAAACAGGCAGTAGTGCTGGACCGGGATGACGCCAGGCGCTGGTTGATTTCCTACGCGGCAATTAACCTGGACGGTAGCGATGTGCAGATCCGAGAACAAAAAGCGCAAGGATTGGGGCGCAACGAAGTCGCGATAGGCGATGTCGTCGGGTTTGTTGACCGCGACCAAAACCAGCGTACCGGAAAAATCATACGACTGAACGACAAGACGGTGTCCTTGCAATGCGGCAACACCCAGTGGCGCGTCGCTTACGCTTATCTGCACCGAGTGGTCGACGCCGACATCGAAGACCAGGACACCATCGAGGCAAGCGTTGTGCAACTACGCATCAATGATTCGCAAGGGTGAGCTGCATAGAGAATTCGAATTCCGGCCCGTTGTCAGGAGATGAAATTGCGCAACAGGCCGTTGCGCAATTGCCTTGGCGGCAGCGACCCGCGTTGTGTCGGGTCGGAATGCCGTTACGCTGTAACCGCTGCGACGGAGCGGCCAGCCAGGCCCTTGGGAATGGCCTGTAGTAGTTGCTGTGTGTACGCGTGCTGCGGATTGCGGTAAATCTCTTCCGCCAAACCTCGCTCCACAATCTCGCCCTGACTCATCACCAGCATATCGTCAGCCATGTACTTCACAACAGCCAGGTCATGGCTGATGAAGACATAGGACAGGCCAAATTCCTCTTGCAAATCCAACAGCAGGTTCAGCACCGTGGCCTGCACGCTGACGTCCAGCGCGCTGACGCTCTCGTCGCAGACAATGATCTCGGGCTTCATGCTCAGGCAGCGGGCAATGGCAATACGCTGGCGTTGGCCGCCGGAAAACTCATGCGGGTATTTGCCAAAGGCCTCGCGTGGCAGCCCTACCTTTTCCAGCAGGGCCAAGGCCATGCGCGCGCGCTCGTCTTCGTTCTTTCCGATGGAATGGATGCGCATGGGCTCCATCAAAATCTGCGCGATGGTAAAGCGCGGGTTCAGGCTGGCATACGGGTTTTGAAAAATGATCTGCACCCGGCTGCGGTACGGGCGCATTTGGTCCGCGTTCAGGTGGGTCAGGTCCTTGCCCTCAAACATGATGCTGCCGGCGGTGGCATCGGTCAGCCGGGTCAGCATCATGCCAACGGTGGTCTTGCCCGAGCCGGACTCACCCACCACACCCAGGGTGCGCCCCTTGTGCAACGTGAAGTTGGCTTCCTTGACGGCCTGGAACACGCTGTGCCCAAACAGCCCCTTCTTGAGCTTGTAGTCCTTGCGCAAACCACTGACAGTGACCAGCGGTTCCCCCGTGGTGGGCGCGCTGACGCGTTGCTCGGTAATGATGGGGCGGTTGTTCACAAAATCGTCAATGACCGGCAGCCGGCGCGGCCGGTTGTTCAGATCAGGGCGGCAGGCAATCAAGGCCTTGGTGTAGGAGTCTTTGGCCGCGTGGAAGATGGTGTCGACATCACCCGTCTCGCGCACCACGCCATGGCGCATCACAATGACCTGGTCGGAGATTTCACCGACCAGGCCCAGATCGTGGCTGATAAACAGCACGCTCATTTTCTTGCGCTGCTGCAGCCTGGCGATCAGATCGGTGATCTGGCGCTGCACCGTCACGTCCAAAGCCGTGGTGGGTTCATCAGCAATCAACAGCTTGGGTTCGCAGGCAATCGCAATGGCAATCATCACCCGTTGCTGCTGGCCGCCTGACAATTCGTGCGGATAGGCCTTGAGCCGCTGCTTGGGGTTGGGAATGCCAACCTCGGTCATCAGCTCCAACGCGCGGTCCAGCGCCTGGCGCGGATTCAGGTTCATGTGGATGCGCAGCACCTCGGCAATCTGCTCGCCTACCGTGAACACCGGGTTCAGCGAACTCATGGGCTCTTGAAAGACCACTGAAATGTCTTTGCCGCGCATGGCGCGGATGTCATCCATCGGCTCGGTCAATAGGTTGTGGTGGTTATAAATAATCCTGCTGTCGGCGCCGATGATGGCGTTTTCCGGCAGCAGGCGCACGATGCTCATCGCCGTGACGCTCTTGCCGCTACCGGATTCACCGACCAATGCCACGGTAGCGTTGTCGGGTATGTCAAAGCTCACGCCCTTGACGGCTTGCGCCGTCTCGGTCTTGCTCATGCGAAAGGAAACTTGCAGGTTTTGAACGCTGATCAGATTGGTCATAGTGTTCTTCAAGTGTTGAGGACAGAGCTTGCGGCGCTGCCGCTACGGTCTGTCCCGCAAGGTATTCAAATTAACGAAGTTTGGGGTCCAGCGCGTCGCGCAGGGCGTCTGTCAGCAGCGCAAAAGCTGTGACAAAGGTGGCCATCATGGTGGTGGCGGCTACCAACTGCCACCATTTGCCTTGCACCAATTCCGCCTGCGCCTCGGTCAGCATTGTTCCCCAGCTCACCATATCCAGCGGCACGCCCAAACCCAAAAACGACAAGATGACCTCGGCCTTGATAAAACTCACCACATGCAAGCTCAGTTGCACCAGCACCACGTGGCTGATATTGGGCAGTATGTGGGTGAACATGCGTGACGTATGGCTCGCACCAATGGCCTCGGCCGCACGTACATATTCACGTGAACGGTGTTTGATGTATTCGGCGCGCACCAGACGGTAAATGCCGGTCCAGCCGACCACGCTCAAAATCACGATCACGGTCCAGACGCCGCTGCTAAAAACCTTGGCCATGGGCCCGGACTTCAACACGGCGGCCACCGAGAACATCAGCAAGATGTAGGGAATGGAGGTGAACACGTTGTACACCCACTCCAAAAAGTCCCCGGTCTTACCACCAAAATAGCCGCCTATTGCGCCCAAAACGGTACCAATGATGGTGGCAAACAAAGCCGAGATCAGGCCCACGGTAATGGAAACCTGAGCCCCTTTGATCACCTTGCTGACGATGTCACGACCCAGCTGGTCTGCGCCGAATGGCAGTGTGTCGGATTTCTCGGTGGCGGAGGTCTTGAATTTTGCGGCGCGATCGGCCCATTCCTTGTAACGCGGCGCCAAGGGATCCACATCACTGATGTCGACGGCGCTACCGGTGGCACCTTCAACGACTGCAGTCTGGGATCCGTCCACGATCTTCCCGATGAAATGCGGTGGGGCAAAAGCGGTGCCGACCTCTTTTTGCCAATCCTTGGCGATCAGACCAAGCTGTGCCAGAACGACTAAGCCAATGAAGAGCAGCGTGATGGTGAGGCACACCATGCCGACCCGATTGCCCTTGAGACGCTTCCAAGCCGACGCCCAAACACCTGGCGAATGGGGCAGCGCTTGCAGAATATCGACACTCATTTCAACACCACCCGTGGATCGACAAATTTGTAAAGAACGTCGGTCATCAAATTGATGACCATGGTCAGCGCTGCCAAGTAGACGGTGGCAGCTTGAATCACGGGGTAGTCGCTGCGGTTAACCGCTGTCACGACCTCTCGGCCCAACCCGGGCATGGAGAAAAATACTTCAATTAGAAACGAGCCAATGAATACACCCGGCAATTGGGTCGCCACATTGGTCAAGATTGGAATCATCGCGTTGCGCAAGACGTGCTTGAACAAAATGGTGTTTTCAGGCACGCCTTTGGCTCGGGCTGTGCGCACGTAATCGTGCCCAATTTCGTCCAAAAAGAAACTACGGTATAGGCGCGTTTCGGGCGCCAGGCTGACGAATACCACCAACAACACCGGCAGGGGCGCATACGTTGTCAGGTTCTTCCACAGGCTGTCGCTCCATCCCTGCACAGGAAACCAACCCAGCAAGAACGCGAACACATATTGCCCGACCACGATATAGACCAGCAGACTGATGGACAAGGCAACGGTTGAAATCAACATCACCACGCGGTCGGCTAGGCTACCGCGCACATAGGCCACTGCCATGCCAGCCACAATCGCCAAGCTCACTTGCAACAGCAGGATGGGGACCATAACGGTCAACGTAACCGGCAGCCTTGTTGCGAATATCTCGGAGATGGCTTCATTGGTGGCCCAGCTCTTGCCCCAATTGAACGTAAAGATTTGCTGGGCAAATATCCAAAGCTGCTCCAAAACCGGTCTGTCTAGCCCCAATTGGGTGCGCACGGATGCAATTTGGGATTTGGTCGCATTCATGCCGACCATGATGTCGGCGGGGTCGCCACCGAACCATTTGAACAAAAAGAAGATCAAAAGAATCACACCGATCAAGGTGGGAATCATTTGTAAAACACGTCTGACGATGTATGAAAACATAAAATTTGTCGCCTCACTAGGGTGAAACGCCCATGGAACTTGCGCAAGGCGCGGATTATGCTTCACGCTTTGCATCACCGCATCAGTGTTTGTCTGAGGATAGAAATGAAGGTTGTCAAGTATTTAGGGGTCGTCGCTGTGCTAGCGCTGGCCACGGCCAACGTGTTCGGTGCCGACCAAGCGGGTCAGCCCGAAAAAGTATTCCGCTATGCATTTCGGGTCGCGGAAACCGGGTTTGACCCCGCGAAAGTAAGTGATTTGTACTCGCGCACGGTCACAGAAAATGTTTTTGAAGGGCTGTACACCTACGATTACCTGGCGCGCCCGGTCAAGGTCATTCCGCTGCTCGCCGACGGCATGCCAGTCATTACCGATGATTTCAAGACCTACACCGTCAAAGTCAAACGTGGCATATATTTTGCTGATGATCCTGCGTTTTGCGACACCGATGGCAAGAACTGCAAAAAGCGGGAAGTGACGGCGCAAGACTTTGTGTACAGCATCAAGCGTATCTTTGACCCCAAGACGGTCAGCCCGGTCGCCAGTGATTGGGAGGAGTTGAAAATGTTGGGGGTAAATGAACTGCGCGCCAAGGCTGAAAAGTCCGGTACGTTCGACTATGACTCGGAAGTGGAGGGTATGCGTGCACTGGACCGTTACACCGTTCAATTCAAATTGGCGGAAACGCGCCCGCGTTTTATGTACAAACTTGCCGACTCCAGTATCGTCGGCGTGGTGGCACGCGAAGTGATGGAGAAATATGCGGGTAAAACCATGGAGCATCCGGTTGGAACCGGCGCCTTCATGCTGAGTCGCTGGAAGCGCTCTTCGAGCATGACCTTCGTCAAAAATCCTAACTTTCGCGAGATGTACTACGAAGCGCAGCCGGCTGCCGACGATGCCCTGGCACAGTCCATCTATAAGCAAATGAAGGGCAAGCGCATACCGATGGTGGACAAGGTCGAGGTATCCATCATTGACGAAGACCAGCCCCGTTGGTTGGCTTTCCTGGGCAATGAACACGATTTGTATTTTGAAATGGCCCCGACCTATGCCTACCAGGCCATTCCCAACAACAAGTTGGCACCCAACCTTGCCAAACGCGGCATTCAGATGGCGCGTTCCATTTCAGCTGACGTGGTGGTTCACTACTTCAACATGGAAGATCCCAAGGTCGGCGGCTATACGCCTGACAAGGTCGCACTGCGCCGGGCCATCGCCCTGGCCTTCAATTCCGAGCAGGAAATCAAACTGCCCAGGCGCAACCAAGCCATCGCGGGCCAAGGCGTTATCCAACCCATGACCTTTGGTTACGACCCCAAGTTCAAGACCGAGATGAGTGAATACAGCCCAGCCAAGGCCATGGCGCTGCTGGATATGTATGGCTATGTCGACAAGAATGGCGATGGCTGGCGAGACATGCCCGACGGCTCGCCGCTGGTCTTGGAATATTCGAGTCAGCCAGATGCTTTGTCGCGCGAATTGACCGAGATCTGGCGCAAGAGCATGGATGCTATTGGTATCAAAATTGAGTTCAAGATCGCCAAATGGCCAGAAAACCTGAAGGGCGCTCGCGCTGGCAAGTTGATGATGTGGGGTTTGGGCAATTCTGCAGGCGAACCCGATGGCAGTGATGCACTGATGTTGGGCTACGGCCCGTCTAAGGGTGAATCCAACCTGGCGCGATTTGACTTGCCAGAGTTCAACCAACTGTTTGTGCAGCAACAACTGATACCCGATGGCCCTGACCGGATGGCAATGTTGCAACGGTCCAGCAAACTGATGGTGGCCTATATGCCTTACAAAGTCAGCGCGCACCGCATCAGGACGGACTTCTGGCATCCCTGGATGTCGGGCTTTGAGCGCCACCCGACCTCCCGCGCATTTTGGAAATATATCGACATAGATATGACCAAAGTACCCAAACAATAGAGGGTTTACCCGAACTTTAGCCTCGCGTTGGGGATCGTACTACGCAATTACAATGCTGCACTTTCCTCAAAATGCTTATCTGCAACCCGGGAGGCCAGATAGATGCTCGCACAACGGGCCAAATCTGCCCTCAAATGATTAGGAACACCATGCAATTGCGCTTCACATTGACGGCCGTCGCGGCCCTGACTTTGGCCTTGGCGGGCACCGCCAGCCAGGCGACCGACATTCCTGCCGGCACCCAGTTCCACCCGACGCAGACCTTCGTCCGTTCCAATGGATCGGAGCCCGAAAGCATGGACCCGGCAGTTGCTGAAACGGTGCCAGCCAACCAGATTCTGCGCGACTTGTTCGAGGGCCTGACCGCCACTGACACCACCGGCAAGGCCGTGCCCGGTGTCGCGGAAAGCTGGAAGCAGACCACCCCCACCACCTGGGTCTTCAAGCTGCGCGCCAACGCCAAGTTCTCCAATGGTGAACCCATCATCGCTGACGATTTTGTTTATGGCATCCGCCGCTTTGTCGATCCCAAGACTGCGTCGCCCTACGCTACAACCTTTGGTAACTTCTTGTTGAACGGTCTGGCCGTGGCGCAGGGCAAAAAGCCCAGCTCTGAGCTGGGTGTCAAGGCGTTGGACAAGTACACGCTGGAAATCAAAACCTCGGATCCCATCCCCTTCATGGCGGAACTGGTGGCCAACACCCAGTTGGGCCCGGTGCACAAGGCAACCATCGATAAATGGGGCAAAGACTGGGTCAAACCCGGCCACATGGTGGGCAATGGCGCCTTTATCCTCAAGGAATGGCAGGTCAACAACCGCATCGTGGTCGAGAAAAACCCAACGTACTGGGACGCCGCCAATGTGCATCTGACCAAGGTTACCTACCTGCCCATCGAAGACCAGTATTCCGACATTAAGCTGTGGGAATCCGGCGAGACCGATTACGTCTACCAGATGCCGCCCGGCGTTTTTGACAAGTACAAGGCGCAATACCCCAAGGAACTGCACAACCAGACCATGATTGGCCTGCGTTATTACGAGTTCCAGAACAAAGACCCGTTGTTCAAGGATGTGCGCGTGCGCAAGGCGCTGTCCATGGTCATTGACCGCGACATCTTGTCCAAAAAAGTCACGGCCGATGGCCAGCCACCAGCCTACAGCCTGATTGTGGCCGGCGTTACGGGTGCCGACCCTACACCGTATGAATGGGCCACCTGGCCCATGGAAAAGCGCGTGGCTGAGGCCAAGAAGCTGCTGCAGGAAGCCGGCGTAGCACCGGGCACCAAGTACACCTTTGCGTACAACACCAGCGACTACCACAAGAAAATGGCGGTGTTTGTGGCCTCCGAATGGAAAACCAAGCTGGGCATCAACCTGGAAACCGAAGCCATGGAATTCAAGGTCCTGGCCAAGCGGCGCCACGATGGTGCCTACCAGATTGGCCGCCAGGGCTGGTTGGCCGACTACAACGACGCCACCACCTTCCTGGCCCTGGTACGTTGTGATTCCGACCAGAACACCAACTTCTATTGCGACCGCAACGCCGAAGCACTGATCGAAAAGGGAACCCAGTCCCCCGACGCTGCCAAGCGCAAGGAACTGCTGACACAGGCCTCGAAGATGATCATGGATGGCTACCCGATCATTCCGCTGGTGCAGTATTCGCTGCCGCGCTTGATCAAGTCTTACGTTGGCGGCTATTCCGAGCTGAACCCGCAAGACCACTACCGCAGCAAAGACTTCTACATCATCAAGCACTGAGGCGCGCGCCATGTGGTCCTATACCCTGCGCCGCGTCCTCGCGGCGATTCCGACCATGCTGGTGGTCATCACGGTGTGCTACGTTTTGCTGCACCTGACCCCCGGTGGTCCCTTTGACAGCGACCGCAAAGTGTCGGAAGCGGTGCTGGCCAATCTGCAAGCCAAATACCATCTGGACTTGCCGGTCTGGCAGCAATACCTGCTGTACCTCAAGGGCCTGTTGCAGGGCGACCTGGGAGCTTCCTTCCGCTACGCGGATTGGACGGTGAACGATCTGGTGGCCGCTGCGCTGCCCATATCGTTGACGATTGGCGGAAGCGCCATGGTGCTGTCGATCTTCATCGGTGTTGGCCTCGGAATTTCAGCAGCGTTGAAGCAAAACAGCATGATTGACCACTTTGTGATGTTGCTGGGCAATGTGGGCAGCGCGGTCCCCAGTTTTGTGTTGGGGCCGGTCCTGATCCTGGTTTTTGCCATCGGTTTTCATTGGCTGCCGGCGGGTGGTTGGCATGATGGCGAAGTCCGCTTCATGATTCTGCCGATTGCGTTGTTGACCATCATCAATGTGTCCACCATCGGCCGCGTGATGCGTGGCAGCTTGATCGAGGTGATGCACAGCAATTTCATCCGCACGGCGCGGGCCAAGGGTCTGCCGACCCGTGTGGTCGTGTTGCGCCATGCCTTGAAGCCAGCGCTGCTGCCGGTGGTCTCGCTACTGGGCCCGTTGGCCATCTCGTCGATCACGGCGGCCCTGGTCACTGAAAACGTGTTTTCACTGCCCGGGCTGGGCAAGCTGATTGCAAATGGCGCGGGCAACCGGGACTACACCCTGGTGTTGGGTCTGGTGGTGCTGATTACGGTGTTGACCGTTACCCTGAATCTGTTGGTGGACCTGGCCTACGCCTGGCTGGACCCCAAGATTCGTTACTGAGCGCGCTATGTTGACTCCCCAAGAAATGACTGGCCTGGTGGCCAAAGTCGCTGACGCCGATGCGCGTGAGGTGCTGGCCCCCGTTGCTGGGCGCAGTTTGTGGTCGGATGCCCGCAGACGTTTTTTGCGCAACCGCGCGGCTGTCATCAGCCTGTGCCTGTTGACCGTAATCTGCCTGGCTTGCCTGATCGGGCCCTGGGTATTGCCGCATGCCTTTGACAGTGCCGACTGGGAGAATATGAGCATTCCCCCCAGTTTCAAAAATGCCCATTTCTGGGGAACGGACGATGCGGGTCGTGACCTGCTGGTGCGCTGCCTGATCGGTGGGCGGATTTCGCTCTCAGTGGGATTGCTGGCCACGCTCACATCGGTGACACTGGGCATTGTGTGGGGCGCCACGGCAGGATTTGTCGGTGGCAAGGTTGATGCCTTCATGATGCGTATTGTTGACATGATGTACGCCATTCCGTACCTGTTGATCGCGATTCTGCTGATCACGATCCTGGGGCGAGATTTCTACCTGGTTGTGCTGACCATCACCGCGTTCTCGTGGATGGACATGGCCCGCGTCGTGCGCGGCCAAACGCTGTCGTTGCGATCGCGTGAATATGTTGAAGCGGCGCGGGCCATTGGCGTCTCAACGCCGCGTATTATCTTCAAGCACATCGTTCCCAATCTGTTGGGCGTGGTGGTGATCTACACCACGGTCACGGTGCCGGGCGTGATTCTGACCGAATCCGTGCTGTCGTTTCTGGGGCTGGGTATTCAGGAGCCGATGACCAGTTGGGGCGTGTTGATTGAGGACGGCGCCAAGGTCATGGAGGCAACGCCGTGGATTCTGCTGTTCCCGGCCGGCCTGCTGTCGACCACCCTGTACTGCTTTAATTTCATTGGCGACGGTTTGCGTGATGCGCTGGACCCCAAGGAACGGTAATAAATCATGCATCTA
>FTFO01000229.1_pt1 | contig 32810 bp, 28 predicted proteins | sample 1640461 | NCBI WGS metagenome assembly FTFO01 (sample SAMEA3914814, study PRJEB12502) | metagenome | biome: forest; material: soil | place: USA | collected 2011-09-16 | depth 0.1 m
ACAACCAGTGAGATGCGCGCACCAAACATCAGTGCCGACAAAATGTCGCGCCCCTGGTCGTCGGTGCCGAGCACATACTTGGCATTGCCATCGGTCAGCCATCGCGGCGGCAGAAATGCGTCCGACAACTCCAGGGTGGCCAGATCAAATGGATTGTGCGGTGCCACCCAGTTGGCAAAAATCGCACAGAACAGGCACACAAACGCCACCAGGCCAGCCGCCACCGCCAATGGAGAATGGCGAAAGCTGTAGCCTACATCGCTGTGCCAGGCGCGGTGAAACCATGCAGTCATGCGCGCAACTGTCACTTGACGGTGATGTACTTCCACATCATCCCGTTATCGGGCAATTGCACGATCTGGATGTTTTTCTTGACGCCCCAGTTCAGGGCCTGTTGGTGCAACGGAATGTGGCCCACGTCGTCCTGGTGAATCTTCAGCGCCTCATGGATCAACTCGTTGCGTTTTTTCTTGTCGGTCTCAGAGGCGATCTTGTCGGTCAACTCGTCCAGCTTGGGGTTGCTGTAGGCGCCCAGATTGAACTGCCCGCGGCCACCGTCGCCCGGTGTGGACATGATGGCATACAGCACGTTGTGTGCGTCAACCGTGGCGGAGTTCCAACCCAGCAGGTACATGCTGGTATCGCGGCGCAGAATCTTGGGAAAGTAGGTACCCTTGGTCTCCACTTCCAGTTTGATCTTGACACCCACCTTGGCCAGATTGGCGGCAACCGCCTGGCAGATGGCGCCATCGTTCACATAGCGGTCATTCGGGCAATTCATGGCCACCTCAAACCCTTGCGGGTAACCGGCCTCGGCCAACAACTTCTTCGAGGCTTCCACATCAAAAGGCAGACGTTTGGCCAGATCCGGCGCAAAGCCGTTGACCTCCGGTGGAATCAGCAACGCCGCCGGCGTGCTGGCGCCGCGCATCACCGAGCGCTTGATGCTCTCGATGTCGATGGCCTGGTAGAGGGCCTGGCGCACGCGTTTGTCTTTGAACGGGTTCTTGCCCTTGATATTGGAGAACTGCAGTTCGTCGCGCTTTTGATCCATGCCCAAAAAGATGATGCGCAGTTCCGGCCCCTGCACAACCTTGAGTGTGCTCACGGCCTTGATGCGATCCACATCCTGCACCGGCACGGGCTCCATGACGTCAATTTCGCCTGACAACAGGGCCGCCACGCGGGTACTGTCGTTGCCAATGACGTTGAAAACCACTTCATCGACATTGCCGTCGACCTTGCCCCAGTAGCTGTTGTTGCGTGAGAACACCGTGCGCACATTGGGTTGGCGCTCGCGCAGGCGAAACGGTCCGGTTCCATTGGCCTTGAACGAGGCCACATTTTCAATTCCCTTGCGCCGGTCCACCGGTTTGACCGCCTGGTTGGCCTCGCACCACTTCTTGCTCATGATATTCCAGTGGGTCAACACCTCGGGCAAAATCGGCATCGGCGCGGTGGTGACGATGTCAATCGACAAGTCGTTGATTTTTTTGATTTCCTTGATCTGCCCGACATAAGTCTTCATGTCCGAGCCGTCGCTCTTGGCACGCTCGTAACTGAAGATCACGTCGTCCGCCGTAAACGGCGTGCCATCATGAAATTGCACGCCTTTGCGCAAATCGAAATGCCAGACCGTGGGCGCCGTTTGCTTCCAGCCGGTGGCCAGCAAGGGTGCCAGTTTGTAGTCGCGGTCCCGCGTCACCAAGGCCTCATACACGTTTTCATCGACGCTGATCTGCAAGGACTCGTTCAGCGAATGCGGGTCCATGGACAGGGCGTCGCCCTGGTCGCCAATCCGCAGGGTTACGGCCGACGCCTGGCCAACTGCTGAAAGCAAGGCCGCTGTGGTCATGGCAAACGCCAATTTACGCATGAAAAAATGCATGAAAACCTCCTGTTGTATTGGATAGAAGTGGTTCAGATTGCCCCGGATAGGGGCATGGACTGTTCCACCAGACTGGCGTGCAAGGCCGCTCCCAGCGGCAAAATGTCGTCATTGAAATCGTACCGGGTGTTGTGCAGCAGACAGCTGCCAACACCGTTTTCGGCGCCCTGCCCAATGCGCAGATACGCACCGGGTTTGACCTGCAGCATAAAGGAAAAATCTTCCGCGCCCATGCTGGGCTCCATGTCCCGCACCACATGGTCCACGCCGACCAGCCGCTCGGCGACATCGCCGGCAAACAGCGCTTCGTCATGGGAATTGATGGTCGCCGGATAGATGCGCTCGTAATGCACAGCGGCGGTGGCACCAAACCCAAGTGCTACGGCATTGCACAATTCGTTGAGGCGACGCTCCACCATATCCTGTACCTCGCGGTTGAAGGTGCGCACCGTTCCCACCAAGGTCGCCTTGCCAGGCACCACGCTCATGGCCCCGGGGTCACCAGCATGCATGGCGCAAATGCTGACCACAGCGCTGTCAATGGCGCGCACGTTGCGCGACACAATGCTTTGAATCGCCGTGATCAGGTGCGCGGCGACGATGACTGGATCAATGGTCTGATACGGGTGGGCACCATGGCCACCACGGCCCGATATTTCAATCGTCACCCGGTCGGCCGAGGCCATCATGGCGCCCGAGGTCAAGCCGACGGTGCCAGGACGCATGTTCGGCCAGTTGTGCATGGCATACACCGCCTGCACAGGAAAGCTCTCAAACAAGCCCTGTTCAATCATGACGCGGGCTCCGCCAAACCCCTCTTCGCCCGGCTGAAAGATCAGCACCGCCGTGCCATCGAAATTGCGCGTCGCGGCTAAGTAGCGCGCTGCCCCCACCAGCATGGCCGTGTGGCCATCATGGCCACAGCCGTGCATCAGGCCGCTGCGTGCGGACTTCCAGGCGAAGTCGTTCTGTTCGGTCATGGGTAGCGCGTCCATATCGGCACGCAACCCTATCATTTTGTTGCCGCTGCATTGGCGGCCTTGGATGGTAGCCACCAGCCCGGTCTTGCCAATGCCGGTATGGATTGCGTCCACGCCACAGACTTGCAGTGCATCCTTGACCCGTGCCGCGGTGTACAGCTCTTCAAAACCCAGCTCGGGGTGTGCGTGCAGGTCCCGCCGAAAGGCTGTGAGCTCTGGGTGGAATTCGGAAATCTGGGCAAACGCCCGGCCACTGGCCTTGAGCAATGGTGCGGTATGCGAGCCCGTCATCAATGGCCTCCTACAGTCCCCACACGCAGACGTGGGTCAACAACAAAATACAACAGATCAACCACCAGGTTGATCACGACAAAGATAAGGGCCACAAGGCACAGGTAGGCGGCCATGACCGGAATGTCCGCAAATGTCACGGCCTGGATAAACAACAAGCCCATGCCTGGCCATTGAAAAACCGCCTCGGTGATGATGGAGAACGCAATCAGCGTGCCCAATTGCAAGCCAATGATGGTTATCACCGGGACCATCGTGTTTTTCAACGCATGGCCAAAATGGATGGCCACATTGCTCAAGCCGCGGGCACGGGCAAACTTGATGTAGTCGGTGCGCAGCACCTCCAGCATCTCGGAGCGCACCAGGCGCATGATCAAGGTCAGCTGAAAAATAGCCAGCGTCACGGCGGGCAGCACGATATGGTGCCAGCCATCGACGGTCAGCAAGCCACTGCTCCACCAGCCAACGGTCTGCACCTCACCCCGCCCAAAACTGGGAAACCAGCCCAACATCACGGAGAAAAACAATATCAGCAAGATGCCAATCAAAAAGGTCGGCAGCGACACGCCCAACAGTGAAAGCGTCATGAACAACTGGCTGACAAAGGAGCCCCGGCGTAGCGCGGCGTACACCCCCATGGGAATACCCAACAACAGTGCCAACAGGGCCGCCACCATGGACAGCTCCAGCGTGGCCGGAAATTTTTCGGCAATCAGCCGCGATACTCTGGCGCCCTGGCGCAGACTGAGACCAAACTCGCCTTGCGCCGCGTTACCCAGAAAATGCACGAACTGCACGAAAAAGGGTTGATCGAGACCCAAATCGGTGCGCAGCCGTGCAATTTGGTCGGGTTTGGCGTCCTGGCCCAGCATGAACACCAGCGGGTCGCCCACATACTGGAACAGCATGAAGGCGAAAAAAGCGACAGCGATCATGACGATCACGGCCTGGATCAGGCGTCTAAGGATAAATGCAAGCATCGGGTCAGAGCGTTTGGTGGACCATGCTAGCAGAGCCGTGGCGGACCAGACACCGGGATTTTCCCTGCGAAAACAACACTCTGGTTACTCTGGTGTGCAGGCGCTGATTTGCCAAGGCTAGAATCCGTGCATCACGCCAAACACCATGTTTTCGTTTTTCCGAACCCACAAAAAACAACCGACTGCGCAAGCCGTCGCGGCGGCAGAGGCGCACGCCAAGCGCATGGACCTGGAAGAGCGCAAGGCCTTTCGCCAGGAAATGCTGTACCAATCCATTCGCGAAAGCTTCCTGGCCATGGAGGTGATTGGCAGCATGTACAAGTTCAAGGTCATGGCGGTGGACCAGCGGCACCACCGCTTCATCGCCATGATTGACGTGGCCAAATCGTTCGTGACCGGCCGTGAAGCCAGGACCAAAAGCTTTGCGGCCCTGGAAAAACTGATGCGGGCCAACGCTTACAAGCGTTTTGGCGTGCTGATAGAAGGCATTTACTGGCGCGTCAGCGAGACCGAAAGCCAGTTTGACCGGCTGTCGCGCAACGCAGACGGCACCGATGCAGCCGCTACCACGGGTATCGCGCCACCATCGCGGCCACAACCGACCTCCCAACCAGCAGCACTCGGAGCCCCCGAGGCGTCATCGCTGGCTCGCCATGCCTACCAACCCGTGTCTGACGATGAGGCCCAGGCCTTTATGGAGGCACTGCGCAATGGTTTGACACCCCCCGTGGTGCGCGTCGGTGAATGGGAATACCAGTCCGACCTGGCGCCGCTGGACAGCGGCATCATGATTGGTGGCACGCAATACGGAAAATTGCAGTAGATTTGCCACACGCCGGTGAACGCCGCCCTGCCCCCTACCCCGCTTCGTCGCCCCATCCGTGAACTGTCCGACGAGCTGATCAGCCAGATTGCCGCTGGTGAAGTCGTTGAGCGCCCGGCTTCTGTTGTGCGCGAGCTGGTGGACAATGCACTGGACGCTGGTGCCACACAGGTTACCGTTCGGTTGTTGGCCGGCGGCGTGCGCCTGATCAGTGTGGAAGACGACGGGCTGGGCATCGTCGCCAATGAATTGCCAATGGCGTTCAAACGCCATGCCACCAGCAAGATCGGCAACCTGCAGGACCTGGAATCCGTTGCCACCATGGGCTTTCGCGGCGAGGCCCTGGCCGCTATCAACTCGATAGCAGACTGCGCCATTTTGTCCAAAGCGGCTGGCGAGTCCGATGCCTTCCTGCTGGATGGCCGCACCGGCGAATTGAAACCTGTGGCACGTGGTCCGGGCACCACGGTTGAGGTAAAAGAGCTTTTCTACAGCACGCCGGCACGGCGCAAATTCCTGAAGACCGACGCCACAGAATTGGCGCATTGCATTGAGTCCGTTCGTCGCCACGCGCTGGCCCGCCCTGATGTGGGTTTTTCCATCTGGCATGAGGGCAAACTAGCGGAACAATGGCGCCGCTGTAGCAATCTGGAATTGACGCAGCGCCTGAGCCAGCGCCTGACCGACGTGCTCGGCGCCGACTTCATGGCGCAATCCATCGCCGTGGACTGGAAGGCATCGGGCAACAGCGCGCTGCGTGTGTGGGGCCGGGTTGGCATTCCAGACGCCGCCCGTGCCCGCGCCGACCAGCAGTTCTGCTATGTCAATGGCCGCTTTGTACGCGACAAGGTGCTGACCCATGCGGCGCGCAGTGCGTATGAAGATGTGCTGCACGGCCACCGCCAACCGGTCTACGCGCTGTATCTGGAAATGGACCCGACACGGGTGGACGTCAACGTGCACCCCACCAAGATTGAAGTGCGCTTTCGCGACAGCCGTGAGGTGCACCAGGGCGTGCGCCATGCCGTGGAAGACGCATTGGCCGCACCGCGCGCCGGCCAGGCTGAACTTCAGGGAACGCCAACCACCGCGCCCGATGCCGGTGTGCCTGGCTCACACACCACCGGCGCGACGGCCGCGCTCTGGCCCGCACGGCCCGAGACGGATCGGCCACCGGTGCCCCTGTACTCCGCGCAGCCCAGCATGCAGTTTGCCAGGCGTGACGAGCCCGTTGGCCACCGAGTGAGCGATATTGGCGCGCTGTGGCAACCCAGTCCCGCGCCCGCAACCATGCCAGCCCAATCCCTAGCTCAGGCGCAGTCCGAGCCCTTGCCGGCAGGCGACTGGCCGTTGGGCCGCGCACTGGCCCAATTGCAAGGCATCTATATCCTGGCGGAAAACACCCAGGGTCTGGTCATTGTCGACATGCATGCTGCGCACGAGCGCATCGTCTACGAGCGGCTGAAAAACCAGTTGGCAGCACAAACTGCCGCCGGCGCGACCACGACGGTGGCGCAACTGGCCAGCCAACCCCTATTGATTCCCGCAACATTTGCCGCTACTCCGAACGAAGTCGCCACCGCTGAGGCCCATGCGCAGACGCTGCACACCTTGGGTTTGGAAATATCGCCGTTTTCGCCCAAGACGTTGGCCGTGCGCGCCGTGCCGTCCACGCTGGCGCAAGGCGACGCGGTGGAATTGGCGCGCAGCGTGCTGGCAGAGTTGGCGCAACATGAGGCCAGCACTGTGATCCAACGCGCGCAAAATGAATTGCTGGCCACCATGGCCTGCCATGGTGCCGTGCGGGCCAACCGGCGCCTGACGCTGGACGAGATGAACGCCTTGCTGCGCCAGATGGAGGCCACCGAACGCAGCGACCAGTGCAACCATGGCCGCCCCACCTGGCGCCAACTCAGCGTGCGCGAACTCGACACGCTGTTTCTGCGCGGGCGCTAGATTGTTGCCCCGACGCTCCCTCACTGCGTGTAGGTCGCTGGCCCCCGAGGCAACTTAAGGCCATGAAAACCAAGCACTTCGCGCAACTCGTAGGCTTGTCCGCCCTGTGGGGCGCATCCTTCATGCTGATTCGCATTGCCAGCCCGGTGTTGGGGCCCAATGTGTTGGCCGCCTTGCGCATTGGCATGGCAACGCTGACGCTGGCGGTGTTCATGCGCGCCATGCGCCACCCGTGGCCCACCGGGCACTGGCGTGAGCTGGCCCTGATCGGCCTCTTTTCCGTGGCACTGCCTTTCTTGCTGTTTGCCTGGGCGGCACTACAAATACCTGCGGGCTACAGCGCCCTGTTGAACTCTACCGCCGTCATTTTTGGCATCTTTGCATCGGTCTGGTTCAAGGAAGACCGTTTCAGCGTGCGCAAGCTGGTCGGCTGCGTCTGCGGATTTGCCGGCGTGGCGCTGATCGTGGGCCTGGGGCCAGTCGAGTTATCCGTAAAAGTGGTCGTTGCGGCGCTGGCTTGCGTTGCTGCCTCGGCCTGCTACGGCGTATCGACCCCACTGATGAAACGCGCGCTCAGCCGCATGGAACCCTTGCAGATTGCCGCAGGACTGCACGCCATGTCGCTGTTGATGCTGGTACCGGGTGCGGCCTGGAGTTGGAGCGCAGCGCAGTTCACGCCGATGGCTCTGCTGGCGGTGGCCATTATGGGGATCGTAACCTCGGGATTTGCCTACTGGATGCACATTCGGATACTGTCCCATGTGTCATCGGTGGCGGCCATGAGCCCAACCTTCATGATTCCTGTGTTTGGGGTGCTGTGGGGCCATGTGTTTCTGGGCGAACAGCTCAGTACCGGGATTTTTGCCGGCGGCGCGTTGGTGTTGCTGGCCAGTGCGCTGATTACCGGGTTCAACCCCTGGAAAAAGGGGCCCGTTTCGGTGGAAACCCCGGTCTGATCGGGTAGCCTACAAATTAATCAAAAAATGCGTCAACGGATCGTTGGGCGCCCTCGTTGTGGAAGTGTCTCCAATGATTGGAGTCGACCAACACGCTTTGAAAGGCAACTTAAAAATGAACAAGATTCTCGCTACCCTGATCGCCGGTTTGTTTGCTGCTGGTGCATTTGCACAAGCTTCCGCTCCAGCCGCTGCCAAGCCAGCACCAGCTCCAATGGCAGCACCTGCCGCTGCGGCTGCGCCAGCTGCTGCAGCAGCGTCTGAACCCAAGAAGGCGAAGAAAAGCAAGAAGGCCAAGAAAGCCGCCGCCAAGAAAGAAGCCGCAGCGAAGTAATCTCGCCGCCTTTTCGGCATTCGTAAAAAGCCCGCAATTTGCGGGCTTTTTTGCGCTTGGCGAGTTTTGCGACGTTGGCGGTCTAAGAATCTGTGAAATACCCATGCTGGCGCCAACACGTGTTGGTACAAACTCAGGTCTTAGGAAAGTAGGCGCGTGTTGACCGCATCAACAAATTTACCGACGTCGCAGGCGTAGACACCAGCGGAATTGGCTGAGTTCAGTTCAATGACTTTGGCACCTTTGGCCGTGACCGCAATGTCCAGGGTGAACGCCTTGTTTGGGCACCAGTGATTTATGCATTCCTGCGCAAACTGTGCGACTGACGACGGAAGGCTATCTGAAGTCGAGATTTGAATCCCGGCTTTGTAACGGGAACCAGTCACCACCTCTCCATCTACGACGAAGAACCGGTACTCCTCCCAGATGTCCAACAGAGGCGCCATCACCACGCGATCGCTCAGTCGCAACGTTACATCTTGGTCTGCGCTTACCTTGGCCACACCGTCGCGGAACGTTTCGAGCTGTTCCCATGTCATCACAGCACCGGCAAAAGACTTGCTATCCAGCGTCGGGCGGATGAAAAACCGGTCCCAAGTGCGCATGAGGTCCCCGAAAGCCGCACAAACGGTCGCAGCATTGAGCGTACGCGGACCGAACTTGGTCAGCATCAGCTCGTAGTCTAGATTCTCATCAAAGTATCCAGGCGTCCAACCGCGCGCACGCGCAACGTTGCACAGTCCCGTGCTGCCGTAAACGAATACAGGCCCCGCAGGCACCTGCGGTTCTGCAATTAATTCATGGAAGAAAGGGATCAGCGTGACCAGGCTGTAAGGCGTATTGCGCTCCTGCAGAGCCAGTTCGAATCGAGCCAGGTCGATTGGACTGATAAGGTTTTTCTGAAGTATCCAATGCATAGAATTCGTCACTATTAGTTGTTCTGGTACGTGCAACTGCATATCTGGAGGCGCTAGCCCAGTAAAACCAGGCTCAGGATTTTTCGGAGCCTGGCTTTGCCGGTCTGGCGCTACCAGTACGGGCGCGCACCGCCTCGCGCAACAGATATTCCACCTGGGCGTTGACACTGCGCAATTCCGCGGCCGCCAGGCGCTCGATCTGCGCCCACAGCGCCGGATCAATGCGCAGGGCAAACGATTTTTTGTCTGGACTGGCCATCGCGCCCGTTGATGCGTCAGTTGTACAGCGTGCCGGTGTTGACCACTGGCTGCGCATCATGGTCGGAACACAAAACAACCAGCAAATTGGTGACCATGGCCGCCTTGCGCTCGTCGTCGAGCTCCACTAGGCCCCGCTCCTGCAGGCCACTCAGCGCCAACTCGACCATGCCGACGGCACCTTGCACAATCAGGCTACGCGCCGCAATGATGGCCTGGGCCTGCTGGCGGCGCAGCATGGCACCAGCGATTTCAGGGGCATAGGCCAGATGCGTGAGTTTGGCATCGACCACCTCCACACCTGCCAGTGAGAACCGGGCCTGCAGTTCATGGCGCAGCGCGGTGCCCACCTGCTCGCCGCCTGAGCGCAAAGTGATCTCATGCGCGCCGGAGGCATGGTTCTCCTCCAAATTGTCATACGCATAGCTGGACGCCAGGTGGCGCACAGCGGCCTCGGCCTGCGTGAGCACATAGGACTCGAAATTTTCCACATCAAAGCTGCAGCGCGCCGTGTCTTCCACCCGCCAGACAATGGCGGCGGCGATCTCGATGGGGTTGCCGCGCAGGTCATTGACCTTGAGCTTTTCGCTGTTGAAATTGTGCGCCCGTGTGGACACCTTGGTGCGGGTGTAGAACGGATTGCTCCAGCGCAGACCGTCCTGGCGGTCCGATCCGCGGTACTTGCCAAACAGCTTCATCAACGCAACCTGGTTTGGATTGAGCGTGTACAGCCCAGTCCAAAACCACAGTGCCGCGAGCACGGCCATTGCGGCCAATGCCAGCGCCAGCAGCGTGGGCGTCGGCGTGCGCAGCACCAAAACCGCAGCTGCTACTACCAAGCCCAAACCAAAGGCGACAGCTGCAAAGCCATTGCCGGAAGACGCGACGTATTCTTTAGAAGCCTTTTTGTCCATGACGAATCCCTTTGTTGCATCAATGCTCTGATCGAAACACATCATTGGCACCATAGGGTAGATGTGAGATCAAAGTGATATCACTTTAGTATCGAATTGGTGCATTGTCAAATCCCCAGGTGCCGTCTGGTTATTGGGCCACTTAGAATGGCAGCCCGATGACCCTGCCCGCCTCAGCTTCTACACCCGCCTCCCTCAACTCCCGCATCCGCATTGAAATTGCCGCGCTGTGGCTGCTGGCCTGGCCCATCCTGGTGGGGCAGTTGGCCAGCGTTGGCATGGCCGTGGCCGATGTCGCCATGGCGGGGCATGCGTCTGCACAAGACCTGGCCGGCGTTGCCTTGGGCTCTTCGGTCTGGATGATTGTGGTGGTCACCCTGATGGGCATCATGATGTCGGTCAACCCCACGGTTGCACACCATGTCGGCGCCGGAGAGTTTGACCGCGTGCCGCACGTGGTGCGCCAGGGCTTGTGGAAAGGCGTCGGCGTCGGTCTGGTTGCGTTGGTATTGGTCAATGTCGCCGCGCAGGTGTATGACCACATGGAACTGGAGCCGCAGGTGCGTGCCATTGCGATTCGCTTCGTGCATGTTGCGAGTGTTGGACTGCCGGCCTTTGCCTGTTACCGCGTGCTGTATGGTTACAGCGCCAGTCTGAACCAGACCAAACCCATGATGGCCATTGCGCTGGCTGCGCTATTGCTGAACTGCCTGCTCAACTGGTTGCTGATCTTTGGTCACTGGGGTTTTCCCAAACTAGGCGGCGTGGGCTGCGCCTGGGCCACCATGCTGTGCGTCTGGTTCAACCTGGGCGGCCTGTTGTGGTGGATGCGCCGCAGCCCAGCCTACCGCAGCACCTGGCCGTTTGACCAATTTGAGGCACCGCACCGCGAAAAGGTCAGCAGCCTGCTGCTGCTGGGCCTGCCCATTGGCGTCACTTATTTTGCCGAAAGCAGTGCCTTCAGTTTGATTGCACTGTTGGTTGCCAAATTTGGCAGCACGCAGGTGGCCGCACACCAGATTGCGCTGAACTTTTCGTCGCTGGTGTTCATGGTGCCGCTGAGCCTGGGTATTGCCTTGCTGACCCGCGTCGGCCAGGCGCTCGGTGCCGGCGACGCCCGCGCCGCACGCTTTCGCTCTGCCATCGGGGTTGCGTCAGCCGTGTCACTGGCAGTGGTCTCGGCCGTACTCATGGCAATTTTCAACCAGCAAATTGCGTCCGCCTACACCACCGATGCACCGGTGGCTTCGGCAGCGGCCGGTCTGCTATTCATGGCAGCGTTGTTTCAAGTTTCTGATGCGGCGCAGGTCTCCACCAGTTGCGCCATACGCGGCTACAAGGTCACCCGCGCGCCGATGATGATCCACATGACTGCCTTCTGGGTATTTGCCTTGCCACTGGGTTGTGTCTTGGGGCTGGCGCCGCAGTGGCTGCCTTGGCACCCGGCTGAGCCCATGCAGGCGCAAGGATTCTGGATTGCATTGGTCGTGGGCCTGACCATTGCCGCCGGTGGCCTGTTGATGCTGTTGCGCCATGTCGCCAACCGCCCGCTGCGCACGGTTGGTTTGCAAGGGACCTGATGTATGCCGTCACGCAGCGCTTTGTCCACCATGCCACCCGCACTGATCGTGCTGACATTGTCTTTGCTGTTGGGCATTCAGCCCATCACCACCGACTTGTACCTGCCGGCCCTTCCGGGCCTCACACAAGAGTTGGGCGCCCAGATGGCGCAGGCCCAGCTCACACTCACGGCCCTGTTGCTGGCATTTGGCATCTCACAGTTGATATGGGGCCCGCTGTCAGATCGGTTCGGTCGCCGCCCGATTCTGCTGGTGGGCATGACGGCCTATGTGCTTGCATCATTAGGCAGCGCGTTTGCCAGCAGCATGGACCTGTTGATCGTCTGGCGCACCCTGCAAGGCGCTGCGATGGGTGCTGCCGTCATGTGCGCACGCGCCATCGTGCGCGACCTGTACCAACCGGCGCAGGGCGCCAGCGTCATGTCCAAGGGCTTGAGCGGCCTGGGCGTGATCGCCTGCCTGGCCGCACCCTTGGGTGGCTTGTTGACAGCACTGTTCCATTGGCATGCGGCGCTGTTGGCGCTGTCCGTTTTTGGCGCCACCACACTGGGCCTGATCGCTCTGCGGTTTCGGGAAACCGTGCCCACCAAGAACCCACGTGCCCTGCAATTCGCAACACTGACCGACACCTGGTGGACTATTCTGCGCAACCCGACCTTTCTGGCATTTACCGCGCTGTCGACCTTTGCCTATAGCGGCCTGTTCACTTTTCTGGCGTCGTCGTCGTTTGTGTTCATACGGGTGCTGGGCTTCACCACCACGCAATATGGCATGGTGATGTTCACCAACTCATTCCTGTATTTGCTGGGCACGTTTCTGTGCCGGCGCCTGTTGCTGCGCTTTGGTGTGCGCCGCAGCGTGGCACTGGGTGGTGTTCTGACGCTCAGCGGGGGCGGCATCATGGTGGCACTGCTGCTGTGCGGCGTGCATTCAGCCTGGGCCATAGAATTGCCATTTTCATTATTTATGCTGGCCCATGGTATTCACAACCCCTGCGGTCAAAGCGGTGCGGTGGGGCCGTTCCCTCAGGCTGCGGGCGCCGCATCTGCGTTGAATGGCTTTCTGGCCATGGTCAGTGCCTTTGCCACCGGCCAATGGCTGGGCGCACATATGGATGGCACCGTGGCACCGCTGGTCTATGGGATTGGTTTTTGGAGCGTGCTGATTGCTCTTAGCGCCTGGACACTGGTGCAACGCCATGGCCGCACCTGACACTCTGCCCTTTTACCTGTGTCTGGCCGGCCCCACCGCGTCGGGCAAAACGGCTGCAGCATTGGCCATTGCACGGCAGCATCCGTGCGAAATCATCAGTGTGGACTCGGCCTTGGTCTACCGGGGCATGGACATCGGCACCGCCAAGCCCAGCGCCGCGGAACTGGCCCAGGTGCCGCACCACCTGATAGACATCCGCGACCCGTTGCAAGCTTACAGCGCGGCTGAATTTGTACGCGACGCCAAAGGGCTGATCACGGACATTGCTGCACGCGGCAAGTTGCCGCTGCTGGTGGGTGGCACCATGTTGTACTTCAAGGCACTGTTCGACGGGCTGGACGACATGCCGGCGGCGAATGCCACGGTGCGCGCGGAACTTGAACAGGAAGCCACCGAAAAAGGCTGGCCCGCGATGCATGCCGAGCTGCAACAGGTGGACCCAGTCACCGCCGCACGCCTGGCCCCAGGCGACAGCCAACGCATCCAGCGCGCGTTGGAGGTTTTCCGCGTGTCGGGCTTGCCACTGTCGCATTTCCATTCCGAGAAAACGTCCGCCGAACCCCATGCAGGATCGGTCGAGGGTGGGCCCGGCAAGGTTTTTTTGATTTCGCTGGAGCCTGTGGAGCGCAGTTGGCTGCATGCCCGTATTGCGCAGCGTTTTGACGCCATGCTGGCACAGGGGTTTGTCGACGAGGTGCGCACATTGCGTGCGCGCGGTGACCTGCACGCTGACCTGCCATCCATGCGCTGCGTGGGTTACCGCCAAGTCTGGCAGGCGTTGGATGCGCAGCACGCCGCGGGTCCATCGGGTCCGCTGAACTTGGCGGCATTTCGGGAACTGGGCGTTGTGGCCACCCGCCAATTGGCCAAGCGCCAGATCACCTGGTTGCGCTCCATGCCGCAACGTGTGGTCATCGCGGCTGACCAGGAAAACGCGGTGCAGGCTGTATTACGGCAAGTCGCCCAAATTACCACGATCAGTTGAGGACAGAGCTCCGCTGCGCTGCGGTCTGGCCCGCAAAACACCCCTGATCAGTTGGGGGCAGAGCTCCGCTGCGCTGCGGTCTGTCCCGCAAGGTATCAGTCTACCGTTGCCCCCGCCGCCTTGACGACGCTTTGGTACTTGGCCAGTTCGCCTTTCATCAACGCGCCAAACTGCTCGGGTGTGCTGGGCACGGGTTCGGCCAACAAGTTGGCAAAGCGGCTCTGCGTTTGCGCCGAATTCAGTGCGGCAACAAATGCCTGGTTCAACTTGGCTATGACTTCCTTGGGTGTGCCGGCCGGTGCCACCAGTCCCCACCACGTATCGATGGAAAAACCCTTGAGCGTATCCGCCATAGGCGGCACATCGGGTAGCGCCGCTGAGCGCGCCAGGGTGGTCACGGCCAGTGCCTTGAGTTTGCCTGAGCGAATACCAGGCGCAGCAGTGGCCAGGTTGTCGATATTGAAATCGACCTGACCACTGAGCAAGGCCAACTGCGCCGGATTGCCACCGTTGTATGGAATATGCACGGCAAAAATACCGGCCTGGGCCTTGAACATTTCGCCGGCCAGATGACCCGCACTGCCATTGCCGCCACTGCCGTAGTTGAGCTTCGCCGGGTTGGCCCGGGCGTACGCAATCAGGTCGCGCACCGAATTGATCTTGAGGCGCTGCGCCACCTCAGTATTCATCACCAGCACGTTGGGCACGCGCACCATCTGCGTGATGGGCGCAAACGCCGTCGCCGCGTTGTAGGGCATCTTGGCGTACAGCCACGGGTTCACCGCATTTGTGGCGGTCGCCGCAATGCCAATCGTCAAGCCGTCAGGTGCCGCCTTGGCCACCAGATCGGCACCAATATTGCCGCCAGCGCCGGGCTTGTTGTCGACAATCACGATGCCCAGACTGTCTTTAACGCCCTCGGCCAACATCCGGGCGGTGGCGTCGACCGGGCCACCAGCGGCATAAGGCACGATCAGGCGAATCGGCCGGGACTCGGCCCAGGCGGCGGCGGTTGCCAAGAGGAGCGCGGCGGCGAGGGCGCTGGCGAAGACGCTGTAAGTGGCGTTCGCAATAAGGGTTCTGCGTTGCATCACCACATTGTGCCTCTATCATGGCGCACCTCTGTATGAATCTGCATATACAAAACCTCTCCAAACACTATGGCCAGACTCCAGTCTTTGCCAATGTCTCGCTCACCGTGGCACCGGGTGAATTTGTCGCCATCGTCGGCGAATCCGGCGTCGGCAAATCGACGCTGCTCAACTGCATGGCCGGGCTGGACCAATGGGACAGCGGCAGCGTGCACCTGGATGGCACCGACCTGAACCTGCTCAGTGACGATGAACGCGCATTGCTGCGCCGCCAGAAAGTAGGCTTTGTATTCCAGGCCTTTCATGTGCTGGGCCACCTGGACGTCACGCAAAACGTGGCGCTGCCCTTGCTGCTGCTGGGCACACCTGATGACGACCGGGTGCAAGCCATGCTGCAGGCCGTCGGCCTGCAAGACATGGGGGCGCGTCTGCCGCAACAGCTCAGCGGCGGCCAGTTACAGCGCGTCGCCATCGCCCGTGCGCTGGTGCACCGACCTATGCTGCTGCTGGCCGATGAGCCCACCGGCAACCTGGACCCCACGACCGCCGCCATGGTCATGGAAGCACTGGTGGCGCAGACGCGTGCGCACGGCACCTCATTGGTTTTGGTGACGCACTCCGAGGCAGCGACGGCGCGGGCTGATCGGGTTTTGCATTTGCGGCAGGATGGGATTGCAGCACGCTAGAAGTGAAATGCGTAATTTCTGTGAAGCCGACTTCGATTTGGCCTTGATGCACCCACCAATTGGGGCAAAATTAATGTCAGCAATGGAGAAAATTGTAGACCCGCTTTGCAGCGCAACCGGTCGGTCGGCGTTGCCGTCCAGTTTCAGTGAAACCCCGCGAAATTGCGCTACCAATCTCTCAAATGCCCATGTCCTCGGTAGAAGATGAAATCTCACTACAAGTAGTTGCAATGTATCGAAAGGCGACCAATTGCCCCATGGCGTTGGTAAGACCGACTCTCGCTAGCATGGGTCCAATTCTCAGGGAGCGAGTGATCCGCGCCGCGTCAACTCAAGAGGGACTTCTGCATGACCCAATTGAAGATGAAGTCGAGCATCGAGAAGCAATTCGACTTGCTCGAACGGAGGCAAAAGAGACCGTTGAAGAAAAGGGTTTTCCAATTGGGCGACGTTCGGGGCACGGTATTGACATGGAACTTAAACGGCTGCTGCGTGAACGCTTTGGGTTAACATGGTTTTCCAGGGTAGAAATGAACCCCCATGTCATCTTCGACTAAAGCGGCTATGCTCACGCTCCAAGTTCTTCGACGTAAAGACGTCATCCTTGCTGATTACCGCTCATCACCAAACACTGGAAACCTAACCAGCGTCCATCCCGGCGGCACGTTTATGGGATTTTCGTTCGAGGAGCTGCGTAAGATGGGAACTGGCACTCACGAAGTTGCAGCGCTTGATCCGTACGACTTTTTGAATACCGGCGTAAAACCTCAGTTTGAGTCTGAGTTTCGTGCCAAACTAGCTCACTTTGAGTTTGCACTATTTGGCTATCAGGTCGGGGCCTACACCGTGCTAGAGGTTCTCTCAATCGCACGGGACGTCTCATGACAAATCTCAAAGTGAACGCGAGCCAACAAAACTAGGTCCGGCTGTCAAGGCAAGCGGTGGGGCCCCGACACATTTGATTGACTGCTTACTGGAGATTCCACTGACCGGTAAGCGTCTTTCAGAGCCGATGACCGAAGTTGTCCAGCGTAGAATTCCGTCAATCCGGTTCTCTTGGTACCAACAACATATTGGGCACGGCACTATTGAGACGAGACACACCATGGCTAGCTGGTAGATTTGGAGTGAACCAACTTCTGCACGGCATTGAGAGCCTGTTCCACATTGGCTTCAGGCGTAACACCGCTCACCGTAACCCCGACTTTTCCGTTGGGGGTCACGATGAACGTTGTGCGCTCGGCAAAGCCATGGTCGAGTTCGGCGCCGCGCGTATCCTTATGACCGGCCACCGCTTCGTGCACGACCAGATCGTAGGCCTTGGCAATCTTGCCGCCAACGTCCGAGGCCACGGAAAGCTTGCCGGCGCAATACTCAGGGTCCGCTGAGAAGTCGTTCAGCCGTGCAATGCTGTCGAGAGACACGCCAACGACGGTGGCGCCCGCCGCCGTGAATTTATCCATATTGATGGCGAAAGTATGCGCTTGAATATTGCAACCTCCGGTATAAGCCGACGGGTAGAAATAGACCACCACTGGGCCTTTCTTCAACGCTTCCTTCAACGAGAAATTGAAGGTCTTGCCGGCCAATGAGGCTTGGGCTTCGAAGTTGGGGGCAATGTCACCTTCCTTGAGGGCGGCATGTGCCAAAGTCATAGTCAGGGCTGTCAGCAGCCCAGTAAACAAAACAGTGAGTTTCATGGATAGGACTTCCAAGATTTATTGCAAAAATTGTGGCACTTCTTGCAGGTACACCATAAATACGTCTGGGGCATCGCCTCGCAGAGTTTAGTACGTGACAAAATTTTCTGCAGCGTCAGGTCCATTGGTACTTTCCACCTTAGACTCGCCCCCATGAGTGACACAGCCTCACGATTCGCCCTGCTCCACCAGATGGTCGGCGCTCATGGCGCGCACGCGGCAAATGCGATTGAGCGCCTAGTGCAGGATGGCCAAGACGCCGCACTGTGCCGTATCAACGCCTACAATTTCGCTGCCCGCCACGGTCTGGACGAGGGCCAGACGGTCGATGCATTTGTCCACGCCTCCCACCTCGGTCTGTTTGACCTGTCTTGGAATCTACTGTGCCCCGGCTGCGGTGGCGTGTTGGCCGCGTCTGCCAGTCTCAAGTCGGTTGACCAGGCCACCTACTATTGCGCGCTGTGTGCCGCCGGCTACGAGCCAACCCTGGACGAGATGGTGGAAGTGAGTTTCACGGTCAGCCCCGGCGTGCGGCGCATTGCCGCCCACGACCCGCACACCCTGGCGATGTGGGATTTCTACCGACAGAACTTTTGGAGCTCGGGCATCCGCATTCCCGAAGGTGCTGCGTTTCAGGAATTGCTGGATGCGGTGATCCTGGATGCGGACGAAATTCCACCTCGCGGCAAATGCATTCTCAATGTGCAACTGCCACCGAAATTCCTGATCGTGTTCGACCCCATCACGCATTCGGCAACTTTCATTGAAGTGCAAGGTGAACCGTGTCGCACGCGCCAGGATGTGACCGTCGTGTTCAACGACGTCAGTGCGCCCACCGGCTCGCTGCAGTTGCGCCCGGGGCCGTTGCGGCTGACGCTGGAGAACCAGACCGACCACCGGGTGTTGCCCGGCATCTTTATCGCCAACGACCAGTTGCACGACTTGCTGGGCCAGCGCCAACGATTTCTGACAGCACGTGACCTGCTGACCCGCCAGACATTTCGCGACCTGTACCGGGCCGACACGCTGGATATCAATCAGCGCATGAAGATCACCAGCCTGACCATACTGTTTACCGACCTGAAGGGCTCCACCGAACTGTACGAACGGGTGGGTGACCTGGCGGCCTACGACCTGGTGCGTGCGCATTTTCGGGTGCTCAACGAGGTGGTGGCCGCAGAATCGGGCTCGGTCGTCAAGACCATAGGCGACGCGGTGATGGCCACCTTCCCCACTGCCGAGCGGGGCCTGCAGGCTGCACTGCACATGCGCGAAGCCATGGGGCGACTTAACGCGCCGGTGGACCGTGAAGACCTGCTGCTGAAGATTGGCCTGCACGAAGGCCCCTGCCTGGCGGTGACGCTGAACGAACGGCTGGACTATTTCGGCCAGACCGTGAACATTGCCGCACGGGTACAGGGCCTGGCAGAGTCCCACACCATTTTGACCACCGAACCTGTCGTTTCCAACCCCAATGTGGCGCGGTTCATGGCGCTGCAAGGACTGCAGGCGAATCCGCGCCAGGCACAGTTGCGCGGCATCAAGGAGGCCCTTACCGTCTTCGAGATTCCATAAGCATGTGCCACTTGTGCAGACCAACCGCCATGCTGCACTGCAAAAAAGCCCTGGCGCCGCCAGGGCCAATTCCCCAGGGAACACGCTATGCGCTGAAATATATCCGGCGCATTGGCGAAATATGCCGCAAAATGAATTCATGTTTCGTACTGAAAATGCACGAACCCGATACACGGTACAGAGACTGCACTTTAGCCAATCACCATGCTATTTGCCGACGAAGACCCCAAACTGCTTGTGTCCCCCGACTGGCGACCCAAGAACACGTGGTGCGTGCTGATGGTTGATGACGATGCGGTAGTCCACACCGTCACCCGACTGGCACTGCGCGGCTACGAATTCCAGGGCCGCTCGTTGGAGTTCATCAGCGCATATTCCGGCAAAGAAGGACAGCAAATATTTTGTGAGCGCGATGACATTGCGGTTGCCATCGTCGACGTAGTGATGGAATGCGACCAGGCAGGTCTTGAGTTGGTCGACTATGTGCGCCACACGTTGGACAACCACAGCACACGCTTGGTGCTGCGTACCGGTCAACCCGGATTTCTGACCCAGCACAGCGACATTGCACTGTACGAAATTGATGACTACCGCGAAAAAACCGAACTGACGATTCAAAAATTGCACGCACTGCTGGATGTGCAGCTCGGCGCCTACCATAGGCCCGGGCTCGTGCAGTAAAACTGCTATTGCCTCCACTACCACAGCGGTTGCAACGCTCCCTGCACCAATCGAAAACCGCGCGCGCCCATTGCGCGGGCCTCGGCTTCATCATGCGTGACCAAAATGCTGGCGATATTGCGCTCGGCAATGCGCCGCTGAAACTCGGCACGCAACTGCAGCCGCAACTCGGCGTCCAGCGCTGAAAACGGCTCATCCAGCAGAAGCACCCGGGGGCGCGTGATCAAGGCGCGTGCCAATGCCACGCGCTGCTGCTCACCACCCGATAGGCGCATGACACGCGCCTTTGCAAACGCCAGTAACCCAAAGCGCTCCAGCAACGCGCAGGCTTGCACGCGCGCCTCGGCACGGCGCACGCCTTGCTCCACCAAACCAAACGCTACGTTGTCCTGGACATCCAGATGGGGGAACAGCGCGAAGTCCTGAAACATCAGCGCAAAGTGTCGTCGCTCGGGCGGCAATTTGCCGATGTCTTGCCCATCGAACAGCAGGCGGCCGCCGTCCATGGACTCCAGCCCGGCGACTATTTTCAGCAGTGTGCTCTTGCCACTGCCCGATGGCCCCAGAACTGCAACCGTTTCACCCGGCGCTACCTGCAAATTAAGCTCTTGCAACAGCGCACGCGCGCGCCAGTTTTTGGAGACGTGTTGCAGTTCAAGCATACGATGTCTCCACCAATGGCTTGGTCCAGGGCAACTCCACGGGTTCGCGGGCGGCCCATTCGATCACCACAAAGGCCAGCAGCGCCAAGCCCATCAACAAGCAAGCCAAAACTAAGGCGGCGTCACGGTTGCTGGCGCCCGGTCGGCCCAGGTATTCATAGACCAATGTTGTCAGCGTAGCCCACTCAGGGCGTGACAAAAACAGAGTCACGGCAAATTCGCCGATTGCCGTGGCCGCCGCAAATGCCACGCCCCGGCGCAGAGCAGGACGCATCATGGGCCACGTCACGCGCCAAAACACACGCCAAGGGCTGGCCCCCAACGAGCGCGCTGCCTGCGCCAGATGGGGCGGCATCGCGTCCAACCCCGCTGAAATCGATTTGGCAACGAACGGATACGCCAGCAAGGCATAGGCGCTGACCAGCAGGCCGATGCTGGCCGTCCACTGCGGATAAAGCAGCAACAGGCCAAAGGCGACCATCACCGGCGACACCACAAACGGCAAAAACGCGACGGTGCGCAACAGCAGCGATTGGCGCGCCGCCAACGCATGCGCCAGCCCCAACAACGTGGCCAATGCAATCGCTAGCGCGGAAAAGCGAAAGCTGTTCCAGAGCGCATCCAGTGTTGCGGCGTCCCCCAGCACGCCCCAGGCGGTGGCCCCTGCGCTCGCAGCCCGCCAGACAATCGCCCCCAAAGGTGCCGCGCAAACCAACACCAATACCTCAAGTGCCATCGCAACGAACGACCATTGGCGCCATCCTCTCGGGGTTTGACGTGCGATGACATCGGCACGCTGCAACGTTGCCAGGCGGCGCTCCAGTGCTGCGTAGCCCAGCGCGACTATGCCTGTCAGCAGCAACATCCACACCGCCAGCGCACCAGCCTGCGAGAGTTGCAGTTCGTGCGCCACCAGGGTGTAGATCTCTACTTCCACCGTCGCGTAATCTTGGCCACCCAGCACCAAGGCGAGTCCAAAACCCGATACACAAAACAAAAACACCAGGCACAGCGCCGACATCAACCACGGTGCAATGGCTGGCCACTCCACACGCCAAAACACGCGCCACGGCGTCGCACCCAAGGTGCGCGCCGCCGCCACGCGCGAGGCGCTGACTTGGCCCAGCGCCTCGGTGGCCGTGCGCACCACCAGACACAGGTTGAAAAAAAGATTGCCATAGATCAGAAGCCAAGGGCCACCCTGCAGTTCGGGCCCACCCATGGCGCTCCACACGCTGTGCGGACCCAGCAAGGCCAGCACCCCCATGGCAGCCACCAAGGTGGGCACCACAAACGGCAACATCAGCGCGCGCAGGACCAGCGTACGGCCGACAAACTCATAGCGTGCCAGCACCCATGCCACCGGCAAACCCAACACCAAAGTTCCGCAACAACTGATGGCGGCCTGCAAAAACGACCAGACCAGGCGCCAACGCAAGTAGTGGTCCTGCCACGGTGTCCACCACGACACCTGCCCGCCTTCAATCAGCAAGCGCAGCGCTGGTGCCACCAACAGCATCAGCAAGAACCCTACCGGAAATGCCACCATTGCCAGGCGTGCGCGGTGGTTCACTTCAGCACCACCTGCGTCCAGCGCAACACCCAGGCAGAACCCTTGTCGGCGATAGCCTGTGCACTGGGACTGTCAAACGTTGCAGGTTCCACCGCTATGCGCAAAGCAGCCACGCGTGACACTTTAGCGTCGGCGGGAAACATCCACATTTCGGTCTGCAGCGCCTGCTGCACGGCGGCAGAACGCAAAAATGCCATGAACCGCAATGCCGACGCGTGCTCCTTGCCGCCTTTGACCAGGCCGACACCTTCGACCTGTCGAAACACCGCGCCAGGGATTGTCAAACTGCCCGTGGGCGGCTCGGCCAGCTTGACTTTGCTGTAGAACAATTCAGCGGCAGGGCTGCTGGCATAGCTCACCACCAACGGTTGCCGACCACCGTTGTGAGTAAATTCCGTGTAATAGGCTTCGCTCCACCCTTTGACAACCATGAGCCCATTGGCCCGCATGCGCGCCCACCAGTCAAACGCCCGGTCTTCCCCCATTGCACCAATCGTTGCCAGCAGAAACGCGTTGCCAGGGCTGGAGGTTGCTGGGTTTTCAACGACCAGCAATCCGCGGTAGGCCGGCAGCGCCAGGTCTTGCAGCGTACGGGGTAGAGCCAGGCCCTTGCTGGCAAACCAGGCCTTGTCATAGTTCAGCGTGACATAGCCATAGTCGATGGGCAGCAGGCTCGCAGGCAATGCCAGTGCGCCATTGGCCGGTACCGAAACACCGTCCAGCGGGTCCAACACGTTTGCCGCCAGCGCCTTGGCTGCCAGCACATTGTCAATGCCAAACACCATGTCGGCCACCGGGTTGGCACGGGTCAGTATCAGTTTGTTCAGCATCTCCCCCGCGTCGCCAGCCTTGCTGATGCGAAGTAGGATGCCGGTGTCTTTTTCGAACTGCGCCAACACCGGTTTGGGCAGCGCAAAGGATGCGTGGGTCAGCACGCGCAGTTCAATCGCCTGTGATGCCAGCGCGCCCAGCAGCAGGCCCAGGACTAGGCCAAACTTGCCGAGGATTGTGGAAAAACCGTACCGCATGCGTTCTACTTTCAATACTGCGTCCATACTGTGTCAATACCGCGTGATAGGCATCGCGCCTACCGCCCCACCGGCTGGTTCCACCCGCTCGTGCACGACCTCATTGACCATGCCCCATTTGGCAAACTCGGGCGCAAAGTCTGTCAAGGCATGGCGGCTGACGCAGGGGTAAGCACCTGGTGCCATCTGCTCGCCGCGAGCCAAACGCCTGGCCAGCAAAATGGACGCCATGCAGGGAATTTCGGGACCATGGTCATGGTCTGCTGCAATGTGCCACGCTCTGGCCACGTGTGTGCCCAGGGCGTTCAAACCCTCCACACGGACCACCATGCCGCCCAAACTGGAACCCAGCGGGTCCAGCAGATTGGCACCGGCATTCAATACTGTGGCCAAGCCTGCTGGATTTTTCAGCCAGCCGACACGGCGCAGCCAGGCCAACACCGCAAATGCGCGCTGCGCCAAACCCAGCTCCAATGCGGCGCCAAACGCCATGCGATGGCGCAACGCGTAGTGCGTGGGAAAGAGTTCCAAATCCGGAATATCACACAGGGATGAAAGCCGCGGTCGCAGGCGCTGAAAATGCACCTTCCGCGGGCGCGACCAACCCAGGCCCGTTTGCCATTGCCCATCATTCCAAACCCGAATCGGCAGGCCGCAATAGCTCAGTACCGCGCGCATGGTGGCGACGCCGCGCGGCGCAGTTTGCGCAGGGGCAATGCAGATGTCTATGCAGTCCAGCCGCTGCCAGCCTACCGTCAATGCGTCAATCGCCGCAGACGACAGTGCAGGTACCGTGCTGGCGCCGCTGAGGGCCACGCGCCCGGCCGCCACAAAAGTCTCGTGCATCGTCTTTGCAAAGTCACATACAAAACGCCGGCCATCGGCCAGGTCGATGTAATGTGCGCCGGCCTGAGCACAGGCCTGCGCCACGGCATAGTCCTGCCCCTGAAACGGCCCGGCGCTGTGGATCACCAGTTCCACCTGTTGTGAGCGCAGAAACTGCGCGAGGTCAGCTCTGTGCAGGTCCACCGCGACACCCCGTGTCCGTGCCAGCCCATGGGTAAATGCTGCGGCCTTGGCACCGTCTCGCCCGGCCACCAGCAAATCGATGTCGGGGTCGCCGGCCAAAGCGCGGCTGATGCGGGCACCAAAATTCCCATACCCACCCAATACCATGACCTTCATATTTTTCTATTCCCTGACGTTGTAGCTTCACCCAGACCCCACTATAGGCCCTGGCGGCGCATGAACCCGTTCACAATCCCACTATGCAATCCACCTTATGGTCCCTGCTGACCACATTTTCCTGGCAAGAGCTGCGCAACCATCCGTGGCGCAATGCCGCAGCCGTGGTTTCGGTCATGTTGGGCGTGGCCCTGGCATTTTCGGTGCACCTGATCAATGCGTCGGCGCTGGATGAGTTTGCCCAGGCCGTGCGCTCGGTTGGCGGGCAGGCAGACCTGGAAGTTCGTACCACCACCGGCATTGCGGCGGGCCTGGACGATCTTCTGTTGGCGCGCATGTTGCACCAACCAGAAGTTGAATTGGCCAGCCCGGTGCTGGAACTGAGCAGTTACGCGCTCGACGGTAACGCCGTGGGCGAACCTGCATCTGCCGCGACCATGGGCCCGGCCCACGTGCTGTTGCGGCTGGTCGGTGTTGACGCCTTTCAGGTGGGCTTGATGAATCCCGACCTGCTGCAACGCCCTGCCCCACAGGCGAGCCGACTGGATATATTTGCCCCAAACACGGTCTTTTTGAATGCCAGCGCGCGCAAACACCTGAGCGGCGACACCGTGCAACTGCAATGGGGCCTGCAGCTCAAGACCGTTCACGTCGCGGGTTCGGTCAATGCGACAGGGGCGCCTTTGGCGGTCATGGATATTGCCGCCGCGCAGGACCTGTTTGAGAAACCGGGGCGCCTTAGCCGCATTGACCTGCGCTTGCGCGCTGGCGTTGACCGTGCTGCCTTTGTGCGTAGCCAACAGGCGGCGCCCGACTGGCCGCCAGGGGTCCGCCTGGTGGAACCCGGTGACATGCTGGAGCGCATGTCGACGCTGTCGCGGGCTTACCGCGTCAATCTGACCGTTCTGGCGCTGGTGGCCTTGTTCACCGGTGGCTTTCTGGTGTTTTCCGTTCTGGCACTGAGTGTCAGCCGGCGTGCTGCACAGTTTGCGCTGCTGGGTGTGCTGGGTTTGACCGGTGGCCAACGCCTGCGGCTGGTGCTGCTCGAGGCGCTGGTGCTCGGCCTGGTGGGCAGCATCTTGGGCGTTGCCCTGGGCACGGGGCTGGCGGCACTGGCCTTGCGCTTGTTGGGTGGTGACCTGGGTGGCGGTTTCTTTGCAGGTGGTGCCCCGGCCTTGCAGTGGAGTGCACTGGCGGCCATGGTATTTGCCAGTCTTGGCGTTGTGGCCACATTGCTGGGCGCATGGTGGCCGGCCCGCTGGGCGCAGGGCTTGCCAGCGGCACAAACCCTCAAAGGCTTGGGCGCTGTGCAGGTCACGTCCAGCCACGCGCTGGTGGCCTTGTATTTATTGCTGGGCGGTGCCCTGCTGGCACTGTTGCCGCCCGTTTGGGGCGTTCCGGTGGCGGCCTATGTCAGCGTCGGAATGATATTGCTGGGGGGCATCAGTGGGCTGCCTTGGCTGGTGGGCGCGGTGCTGGACCAGGTCGCGCCGCTGGTAGCGCACCAAGCCTTGCCTTTGTTGGCGCTGGAGCGCGCCCGGCGGGTGCGCGGCAGCGCCGCCATCGCCGTCAGCGGCGTCGTGGCCGCACTGAGCCTGGCCGTGGCGCTGACGGTCATGGTGGCCAGTTTTCGCAGTTCGGTCAACCAATGGTTGGACACCGTTTTGCCGGCCGCACTGTACGTGCGTGCCGGTGGCAGCGCCAGCACCTTGGACACTGCCTATTTCGATCCCGCGCTGGTTCAGGCTGTGGCACAACTGCCCGGCGTGCAGCGCCTGACCAGCCAACGGACGCAGCAGTTTCTGCCTGACCCAGCACAACCTGCCGTGACCTTGATTGCCCATCCGCTGGGCAAAATCCAGCGTGCCACCAGCAGTCTGCCGTTGATTGCAGAAGCCCTGCCGGTACCCGAAGGGCACATTGGCATCTATGTTAGCGAAGCCATGGTCGACCTGCATGGCGCGCATCCGGGACAAATATACCCGCCGCTCGCAGCCTATTTCAAAGCATTGGCGCCCGACAAGTCAGCCGACACCAAAACATTTTTTGTGGCCGGCGTCTGGCGCGATTACGCACGGCAATTTGGCAGCATCGCGATGGACCTGTCAGCATTCCAGCGTCTGAGCGGTGACACCCGCGTCAATGACCTGGCCCTGTGGTTGGAACCCTCCGCTGACCTGCCGGAGTTGCAGCGTGCGATACGCAGTTTGGCAGACGCACAAGCCCACACACCGGGTGGTGACGCCGGCCGCCTGCTGGAATTTGCATCGGCACGCGATATCCGCACCACAACGCTGCGCATTTTTGACCGCAGCTTTGCAGTGACCTATTGGCTGCAGGCCGTGGCCATCGCCATTGGCTTGTTTGGCGTGGCGGCGTCATTCAGTGCACAGGTCTTGGCCCGGCGCAAGGAGTTTGGTTTGCTGGTGCACCTGGGCCTGACGCGGACCCAGGTATTGCGGGTGGTTGCCGCCGAGGGTCTGGCCTGGACCCTGTTGGGCGCCATCGCCGGCGTCGCGCTCGGCCTGGCCGTGTCGGTGGTGCTGGTGCATGTGGTCAACCCACAAAGTTTTCATTGGAGTATGGAACTCGACATTCCCGCACTACGCCTTTTGGCACTGGGCAGTGCAGTGGTTGCTGCGGGCACGCTCACCGCATGGCTGGCGGGGCGCGCCGCTGCGGGGCGTGATGCGGTGCTGGCGGTCAAGGAAGATTGGTAGGCAAAAAACGGCCTTGCTACTCGTGCCGCAATGCCTCGATCGGGTCCATCTGCGCCGCGCGTCTGGCCGGAAAATAGCCAAACAGCACACCAATGCCCGCTGAAAATACAAATGACAGCAAGTTGATCGTAGGGTTGAACAGATACGGTACACCCATGACGCCAGCCAGTACATAGGATGCGGCCGTGGCGATGACGATGCCCACCAGCCCGCCCATGGTAGACAGCACCACCGCCTCGATCAGAAACTGCAGCAGAACCTCACCCTCCAATGCACCGATGGCCAGGCGCAGGCCGATTTCGCGCGTACGCTCGGTGACGCTGACCAGCATGATGTTCATGATGCCAATGCCCCCCACCAGCAGGCTGACCGCGGCCACGGCACCGAGCAAGGTGGTCATCACCTTGGTGGTGCCTGACAGCGTATCGGCAAGCTGCTGGGTGTCCAGGATATTGAAATTGTCGTCGTCGCCATCGGCCAATTTGCGCCGCTCGCGCAGCAACTGGCGCAGGCTGGCTTTGAGCCGCGTGCTGTCGCTACCGTCTTCCATTGACACCAACAGGGTGCCAACCTTCTGGCTGCCGGTCACACGCCGTTGCAGCGTGTGCAGCGGCACCAGCACGGTGTCATCCTGGTCATTGCCCATCGCCGCCTGGCCCTTGGAGGCCAGCACGCCAATCACGTCACATGAAAACTGCTTGATACGCAGCTGCTGACCCAAGCCGCCGCTACCAATTGGGCCGCCAAAAATTTCGCGGCGCACGGTTTCTCCAATAATGCACACGGCAGCGCCTGCAGTTTGCTCGTCGTCTTCAAACAATCGCCCGGACGCCAACTTCCAGTTACCGGTCTCAAACCATCGGTTGCTGCTGCCTGTGACGCTGGTGGCCCAGTTGCGCCCATTGCCCACCACAGTCACGCCGGCACGGCCCTCCGGAGCGACTGCCGCAACCCCGCCAATCTGGGCCTGAATAGCAAGTGCATCGGCCTCCTTGAACTGCGGCGCACCGCCACCGCCGCCGGGACCCTGGCGCTGCCCCACGCGGACCATCAGCAGGTTGGTACCCAGGCTGGAGATCTGCATTTGCACGGCCTGCGTCGCGCCCTTGCCAAGGGTCACCATGGTAATGACCGCGCTGACACCAATCACGATGCCCAGAATCGTCAAAAACGAGCGCAACAGGTTGCGACGAATCGAACGCAGCGCCAGAAACAGCGTGTTGAACAGCATCAGGTGGTTTCCGTTGCTGCGGCTGGTGCCGCCACCGTGGGGTTGGCGTTGGGCACGTCGCTCTCGATGCGGCCATCGACAAAGCGCACCAGGCGCCGGGCATAGGCCGCCATGTCCGGCTCGTGCGTCACCATCAGCACCGTTATGCCATGGTCTTTGTTCAGTGCCATCAACAAGCCCATGATTTCATGGCTGCGCTGCGTATCCAGGTTGCCGGTTGGCTCGTCCGCCAGCACCACGGCCGGTTCCGTAACAATGGCGCGCGCAATTGCCACGCGCTGTTGCTGGCCACCCGAGAGTTCGGACGGTGTATGGTCCTCCCACCCGCCCAAACCGACAGACTGCAGGGCTTGCGCGGCCGCGTCGCGCCGCACGCTGGCACTGTCGCCTCGGTACAGCAAGGGAAGCTCGACATTTTCCTGCGCCGAGGTGCGTGCCAGCAAGTTGAAGCCCTGGAACACAAAGCCCAGGTAGCGCCGGCGCAACCTGGCCCGTTGGTCACGCGTGAGCGTTTCCACATGGGCGCCCTTGAACAAATATTGCCCGGCACTGGGCGTATCCAGCCCGCCCAGGATATTCATCGCGGTGGACTTGCCCGAGCCGCTGGCCCCCATGATGGCGACAAATTCACCGGCCTGAATATCCAGATCGACTCCCTTCAGTGCCATCAACTGGGCCTGGCCCGAGCCATAGACCTTGGTCACCGCTTTGAGCCGAATCAGCACCTCGCTCATTTGGTGGCCACTGTCTTTTGGTCGGTGATGACGTCCATGCCAGCCTGCAGGTCGCCGCCGGCAATCTCTGTCATATGGCCATCGCTGATACCGGGAATGACGGAGACGGCGACCGCCACACCAGTGCCGTCTTTGGGCAACACCCATACCTGGCGCGCAGCCGCGGTGCTGGCGCCTGCCGCGGCAGACTTGCGGGTGTTATTGCCAGGGCGACTGGGGATCAGACTCGAAACGATGCTCCCCTTCGCCGCCGGCTTACCGCTGCCTGCAACGGTGGGCGAGAAGCGCAAGGCGGTGTTGGGCACCAGCAGCACGTTGTTGCGCTGCATCGCGGTGATGGTCGCAGTGGCGGTCATGCCGGGACGCAGACTCAGATCGGCGTTGTCAACATCCAGGTACGTGAGGTAGGTCACCACGTTGTCAGTGATGGTCGAGCCAAAGCCGACACGGGTAATATGCGCCGGAAATTTGCGGCTGGGGTAGGCACTGACGGTAAAGGTGGCGTCTTGACCGGTCTTCACCGAACCGACGTCAGCCTCATCCACATAGACCCACAGGCGCAGCTTGGTCAGGTCTTCGGCAAGCGCAAACAAAGTGACCGCCTGCAGCGACGCCGCCACGGCATTGCCGGGATCGACGCTGCGGGTCAAGACCACGCCGTCAGCGGGTGCGCTGATGGAAGACTTGGAAAGGTTGATCTGGTCCAGCGCCAGCGCCGCCCGTGCGTCAGCCACACCGGCGCGTGCGCTGCGCTCGTCGGCCAATGCGCGGTCGTGCGTGGCGCGCGCCGTATCGAGTTCTGTCTGTGCCGGGACCTTTCCACCTGAGATGCGTGCAACTTCTTCAAAGCGTGCCAGCGTGGCGGTGGCTTCCTTCACCGTCGCGCCAGTTTGCTCCAGCTTGGCATTGGCTGCGGCCAGCGTGGCCGCGGAACGCAGGATCTGGTCCTGCAATTTTGCCGGGTCCAGCACCACCATGACCTGCCCCTTCTTGACCTTATCATTGACATCGACATTGACCTTCAACACCGTGCCCGAGAGTTCGCTGCCAATGTTGATGGCACGCGTCGGCTGCAGCGTCCCGTTGGCGACGACGGTCAATGTCAGATTGCCGTGTGCTACGGGCCGCGTGGTGTAGCTGGGTGGGGCATTCGCAGTGCGTTCTTCTTGCCAGTACCAAAGGCCTGCGCCCACCAGTGCGAGCACCAGCATACTGCCCCACCAAATGGTACGCCGGTACCAGGCCTTGGCTGGCGGCTCGCCCAGCAAGGTCGCAATATCGGGTTCGGTGCTGACAGGTAGGATCTCTGTGTTCATGGGGGTTGTGAATCGTTTGTGTTGTCACCATTCCAGCCACCGCCCAGCGCCTTGTACAGGCGCACCTGGTCACTGCTGACATCGGCAACAGCGCTGGCTACACTGTCTTGGGTGCTGAGTTGGGTGCGTTGGGTTTCCAGCACCACCTGAAAATCCACCAGACCGCTGCCAAAGCGCTGGCGTGCCATCTGTGCTGCATTCGCGGCTGACAGGGCCGCAGCTTGCAGGCGCTGCAATCGCTCACGGTCGCCGTGCTGCGCAGCCAACGTGTCCTCCACCTCTTTGAGCGCCGTCAACACGGCAGCCCGGTACGCGATGTTGGCCTGATCTGCGCCGGCCTGCTGCGCCCGCACCTGGGCATTCAGCGCACCGCCGTCAAACAGCGACACGGACGCTCTGGCCAGCAACGAGCTGTCCACGGTGGCACCGTTCGTCAAACCTGCCAAGGTGGCTGCGCTGGCACCAATAGAACCACCCAGTCTCAAGTCGGGCCAGCGCGCGGCATCGGCCTGCGCTACACGCGCCCATGCTGCGCGCAATTGCTGTTCGGCAGCGCGTACATCGGGACGTTGGCGCAAGGTCTGCGCTGGAACGCCCATTGCCAGATCGTTGCCAGCCAGCGGCACCGCTTGTGGCGCCGCCAGTTGCGTTACCAGCGCGGCCGGTGGCTGACCAATCAGTACGGCCAAGGCATGTTGATTCTGAGCGATTGCGACTTGCAGCGTTGGCAGTTGCGCGTGTGTCTGCTCGACCGCAGCACGCGCCTGCTCCACGTCCAATGCTGTGACCAGGACGGCTTGCTGGCGCCATTCGGTGATTTGCAACGTTTCCTGTTGACTGGCCAGGTTGTCATGGGCGTTTCGCCAGCGCGACTGTGCACTGCGCAGGCTGATGTAGTCCAGCGCAACCTCTGCGGCAATCGAAACTTGCACATCCCCCAAACTGGCCGCGCTGGCTTGCGTGTTTGCGGTGCTGGCGTCCCGAGCGCCGCGGTTGGCACCGAAGATGTCCAACTCCCAACTGGCATCCAGACCGGCATTGAAACTATTGCTGGGGTTGGCCGCACCACCGGTGTTGTGCTGTGCCGAGATGGAGCCACCCAGCGCCGGCAGCAACGCTGCAGAGGCCAGATCCTGCAATGCCCGTGCTTGGCGCAATGATGCCTGCGCGCTCAGCACATTGGTGTTGGCCTGCAAGGCCTGTGACACCAGACTGTGCAGCAAAGGGTCGTCAAAGCGCAGCCACCACTCTGCCAAGGCGGCCGTTCCGACCGAGACACTGCGGCCAGTGTTTGCCCACGCAGCGGGTATCTCGATGCCTGCGTCGGGTTCATGCCGGGCTGCCAGCGGTGCGCATGCGCACAACGCAAAAGCCACGCAGACTAGTGCCAACGACGCCGCAGCCCTGGACGGAATCAAACAACAGACAGGATCGTTATGCATCGGGTGGGTTACGTCGCTGGTTTGCCATCAGTAGTGCATAAAGACCGACAGAGCCGGGCTGCAATTGAGCGGGTACAACGGGCATTTTGCGCATGCGTCCGTTGAATGTCTGTACGGTAGCGTCCCCCTGGCGCAGCGGGCTTGATCCACATCAAATCCGTTAAAGTTAAGGCTGCAAGCGCAATGGCGTTACGCTTGGCACACGCACGCGTCATACAGGAATCATCCCACCATGCCTACCAACCCATCGGACAGCAGTTGGCTCAACCAGGCCATTGGCCGCATTGAGGCGGACTACCTGCGCAGTGCCGACACGCATTTGATTCCTTTGCCCCTGCCCTTCTTTGCCAGCCGCGGCATCGATTTTTATCTGAAGGATGAGTCCACCCACCCCACTGGTAGCCTCAAACACCGCCTGGCGCGATCGCTGTTTCTCTATGCGCTGTGCAATGGCTGGATTCACCAGGGCTCGACCATCGTGGAGGCGTCCAGCGGCTCCACTGCGGTCAGCGAGGCCTACTTTGCTCGACTGTTGGGGCTGCCATTTGTGGCCGTGATGATGCGCAGCACCTCACCGGAAAAAATTGCCCAGATCGCGTTCTACGGCGGACGTTGCCACTTGGTCGACAGTGCAGCGCAGGTGTATGCGCAAGCGCAGGAGTTGGCGCGCCAAACCAAAGGCCATTACATGGACCAGTTCACCTACGCCGAGCGTGCTACTGACTGGCGCGGCAACAACAATATCGCGCAAAGCATGTTCAGCCAGATGGCGCGTGAACGCCATCCCATTCCACGCTGGGTCGTGGTCGGCGCCGGAACCGGCGGCACCAGCGCCACCATTGGCCGCGATATTCGCTACCAGCGGTTTGCCACACAGGTGTGCGTGCCCGACCCCACAGGCTCGGTGTTTGGCGCCTATTACCGCACGGGCGACGCAGCATTGACCAGCGAAGGCTCGCGCATAGAAGGCATTGGCCGCCCGCGGGTAGAAGCCAGCTTCATCCGCAGCTTGGTGGACCGTATGCTGGACGTCGCCAACATTGACTCCGTGGCAGCCATGCGCGCACTGACCGAGTTATTGGGGCGCAAAGTGGGGCCGTCCACCGGCACCA
>FTFO01000202.1_pt1 | contig 32578 bp, 23 predicted proteins | sample 1640461 | NCBI WGS metagenome assembly FTFO01 (sample SAMEA3914814, study PRJEB12502) | metagenome | biome: forest; material: soil | place: USA | collected 2011-09-16 | depth 0.1 m
CCAGGTGGCGCACATGGCATCCGAGTTGCATGATCTTGGCGAGAAGGCGTTTGCCACCAGCGGTGAATTGGCCCACAGTATTCAAGACACGCAAGTTCAGATTCTCGACAAGGCCGCAACCGCGTTCAAGGATCTGGTGGGCGGACACATTGACTCCTTGTTGCCTGGGCACTTTGAGCAAACGCTGGCCAACCTGACCCATGCCGTCAGCGACTTGGGTAGCCAGTGCCATACCGTGGGGACCGCGTTCCAAAACGAATTGGAAACGCTGCTGCACGATGTCGGCACCTTCGCAACCCACGAAGTCCACGACAAGGTTCAGGAGAAGTTTCAGAACCTTATCCACGAGGCCGTTGCCTTCCTGCTGGAACAGATCACCGAATCGATTGCCGCCACCACGGCCGGTGCTGCCATTACCGGCGCGATGTCGCCGATATTGCCGGAGTTGGCGGTGCTGAAGGCCGCCACCGAGATCATCAAGGAAGCCATCGAAATTCTGAAGGCTCTTGAGCACCCGTTTGGTCTTTAATTATTGAGGTTCACCATGGCAACTCACGCTGGTCTACATGTCGATACCCACGCCGAATCGGAAGGCTTCGATGCCATTGTCCAGGACGCGCGCAGCGTCGTGGCCCATATGGATGAGGTCAAACAACGCTTTGACAGTGTTGGCCATCGGGTCGAGCAATTGGATGGGGCACTGGAACATTCGAAAAGCACCATCTCTGCGGCCGTCAAGGAACTGGAAGACGCCGTCCACCACACGGTTTCCAATCTGGCGGCACTGGTGGGCGATGGCGACTCCAAATACCATGAGCTGTTCAGCAAGATAGAGAGTTGGGCCACCGAACTCAAGGCTGCCAAAGACCAGTTCGATCAAAGTGCCAAGCATGCCCAGTCAACAGTGGAACATTCTCAGACGCTTTCGCAGCAGCTTTTGGAACAGGTCAAACACTCGGCGCATGCGTTTGTCGACAGCTCCAAGGAAAGAGTCCATGACCTGCACGACCATGTGACGGAACTGGGTAAGCAATTTGAGGGGCAAGCGCACCCGGCCATGACCGGTTTCGACGAATTTTTGTCGCATATGCGTGAGCAGTCCGAGACCTACTCGCACAGCGCCCATGACCAGGTCGAACAACTCCAACATCAGCTGGATGGTTTTGTCCATTCCGACCTGATCAACCCGGTGACGGAACACGCCACGCAGGCCGTGCAGTTTTTGGCCAGCGTCGGTCATGAAGATGTCGCCGGTGCCATTACCGGGCTGATGCACCAGGGGCGCGAGGCGCTGGAGGATGGTGTCAAGGCGGTCATTTCCGATCTGACGGACGCCGTGGGCCATGAGATCGACACCGTGACACAGGCCCTGCACCATTCGGGTGGTCAAAACCAGGGCGTACGAGACGCATTGAAGCCGGTATTCGATATCGTGGACGAACTGCTGGACCCGGTGGAAGAAACCATTGGGAATATCAAGAGCGTGGCGGCCGCAGTCGGCGTCGATCTTTGAACCCCGCACCCATTTGACCAGGAGAGAAAAAATGGCAGATCTACACGCTTCAGTTCAGGCGCAACTGCATGCATTCAAGGCCGCGATAGACCAGGCCAACCAGCATGTGATGGAAGTTGATGCGCTGATGAACACCCTGGACCATGAGTTTGAGACCTTTGCGTCGCATCTGCAGACCGAAACCGAGCAGCATTTGACGCTGTTGCATGGCTTGACCGCGCAGTGCCATTCACTGGACAGCGAATTGGCGCATGCCTTTGGCGACCTCAGCCATGCAGTGAGTGCTGCTGAGCAGGAACTGGGGCAAGAGGTTGCCGAGTTGGAGAAAGAAGCCACCAACCTGCAGCATGAAAATGATGGCTTCGTGCAACGAACCGAGGAGTCAGACCATAGCGTGGAGCAGATTGTGCAAGACACCAGCCATTTTGCCGACGATACCAACGCCAAGGTGCATGAGGCGGCGCAGCACATCATTGACACCGGACACCAGACGGCCGAGAAATTCGGCAATGAATTGGTGCACCATGTGACTGATTTGCACCAGAAAATCGATCAAACGTACCATGGCTTTGAGCAGGAAGCCAACAACCACCTGCATGAACTGGGGCAAGAAGTTCACAGCTACGCCAGCCATGTGAGTGAACAGGCACAGCATTTTGCCGATCAGGCGCACAACGCCGGCAATGCGGCCAAGGACAAACTGATGGCCAGCGTGCATGAGCTGGAACATGGAGTCACCGGGCATCTGGGCGACTTGGGCCACGACATTCAAACCTTCCACGACAGCTTCATGAAGCTGTCGGAATTCATCACGACGCTGTCGAACGAAGGTGTGGTTGCAGTCGAAGACCTGGGGCTGGTCATGGAAGCCACCAACGTCGGCCTCAACGGCGTGGTGAAGACCGTGACCAATGTCAAGGAAATACTGGACGAAATTCATCTGTAATGCGGCGATGATGGACGGGCGCAAACGGCGTACCATGGCTAGGTTGGATTCATGACGCAACGAGAAGGAATGGCAATGACGGCTCGGCTAACAGCACTGGCGGCTTACTGTGTAGGGGCGGTGGCGCTGATCGCCTGTGCTGGGGGTGGGAACGATGTCAAGCACGACGTGATGAAGGAGACGCTTGCGGCCAAGAACAGCCCGGAAGCGCCAGTGCAGCGCACCATCACCAACTTTGACGATGCTTTGGCCTGCATGGACATGCTGTTGATTGACAACGGCGTGCGCGACGTGGTGGTGCTGACCGAAGACCTGGTCGACAACACCAAAAAGGCAAACGTCGGTACCCGGGATATGATGATTTCCTCTGTCTCGGACATGACCCGGCGCAGCCGCTCCATTCGCCTGATCACCTTTGGCAGTGACGTCAAAAATCTGCAAGACTGGTTGAAAAACTCCGGCGGCCACACCAACGTCTACAACTTCCAACCGTCCTACAACATCCGCGGCTCACTGACGCAGATGGACGAGGGCATGGCTTCCGGCCAGTCGGGATTGAACGTGCAACTCGGGCCACTGAGCGGCGGCAAGCAGGCGCAAGCCAATACGGCCTTGCTGGGCCTGGACCTCAGCATCATGAGTGCCAAGACCATGGAGCTGTTGCCAGGCGTCACATCGCGCAATTCCGTGATCCTGCAGCGCTCGGGCGAGGGCGTCAATTTTGGTGCCAGCTTTGGTGGGCAACAACAGGGGCAGCAACAAGGCGCGCAGCCGGCGCAACCCCAAGCCGGGGGCATGCAGGGCACGGTGGACAACAAAACCTTTGGCATCAGCTACAACTTCAATGTCAGCCGCTCCGAAGGGGTGGGCGGTGGCGTGCGCAATCTGGTGGAGCTGGCCACCATCGAGCTGTTTGGCAAGTTGCTGCGCATTCCCTATTGGCAGTGCCTGGGTGTTCCGGCCAATCACCCGGTGGTCAAACGCGAAATTGGCGACTGGTACTTCAACCTGGTGGAAGAGGGCAAGCTGGTCGCCTACATGCAGAACCAGTTGCGCATCATGGGCCGCTACAACGGCCCGGCCAATGGCCAACTGAACAAGGAATTCAAGGACGCCTTGAGCGACCTGGCCGCGATGAACAAAATGCCGCCACCGCAGGTGGTGGACGAGCAAATGTTCTCCTACGTCGTCAACCTGCCCAACAAGAATGTCAAGCGCAGTTCCAAACAGCTGGCCCACTTGTCGGACAGCGAGATGGTTGCCATGTTTGCCAAAAAGCAGAGCAAGACCAAGGCCAATGACGGAAAAACCTTGACGCGCTCCATCAATCTTGCGGACAAGGATTCCTGGCGGCCGATCACCGTCGACTTTGTGGCCGACAAACAGAAAAAGCCGCCGCGCAACGGGGAGCCTTTAGGCGTCAGTGTCACCACCAGCCAGGATGCTTACCTGTACTGTTACCTGACGTCCCAGAAAGACAACGCAACCATGCGCATCTTCCCCAATCCGCGCACACCGGACCCATGGGTTGCTGCCAATCAACCGACGCTGGTACCGGGCGATGCCAGCCTGGGTATCAAGGTGGGCAATGCGCTGGAATCGGTTGCCTGCTTTGCCTCGGACAGTGACCCGGCGTTGACCGTAGGCCCGGAACATGTGGGCAGTGTTGAAATGCAAAATCGATCCCTGGAGAAGGTTCGGGGGGTGATCGGCAGCAGTGCAGATGCAAGTTTCGGCGAAGGTCGCCTGGTTCTGAATAGGAGATGAGCATGGTCGCTGGCAGCTTGAAGGTTGGCGGGCGGCCAGCAAAGGCGATTGCAATGGCCATTCTGGCTTGCATCGCGTCAAGTTTGGCATTGGCGGCCGAGGGTGAAACGGAAGCGCCGCTGAAAGTGCCCCAGCCCAACGTGGAGCAAAAACCCTTGTTTGTGCCCGTCGAGCGCCCCATGCCCAGCAGCGATGCGCCGGGTACGTTTCAGATGCGCTGCTGGCAGCGCGGGCAACTGCTGTTCACCGAAAACAACCTCAGCGAGCCCACCATTGCGGCCATGCATGGGCGCGTGGTTTCCTTCAATGAAAAGAGTGGCAACACCGTGTATATGATCGAGGTCGCGGAGTCCCTTTGTTTGATAAAACGCGGTAAAGTTGGTCGGTAAACTGTTGCCACTATGACCGACGACCATCACAACGCCCCCAGCTTTTTTGAAGACTCCGACGAACGCCAAGGGCAGGATGCGCGCGCTCTGCCTGCGGGCTACCGTATCAACGAGTTCGAAATCCAGAGCGTATTGGGCAGCGGCAGCTTTGCCATCGTGTATAGGGCGTATGACCACTCATTGGGGCAAACACGCGCCATCAAAGAATTTTTGCCCAAAGGTCTGGCTGCGCGGTTTGACAACAATGCCATCACCATTCTGTCCAAGAAAGACGAATCGGCCTATGGCGTCGGCCTGGCCGGTTTCATCGAAGAGGCCAGACTGTTGGCCGGTATCAACCACCCGTCTGTGGTTCGCGTGTACCGCTGCATAGAGGCCAATCGTACGGCCTACATGGTCATGGATTTGTGTGAGGGGGAAACGCTGGAGCAACGCATTGCGCGCCAACCCGTTTTTGACGAGGTGTGGATCCGCAGCTTCTTGTTGTCGTTGCTGGGCGGCGTCGCGGCCCTGCACGCTGCGCGCATTTTGCACCGCGACATCAAGCCCTCCAATATTTTTCTGGCGGACGGCGTACGCCCGATACTGATCGATTTCGGCTCGGCACGCCAGCTCGCCAAGGATGGCGCGCAACGTGCGATGACCGCCATCGTGACCTACAACTACTCTGCACCCGAGCAGTGGGACAGTACCGGCCAGTTCGAACAAGGCCCCTACTCAGATATTTATTCGATGGGCGCCACCTGCTACGAGATGACCGTGCAGCGCAAGCCAAGCTCCAGCAACACGCGCTTGCTGCGCGACTCGTTGGTTCCGGCCAGTGAACTGGCGAAAGGCAAGTTTTCCAGCGCGTTGCTGCACACCATAGACAAGGCGCTGAAGATTGCCGTCAATGAGCGCTACCAGACTGCGGCGCAGTGGCAGGCCGACCTGAGCAAAGATGGCGGCAATGGCCCATCCACTACCAAGCGCAAGCCGGTGACCAGCATGCTGCTGGCGCTGGTGGGCGTGGCGGTCGTGGGGGCAATAGCCTATACCGTCATGCACAAAACCACAGGCCCCGGCCATGAGGCCGGTGGCAAGGCGGCTTCCATCGAAAACGTCACGGCTGGCAGCTTGCTACGTGATTGCCCCAGTTGCCCGGAGATGGTGGTGGTGGACAAAGGCAGCTTTCAGCAGGGTGGTGCGGGCAATGGCGCGCAGCCCGATGAGCTGCCGCGCCATCCCGTAAAAATCGCCAGTTCGTTTGCGACAAGCCGCTTTGAGGTCACGCGCTCACAATTTGCATCGTTCGTCAACGCCACCGGCTATAACTTTGACGGTGATGCGTCCTGCGGCAAAAAAAAGGCCGACGGTGTGGAGCGCAATTGGAAGGCGCCAGGGTTCGCCCAACGTGATGACGAGCCCGTGGTCTGCGTCAATTGGTTTGACGCCAGCAAGTATGCTGCGTGGATGAGCCAGGTTACCAGCAAGCGCTACCGCCTGCTGTCGGAATCGGAATGGGAATACGTGGCACGCGCCGGCAATGACGGCGCGGCGCCCTGGGGCACGGACGAGACCAAGGCCTGTGAGTTTGCCAACCTTGCCGATGAATCGTTTGCCCAACGCACCGGCACTAAAGTGGCTTCCAAATGCAATGACGGCAGTGCCTTTACCGCACCAGGCAGCACGTCGCTGCGGCAAAACCGCTTTGGCGTGCACGACACCATTGGCAACGTTGCCGAATGGGTGGCTGACTGCAAGACGGAAGACTATGCCGGTGCACCGGCCGATGGCACGGCCACCACCAGCCCCACCTGCCAGAGCCGGGTGTACCGAGGTGGCGCATTCAATTACGCGGTGGCCGATGTGCGGTTCAGCGCCCGCGAGGGCATGCCGCCCGGTGAGCGCAAGCCATTTGTAGGCTTTCGCATTGCCCGCGAAATAGATGCTGGTGCGAGTGCCAACGCCAGTGCGACGGGCGCGGCCACGACGACGACCAGCGAACACAAGTGAAAAAAATGAAGCGTCTGATCATCACTCTGTGCAGTCTGCTGGCGGTCTGTGCCGCCATCGCGCAAAAGCCCAAGCCGTTTGACATACCCGATGAACCGGCGCCAGGCACGACCAAACCTGGCAAGCCCGGCAGCAAACAATCTGGCGCCGCCGCAGAGATTGCCAATGCCCTGGCCAAAGCCGCATCCTTGCGCGCCGAGAATGCGGCGTCAGTCAGTGCCGGGGGCAGCCACACGGTCGTGGTGCGCAAAGACGGTGTCGCGCTGGCATGGGGTGAAAACGCGTCCGGCCAACTGGGCGACGCGACCAGTAGCCAAAGCAGCCGGCCGGTTGCCATACCCGGCGGGCCATACGCCCAGTTGGCCGCCGGAGCAAGCTTCTCGGTTGGCGTAAAGGCCGATGGTTCCCTGTGGGTCTGGGGTCAGCAAATGGGCGGCAACGACGGCGGCGCCAAGCGCGCAGAGCCCCGCCAGTTGCCGATGGCAGCCGCGGTCACCGCGGTCGCGGCAGGCGGCCAGCATGCATTGGCCTTGGGCACCGACGGCAGTCTGTGGGCCTGGGGTGGCAACCAGTTTGGCCAGGTCGGTGACGGAACCACCGTGCCCCGCACGGCACCCATTCAGATCGGCAGTGGTTTTGCGAAGATTGCCGCCGGTGCGCGCCACAGCCTGGCCATCAACCGCGATGGTGTGCTGTACGCGTGGGGCAACAATGAATTGGGCCAATTGGGCATCGCAGGCGATGAGGGCCTCACGCCCCGCGAGGTCGGGCGCGATTTCATCGCCGTTGCTGCCGGGCGCAACCACAGCCTCGCAATCAAGAAAAATGGCAGCCTGTGGGCCTGGGGCGACAACCAAAGTGGTCAGCTGGGTGATGCCTCCGGCACACAGCAACCAGCGCCGGTGAAAATTGGCGCCGATGCTGACTGGACCGCCGTTGCCGCTGGCAGCAAACATTCACTGGGGATCCGTGCAGGCGGCAGTCTGTATGCCTGGGGTGCCAATGACGAAGGCCAACTGGGCAATGGCACAAACAGCAATGCGCCGGCACCAGTAAAAGTTGATGGCAGCTATGCACTGGTCGCGGCGGGTGGCTACCACTCGGTTGCCAGCAAGACGGATGGCAGCGTTTGGGTGTGGGGTGCGTCCGATCGGGGCCAGGCGGGGCCGGGCGCCTCGACGCGACCGAAGGCGATGCAATAACGGAATCAGGGTCGAGCATGCGCATCAGTTATCGTTTGGGTGGGTCATGGTTGTACCTTGCGGCGTTGATCGCGTGCCTGGCGCATAGCGTGTATGCCCAATCAGCAAACGGCCAAAGTATGGCGGCAGAACAGCGTGGTTTGCCACGCAATGATTCCAGCACCAGCAATGCAGAGTTTGCACAAAATGCCAAGCGTGTGGCACTGGTTATTGGAAATGCGGCGTACAAGCAAGGTCGCCTGAGCAACCCCGTCAATGACGCGCGGGCCATTGCCAGCCGACTGCGCGGGCTTGGCTTCGAAGTGGTGTTTTACGAAAACCTGAAGACGCGCGATATCGGCGGCATGTACCGCGAGTTTCGCAGCAAGATTTCACCCGGTGGCGTGGCGCTGGTCTTCTACGCCGGCCACGGTCTTCAGTTCAAGGGGCAAAACTATTTCCCGGCGGTGGACTCCGAAATCAATGGCGAAGAAGACGTACCCTTGCAAAGTGTCAACCTGGGCACGCTTCTGGACATGATGGAAGAGGCCAAGGCTGCCGTGAGCCTGGTCTTTCTGGATGCCTGTCGGGACAATCCTTTCGCCAGACGTTTTCGTTCGGTCAGCAGTGGCTTGGCCAAAATCGAAGTGGCATCGGGCACGCTGATTCACTACGCCACCAAACCAGGCAGTGTGGCCTCGGATGGCGACAACGCCAATGGCACCTATACCGAAGCACTGCTGGCACAAATGGGCGAGCCTGGCGTACCCGTTGAACTGATGCTCAAGCGTGTGGCCAACCGGGTGGTCAGCAAGACCCGCGGAAGGCAGGAGCCGTGGATGGAGGGCAGCCTGCGTGGCGATTTCTATTTCATCTTCAAAGGCCCGGTCACGGTGCAACTGCAACCAGCGCCAGATGTTGACCCGGAAAACCAGACCTGGTCCGCCGCATTGCGCGCCAATAGTCCATCCGCTTACCAAGCCTATCTGGACGCATTTCCGCAGGGGCGATTTGCGGTCGCAGCAAAGATTGCCTATGACTCGCTGCGGCAAGCCACAACACCCAGCGTTGGGACGACCTCGCGGGCCAGCTCCCCACCCAGCCCACAGCCGGCGCCCTTGGTCGACGATGCTGAAACGGCTTTGTGGAATGCCGTGGAGGCGAGCAACACGAGTGAAGATTATGGTGTCTACCTTAAACAATACCCCAAGGGCAAATACGCTGCATCGGCACAGCAACGGCAAAAGAAGTTGGACAGCGATGCGAAGGCCAATGCGGAACGCGCCAAAAAACTCAATGCCGAGGCGCTGATCCAGGCGGACGCACAGGCCTGGGAAAGAGCCCGAGGTACCAATACTGTGGACGCCTACAACGATTACCTGAGTCTGTACGCCAGCGGGCGCTTTGCGGCCTTGGCCCAAACCGCCCAGAAGCGACTCCAGCGTGACGCAAAGAACCGCCCGCAGCCAGAGCCCGCCAGGGCAGAACGAGAGCTACCCAAGGTAGCGGAGCCCAAACGCGCGCGCGTTGAGCCTCCCGCCGCGGTGCGCCGCGGAGACATGATTGGCCTGCTTCAGATCAAAGACGGCTGGACTGGCGTCACCAGCAACAGCATGGATGTGCGCGTCGCTCAAGCGAACGCGGAGCGGACCGTGTACTCCACGGGCGATGTTGTCACAAGAGACGGAGCGGTACAGCAATTGCGGGTTGGCAATGTGGTGTTGCAAGTCATTTCTGGCGCTCTGTGGACTGTTCCCATCATGGCAAGTGCATCCGGAAGCGCAAAGGTGCAACTGGGCAGCGATGCGACCTTGCAAGGCACCATCAAATGGAATGCGGTGCCAGGCGCTGGCGGCAAGGGCCAGGTCAATGCCGATATTCAATACCTGTCCAACGCAAACTCGGCCAATCATCCGGTGATCGTGCTTGGAAAATGGTCCGCCACCTACGACGCAAAACATGCTTTGCCTGAGTCGGATGTGACAAAGCTCAGGGGCGGAGCCAGCGGCCTGGTAACCACGGAGATCACGAACATGTCGACGGCCAGTTTTGAATGGGCAGAGGCTGCTTATAACGGCAACACCGGCAGTGTGGCGACCCGCACCGCCGCAGCGAACCTGCGCGATGTGGCGGGCACCCTGCTGCTCAAAGACGGTTTCACGGGGGTTGTCAACAGCAGTCTGGATGTGCGCGTTCAGAGAGCCACGGCGCAAGAGACGATCTATTCGACCGGTGACGTCGTTGGGGTGGACGGATCTGTGCTGAAGTTGCGGGTCGGCAATATTGTGCTACAGGTGGTGTCAGGTGCTCTATGGACTATCCCAATCCATGCGAATGCGTCGGGAACAGCAAACGTGCAAGTGGGCAGTGATGCAACAATGCGCGGGACCATCAAATGGACCACAACAAAAATGGACAGTGGCAAATCGCAGGTCAATGCCGACATCGAATATTTGTCCAATGCCAACGGGGCCAATCGCGCCGTCATTGTTCAGGGCAAGTGGTCCGCCGTTTACAACGGTACGCTGCCACTACCTGAGTCGGATGTGACCAAACTCAGAGGTGGCGCAGGTGGCCTTATCTCCACTGAGATCACCAACATGTTTACATCCATTTTGGAATTGCATTAGCGGTGTTCCACACGCACTTAATGGGCAAGAGTCCCTGTCAAGTTTCCAGCCTTGATGGCTGAGAAAATAGTCTCACGCCGTGCCTTATAGGCCGCCAGTTCACCAGCCGACTCCACGACGATGAGCTGCTTGTCCTGCACGAATAGTGCTACCAAGTATATGTAGTCCGTGGTGCCGCGCGGTGCCGTTGTCTCAACGTAATAGCCTTGTTTGCCAGCGGACTCAATGGCGCCTTCGCTGGTGACGACGTATCCGGTTTTGGCCAAGCGTTCTTTCAGTGCGATTTGCCAAAAACCCTGGTCGGCAAGCGGCTTGTTCTCCAGGTATTTGACTTGGTAGACCACCCGATCGGCGCTAACTGCCTTGAGCACGTTGGGTTTGTCATAGATGCCAAAATCGGCCGGTGCCTCGCGTTTGGGTGGTGCTGGCGTTGTGCAACCGGCCAACAGCACCGTGGTGGCGGCGGTCAGAACGACAAGGTTTCTGTGCAGCGCATTCATCATTGTTCAAACTCCCGCAGCAGATTTTCCAGCCCCAGGCCGTTGAGCCACTCAAACGGCGAATCGCCTTCGGCTGGGGGGCGTTCGCGCTGCAGAATTCTGAAGTTCACGGTGACGGTGGAGTAGTCCATGCGGTGTTGCAATGCGCGCAGGCGCCCTTTGAGCGCTTCAATTTCTTCGATCTGTTTCGTGGCGGCGGTTTCCACCACCACGATATCGGCCGCGTCGGCAGACACCAGCATCTTTTCCATACGCGTATAGAGCTCTTGCTTGGCCTTCAGGCGCGCACGTGCCTGGCCCAATGCTGACGCCACGTCTTCTGCGCGGTAGCTCTCTTGCACGGGCGTCCAGTCGGCTTTCACATAATTGATCAGCTCGCGCGACTTGTCCGCTGGCACCTTGAGCACAACGGTATCGTTGGAAAAACTGTTGAAATAGCCGCCCATTGCTTCGACCTTGGCTATCAGCGCTGTGGCGGCTTTGTCGCGGTCTGGAACCTGGATCGTCAGGCTGGAGTTGATGGCCACTGCATCGGCCGCATATACGCCCAATGGCAACGCAGCGCCGCCGACGAGCAGCGCACATGTCAAGAGCATGGGCTTTTTCAGCATCATTTCACACCCCCTTTCAGGCTGACAAGAACCGGGTCCGCAAAGCGGCGCTCGTGGTCTAGGGTTGGGAAATAGGTTTGCGTGACAAACAGCTTGTCATCCTTGGCGGCCACCGCCACCCAGTAGACAAAACGCGGCTCGTCCCGGCTCTGCAGGCGCAGCACGGCAAAGTCGCCCGCGACCTTTTGCTCTACCAGCGCGAACCGGTCTTTGAAGCGCACTTGCAGCGCGTCAACCCAGAAACGGGTCGTGCCACGGGGCTCATTGCGGCGCAGCTGCGTGCCCAGCGTAACGCCATCGGGGCTGGCTGCCGACCACAGTGACGCAGTGCCCAGTTCGACCATGCCTAGTGGCGCTGCCGCCAGGGCAAAGCCGGGCGCATCGCCGTGCAGGTTCCGATCCGACGCCAGCGCTGCTATCCAGCCAAACCCTTGAGGCTCCTGTGGCGTGCGTGCCTCGAATGCCTTGCGGCCTTCAACCGTCAGCGTCAGCCGGGAATAGTCGACCAGGGTGCGCAAGCGCGCCATTTGTGATTCCAGCGATTCAATCTCGGTCGACAGCCGCTCGACCTCATGCAGGAGCCGCAGCTTTTCCTTGTTGTCTTGCGCCTTCTGAATCAGTGCCAGCAAGCGGTCCCGCGTTGCCTTGGCCTTTGTCAGGCGCATGTCCACATCGAGGAACTCTTCTGTCACATCGCGTGCGGACAGTTGCTTGTCTGCCACGTCACCCAGTCCCAAAATCTTGTCAAACAACGGGCGAAAGCGTGCGGCGGGAATCTGCAGCACCACTTGCTGCCCCGACAACGATTCAACGTAGCCGCCGTCACCGCGCACCCATTCGACGGCTTGCTCAATGACTTTGTTAGGTTGGTTCGCGATTAGCTTGAGCGTGCCTTCGTAGTGCACCTGGCGCTGTGGGGCGGGTTTGGGTTCGGCCAAGGCTTTATCGACAACGCCATACATCGCCACTGGCTTGCCTGCAGGCGGTGGCGGCGGCGCAATCGACGCGGGACTGGGTGGCGGCGCCGCAGCGGAACTCAGTCGTGGATAGTATTGCCCAGACGTCGATGCGGCGCATGCCGCCAGCAGATGCAGCACAACCGTCAGCGCAATCGAGCGCAGGTACTTTTCAAGAATGGGCATGACACGGTTCCGTGAAGACTTCAAGGAAAAATAGTCTATAGGTCACCGAGTATGGCACGGCTTGCCAGAGCTGCAGACGGCTCAGCGTGTGGCAATACTCTTGTAGTCTGCTGCCTTGTAGTACACCAGCTCTTGCCTGTCATTCTGATCAACTGCACCATTGCGTAGGCGCACCAGTGTTTCATGGGCAATATCGGCATTGATACCAGGTGCCACCCAAATCCGGCGCTGCAGACTGGCGCCAAGGTTCACGTTGAAGCCCTGGCCTTCCAGTACATAGGCATCAAAGTTACCGGCCGGAACGGTGATGCGCTCGCGTGCCACGACCTTCATGTCGTAGTAGAAGGTGTAAACGGTTCCGTTGGGGCGCGTCTGGCGGAATTGGGTGCGCCATTTTTTTCCGATGAACAACTCGGCGGGGTAGAACTGACGCGGCGTGTCCAGGTCGCCGCGCACATTGCGGGTGGTGTTGCCCATCAGGTCAGATAGGTATTCGCCCTCGTTGTATTCCACACGCTCCTGGTCCAGGTCAACTCGTGTCACGGTCATGTTCAGCGGTTTTTCCGTTTTGTTGAACTGGTCGATGACGCGAAAACGGTATTCATCGCCTACGGCATAGCGGCGTGCATGTTCGTTGAACCCCTTGTAGTACGGTGTAGGGACCAAGCTGGCCACTTGAATGGCGTTGGCATTGGTGCTCCCACTGCCGCTGGCGCTGCTGGCCGCGGGAGCAGCACGCAATGCCTTCTCCTGCGCCTGTGCTTCCGCCGCGGCAGCGGCGATCTGTGCCTTTTTGCGCGCCTCTTCAGCCGCTTGTGCCGCCGCTACACGTTCCAGCTCCTTCTTGCGCGCTTGTTCCTGCAAGGCAGCCAAATGTTCGGTCTCCAGTTGCTGTTGCCGCAGAGCTTTGACGGCCTCCGCATGGGCCTTCATCGCTCTGTCCATTTCCGCAAGTTCAGCCGCCTGCGCCTTTTGTTGTGCCAGTCGGTGTTCCTCTTGCAATTTGGCCTGCTTTGCTTGTTCTGCCGCCAGCGCCAGGGCATCTCGGCGGGCCTGTTCGTCAGCCTGCGCCTTTGCTTCCTGTTCGGCACGTGCGCGGGCTTGTGCCAGTGCCTTTGCGTCCTGCTTGGCCTGTTCCTCGGCTACGCGCAGGGCCTCACGCTCGGCGCGCTCACGCGCTTGCGCGAGCGCTTTTTGCTCAGCGGCGGTGGCGGCCTGTTCCTCGGCTTGTGCCTTGGCCTCCCGCTGGGCACGTTCGCGCTCGCGGGCTTGGGCCAGGGCCAACGCCTTTTGCTCGGCTGCCGCGGCGGCCTTTTCGTCGGCCAGGCGCATGGCCTCCTGTTTCTTCGCCGTGCGCTGCTCTTCCAATTCTTTGAGCTTTTGCTCCCGTGCGGATTGCTCGGCCAGTTTGCGGGCATCTGCCTCGGCCTTGGCTTGCGCCATGCGGTCCAGCCGTTCCTGCACCATGTCGGCCTTGCGCTGCGCTGCGGCCTGATCGGCCTCCAGCTTGGCCTGTTTCGCCTGCGCCAATTGCAATGCCTTGGCCTCTTGCGCGGCGCGCTCACGGGCAAGCGCCTGCTCTTTTTGCTCCTGTGCCGCCGCTGCTTTGGCGTCGGCCTCCAGCGCGGCCTTGGCCTTTTGAGCGGCATGTAATTCGTCCTGCGCCTTGGCCTTTCCATCGCGGGTCAAGGTGCCCGTGTCGGCCATCGCAACCACCTCCAGTTGCGCACGCAACAAACGGTTCAGACGCGACTGAGCCAGCTCGTTCGTGCTGCCGCTGGGAAACTCGCGCAGGAAGTTGGCAAGAACCGCCGTATCGCTGCTCGTTTTGATGCGTTTCCACGCATTCACTTCCTTGTCAAACAGGGCTTCACGTTCGGAGTCCGACAATTTCTTGGCTTCGCCCGGAAATAAATACAGGTCTTCTTCGAGTGAAGTGCTTTCCCACGGAATTTGGGTGCCGCGTGAGGCCACGCGCACATTCAGGCGCACGCGTTTGAAGGCATCTTCCAGCTTGGCATCGCGCACGCCAAATTCGCGCAGCAAGTAGCCGGTGTACAGGCCGTTTTGACCGCTGCCATCCTGCGCCACGTTGCCAGGCGCCGTGGCGTAGGCCAACAAGCTGCCAACGGGTGCGTCAAACTGGCTCAGGCCCTTGTTTGCAGCACGAAATTCCCCGCCAAACGGGTCTTCCCGGCAGGCATCCAGAATAATCAAAAAGCTTTTGTTCTTGGTGTTTTCCATGAAATGCAACAGTTCGCTGACATCGACCAATTGCTTGCGCACATCGTCGGCATTGCGCACCTTGGCGTCCACGGGAATCAAGTAGTTGCGCCAATCCACTTGAATACCATGGCCCGCGTAGTAAAAAATGGCAAACTTTACCTTGGGGTCCCGCACTTGCGCGCCAAAGCTCTCCACCGCTGCGCGCAAGCTGGACTGCGAGGTGTCGAGTTGCCGGTTGACCTTGAATCCGGCACGCGTCAGCAGCTCTGCCATGGCAATGGCGTCGCTTTTGGTGTTGTTCAGCGGAGTTGCCGGGTAGGCCGCGTTGCCGACGACCAAGGCCACCCGTCCGTCCAAAGCGGCAGACTGCTGCGCGACTGCGAGCTGGCCGCAGAAAGCTACCAGCGCTGCCGCGAATAGCTTGGCAAGATATCTCATGGGGATGTCTCCCGGAAAACACCATTATGTGCAGACTATGGGCAGTTTGCAGCACCTACCGAGCGATTTTAGGCTTGCCTGATGCAAGCATCTGTAAATTGAGTCAAGGTGCGCAACGGCCAGAAGTCCCAATATTGGCGACGCTCACGGATCCGAAGGGCGGTCCGCCAGATTTGAGAAGGGTGCTGGCCGGCGAGGTATCTCTGGGGCTTTCAACTGGGCTTCCAGTTCGGCGGGCAGGCAATCGCACGGCTTGGGTGGCAAGTCAATACTGCGGCCAGTAGCAGAGGTGTTGCATAGCGTCGCGTGTCAAATTTTCTGGGTGCAGTTCAAACGCCTTGGCCGTGACTGTATTAGGTTCGCCGACGCAAAAAACCATTAACATGCCAATATGGCATAGCCCGTAGTCACTGGGAAATGTCGGCACTTTCATGGCACTATTTGGTCGCTTCGTATTGGCATGCGCAACGTTCTTGCTGATTTCCGCTTTCGCATATGGGCAGACTGCCACACCGGCGCCCAACGTCGAGAAGGTCGACCCCAATCATCTGACGCTGGAGCAGTGGCGCGGCAGTTACAAAACCCCAGCAAACATTGCAAACGCCGTGGTGCAGGCGCAACTGCGTTTGATCCACATATCTGCCGATAAATGGCGCGCTGACTTTAGTTTTGCCGAACCCGTTACCGCTGTGCAGTTTTGGCAGCAATTTGGCGACTACCGAAAGACGACTTGGCGTGTGTTGACACCCGGGATCCGCCTGGAGCAGCAGGGCAGCCAGGATCGCCTCACTGCCGACGGAAAACTGATTGCCAAGGTGAGTGTCGAGATCGAGTTGTACCTCCCGTTTCAAGAAGACGGTGGGACACTGTTTAATCGCTTTTCCAATGGAGGAACCAATCTTTCCATGCGTATTTTTGGTGGCGATGCCAAACAGGGTCCGCAAAGCCACCGAGTGGAGCTTCATGTGCAATTGACCGGGTTGCCTGATGAGGTCGTGGTTGCGCCGCCCGATACTGGTTCGCGACGTTTGAATTTTGCATATTTTGGGCCTGACCGACCTGTTGGTGTCGGGTTTACTACGCAGATCGTCGACCCTGCGACGCCGTCTTGGATGGTGGATGTTCTGCAGAACAGCACCACGAAAATCACCAACTACTATGGGCTGGCCTTTGGCCGCAGACTTAGCTTTATTCCACTCATAATGGTCTCGGTGAGCAACCCCAATTGGCACGTAGCCAATATCAGCGGAATGGCGCCTAGAGGCCAGGTGATACTCCGCCTGGAAGGTCGAGGGGCGCTGACCGATACGCCCAATTCCAGAAAGCGCTTTATCGAAGCGATTGCCCATGAGTTTGCCCACCTCTGGCAATTCGACATCAAGCGCAGCGGCAATGGTGAAAATAGGAAATGGATCGTGGAGGGCGGCGCCGAAGCCATTGCAATGGCTGGCTTGCGCGGCAGCGGCCTGTTTACCCCCGTACAAGCCGACGAATATATCGCGTACATGCTGCAGGAATGCGCCAAGGAGAAAGGTAACGTGGAAAGCACATATGGTCGTTACAACTGTGGCTTCAAACGATTCAATGACTTGAACACCGACATCTTCAAGCTGTGGAAAGACATGATCGAGATTGTGGATTGGACCGGAAGACCCTACACGGCCGCCCTGGTCAATGCCTTTCGCAGCGGGCAGCCAGGTGTAGAAAACTAGGCATAGGGGGCGACACTCCATTGCGGTCTTTTGGTGTTCGCGTTGTTGGCAATGACGCGGTATGCTACGGCATTTATGCAGTGACTCTTGCGTAGAAACCCACTACCATAGCCATACGGCATCAGAAAAAACGCCGACACTGTCATGGCTTTATTTCACCGATTCGCGTGGGTATGCAGCACACTCTTGCTGGTGTGCTGCTGTGCGCAGGCACAGACTGGCGCGCAGCCGCCACATGCCGACAGAGTCAACCCAAACCGTCTGACGCATGAGCAGTGGCGCAGCGGTTACAAAGCCCCGGAAGGTATCGCCAATGCGCAGGTGTCTGCCCAACTGCGCTTGACGCACGTGTCTGCCGATAAATGGCGCGCTGACTACAGCTTTACCGAGCCCGTAACAGGTCTGGATTTTTGGTTTCAATTGGGCGACTACCGCAAGGCGACGTGGCATGTGTTGACACCAGGCATCCGCCTGGAACAGCAAAGCGGCATGGACAGGCTCACAGCCGACGGCAAACCCATTTACAAGGTGAGCATTGACATCGATTTGTACCTGGCAGTTTTGGAGGATGGGGGCACGCTGTTCAACCGCTTTTCCGATGGCGGCACCAATCTGTCCTTGCGTATTTTTGGCGGCAATGCCAGGCAGGGCGTGCAAAGCCACCAACTGGACCTGCGTGTGCAATTGGCCGGCCTGGCCAACGAGACCGTGGTTACGCCGCCCAATACTGGCGCACGACGCTGGAACTATGCCTATTTTGGACCGGCGCGCCCTGTGGCGCTAGGGTTCACGACGCAGATCATCGACCCCAAAACCCCAGCCTGGATGGTTGACGTGCTGCAAGACACCACGACCAGAATCAACAAATACTATGCGCATGCATTTGGCCGCAGACTCAATTTTTCGCCGCTCATCATGGTGTCCGTCAGCAACCCGGAATGGCCGACTACCGGTATCAGCGGAATTGCGCAACGAGGGCAGGTCTTGATCCGCCTGGAGGGGCGGGCAGCGCTGACCGATACACCTTACGCCAGAAAGCGGTTCATGCAAACCATTGCCCATGAGTTCGCCCATCTCTGGCAATTTGACATCCGGCGCAGTGCCAATGGCGACAATCGCAACTGGATTGTTGAAGGCGGTGCCAATGCCATCGCAATAGCAGGCTTGCGCGCAAGTGGCTTGCTCACTCCCAGGCAAGCCGACGAGTACATCGCCTCCATGCTGCGCGAATGCGCCAAGGAGAATGGCAATGTGGAGAGCTTGCATGGCCGATACAACTGCGGTTTCAAGCGCTTTTATGACTTGCACACCGACATCTTCAAGCTGTGGAAAGACATGATGGAAGTCGCGGATTGGAGCGGTAGGCCGTATACCGCAAGTTTGGTTAATGCATTTCGCAGCGGGCAGCTTGGCGTGTCGAACTAACTGGTTGGGTTGGCTGTGGTACGCGCTCGGGCAACAAGGGGAAAGCCGAGGCCACTGGTACGCCGTGACCTGCTGCGTGCCCAGCACAAAAACTCCCGAGACGCGCTTTGACCGAAGTCCAGGCCGCTCCATATGTCAGGCGGTAGTGCCTGGGCATTGGCAAGCGGGCACAATGGCAGGCACAGCAACGCATTTCCAAGGAAGGCTCGGTAAATTGACGGAAATCAACTCCCCAGCGGTCGAAGCCATTGACCATATTTCCATTGCCCGCCAGCCCATTGTCGATGCGGGCAAGAATATTCTGGCCTATGAGCTGTTTAACCGGGTGCCGGCCGGGTCGCAGCACACGGTCGCCAGCGACGTCTCGCTGGTGCTCAATGCCATTGCCAATAGCGGCGCGCCATTCTCCATCGCCCGGTCAGACCTGTTTGTGCATGCCTTGCACGATGGCTTGCGGGGGTCGCACTGGGACTTTCTGGACCCGAAAAAAGTCGTTGCTTGCGTGGCACCGGTGGAAAACCACGACGCGCAGCGCATCGAAAGCGTGGCCGTGGCGCTGGCAAACTTGCGCGCCAGAGGATTCAGGCTGTCATTCAACCACGTGGTGGTGGCGCCCATTTACAAGTCCTGGCAGCCGCTGGCTGACTATGTGAAGCTGGATTTGGCTACGGTGCCGTTTGAAAAAATTGGCCCGTTGGTGGCGGCGATTCGGGCGCGCACGCCGGCGACTGCCATTGCCATGAAGGTAGAGTCCAGCGAACAGTTCACGCTGTTGCAGTCGTTTGGCGTCAAGCTGTTCCAGGGCTACTGGTTTTCGGCGCCCGAGGTGGTCACGCCGCGCGTGCTGGCGCCGGGTCAATTGGGCGCGGTGCAGCTCTTCAATCTAGTAACCAAGTCGGCGCCGATTGACGACGTCGAGAATGCGTTGAAGAAGGATGCCAGCCTGGGTGTCAACCTGCTGCGCATCATCAATTCGGCAGGCGTGGGCCTGAGCCAGCATGTCACGTCGCTGCGCCAGGCCGTGATGTTGATGGGCTACGAGAAGCTGACAAAATGGTCGGCGCTGCTGCTGGCCACCGCGTCGCCGCACAGTTCGAAGCTGATCAACTCCGCCGCCATTGTCAGAGGGCGCATGATGGAGTTGCTGGCACTGGAAGACTCTGCACACTTTGACCCCGGAACCGCTTTCTTGGTCGGGCTGCTGTCCCACATTGACAGCATGTTGGGCTGCTCCATGCAAACCGCGTTGGCACAGCTGTCGTTGAGTGAGGAGATCGTCGCCGTCTTGCTGGGCGGCGGCGGTGCGTATGGCGACATGCTGGCACTGGCCAAGGCGTGTGAAACCGAAGATGACTCCGATTTCACCGACGCATATGGCAAACTGAGATTTACGCTGCGGCAAATCAATATGGCGCAGATGGAAGCGCTGGCCTGGGCTGATTCCACGTTGGCATAACTGGAGTCGAAGCGTGGGGGCAGAGAGCCACACGCAGTGGGCGAACGTGGGGGCAATATCTAAGCCCAGTCGGCCGCCATGGCGCGAACCGTTTCCAGCACACGCTCCTTGGTGGCATCCATGCGCTTGCCGCTGCGCCAGGCCACCATGACCTCCCACTCCCACACCGGAAGATCCTGCAGTTCCAGCTTCACCAGGCGGCCTTCGCGCAATTCGCGCTTGACCGCCACCTCGGGCATGAAGGTCAAAAAGCCATGCTCCAGCGCCATCTCGCGCGCGGCGCTGGCGGGTTGCACCGTGTGGATGGGGCCGGGCACCGTGCGCAAAGTCCGCAGTTGGTCGATCAGCTGGTAGCAGCCATCGCCCCACGACTGGGGCGCCAACTGTTCGTTGGCTATGGCGGCCAGAGACTGGGGTTTGGAGCGCGCCAGTTTGTGGCTGCGGTGCACCACCGCCACAATGCGCGAGCGCCAGATGCGCTCCATTTGAATGCCGGCCATGGGTGGGCACTTCAACACAAACCCGAGCTGCGATTTTCCGGTCAGCAACTCTTCCATGATCGCTGGCGAATGGTCGGTGCGGCAACGGATCTCCATCGGCGCCTGCGCCAATGCCACGAGAATCGGCCCGAACACGACGGATGCCAGCGACGGCAGGCAGGCAAACGTGACCAGCGGCAAAGCCGGCACGCTTTGAATGGCCTTGCGGCCCTGGTCCAGCACGGCGATGGCCTCTTTGGCGGCTGGCAAAAAGGCCAGGCACGCGGCCGTGGGCAGCGCGCCGCGGCGGTGGCGCTGGAACAACTGGGCCCCAATATCGAGCTCCAGCTGCCCAACCTTTTGGCTCACCTGTGGTTGCGACCAACCCCAGCGCGCAGCGGCCTGGCTGAAGCTGCCACAGTCCACAATGTCCACCAACAAATGCAAATCATCCACGCTCAGTGACATAAAGAAAACTTATAGAAAGTATTACCGGTTAACGGCTTCCATAATAACTGCTGCAGCCCGAAAATTGCGTCTTTGGAAGAAAAGGCAACATGGCAGCACAACGCGCGCGAACGCTGGGGCGTCGCTTCATCATGCTGGACAACCTCCTGGTGGTTGCCGGCTTCTTTGTCGTCTTTCCACTCATCAGCCTGCATTTTGTGGACCAGATGGGGTGGGCCGCAGCCGCAGTCGGTCTGGCATTGGGCCTGCGCCAGATGGTGCAGCAGGGCCTGGGGCTGGTGGGCGGCTCGTTGGCAGACCGCTATGGCGCCAAGCCCTTGATCGTGGCCGGTATGCTGCTGCGCGCTGCCGGCTTTGCGGTAATGGCGGTGGCACACCACCCAGGATTGTTGATGTTCTCCTGCCTGTTGTCCGGCTTGGGTGGCATGCTGTTTGACCCGCCGCGCAGCGCCATGATCGTCAAGCTGACGCGCCCCCATGAGCGCAGCCGCTTCTACAGTTTGTTGATGATGCAAGACAGCGCAGCGGCCATGGGCGGCGCGTTGCTGGGTACCTGGTTATTGGCGTTCGATTTCTTCTGGGTGGCGGTGTTTGGCAGCATCATCTTTGTGCTGGCGGCGCTGGCCAACGCCATTTTGTTGCCGGCGTACCGTGTGAGTTCCACCCGCACGGCACCGCTGGCGGCCATGCGCACGGTGCTGGTTGACAAGGCATTCCTGGTGTTTGTGTTTACGCTCAGTGGCTACTACGCGCTGGGTGTGCAGATCATGCTGCTGTTTCCGGTCACGATCAAGCAGTTGGCGGGCACGCCGCAGGCGGTGAGCTGGATGTATGCGCTGGATGCCATCCTGTCGTTGACGCTGCTGTACCCATTGGCGCGCTGGGGCGAACGCTACCTGCGGCTGGAGACGCGTGTGTTGCTGGGCGTGTTCACCATGGCGGCCAGCATGGCGGCCATGGCGATGGTGCCCAACCTGCATGTCGCGTTTGTGATGTTGTCGTTGTTCTTCATCGGCTCGCTGATTACCGAGCCCGCTCGCGAGACCTTGCTGGCACGGTTTGCCCAGTCGCAGGCTCGGGCCAGCTATATGGGCATGGGCCGCATTGGCCTGGCCGTAGGCGGGCTGTTTGGTTACACGGTTGGTGGCCTGTTGCTGGACAATGCACGCGCCTACAACCAGCCTGCGTTGCCCTGGTTGGTGTTGGCATCGGTGGGCTTGGTCACTGGGATGGCGCTGTACTGGCAGTTTTCACCGACGCGAGGCGGTACACCCTCCAAGCTGTGCGCGACATCGGCTGGCGCGGCGTAGAAGTATTTTTGCCCCACGCTGTGCAGCAACGCCCTATTGCGCAAAGCAGACTTGCAGCGCGTTGCCTGCGATGCTGAATGTTGGCACCACCCCTTGCACGCTGTTGCCAGTGAACTGACCCGGCGTAAACCCCGACATGTTGGGCGCGGTGAGCACGGTGAAGAGCGTATTGAGCGTGAAACCGCCGCCGTCCTTGGTCCAGAAGGCAAACGCCGTTTGCGACGACTGCAGCGTCAGATTTCCCGAGACGTTCAGACAGGTTGTGCCGGTACCCAATTGGGTGCTGATGATGCCGCCGGTCAGGTCTAAGCTGCCAACGATCAGTGCGCCGGTGTGGCTGCCAATGTTCAATTCGCCATTGCCACTGAGCACGACGCGTGCCGTGCCGCCGGTGGATTGGTCGTAGAACACAACTTGCCCGCCCAGGCCGCCGTTGGTTCCGCCATTGGCAATCAACAGCGCGTTGTCTGCGTTGGTTGTACCCGAGAACTGGGTATAGCCACCCGCGGCGCCGTCGGCACTTGCACCTTCGTTGATGAAGGTGGCAGTGCCAGCGGTGGGCACGTTGCTGCCGGCTGCGACGTTGGCGTCGGTTGACGACTGGTACACGGCGAACTGCGTGTAACCCGCACCGGCGCCTTTGACGGCGGCGGCCTGGTTTCTGAACGTGCCGTTGCCGGCCGTTGGGAAAAAGTTGGTCGGCACGCTGATCGAAAACACCGTGTGGCCCGCCGTGGAATTGCCTGAGATGGCGCTGCCATAGTTGATGAATGTGCCATTGGCCGCAGTGCAGTTGCCGTATTTGGCGCTGAACGTGGTGTGGCCACCGCCGCCTTGTCCGCTTTGCAGCGCACCGTAGTTGTGGAAGCAACCGTTGCCAGCGTTTGCACCCTGTGCCGTCATCGTGGGTGGGTTGTTGTTGAAACTGGTGACACCGCCATACGCACCAGTTGCCGTGGCCGCGCGGTTGTAGAACGTGCCGTTGCCCCCGGTGGCGTTGCCGTCAAACGCCACGTCGCCGCCATTGGCCTGGCTGAACGAGCCGCCCAGGTTGTTGAACACGCCGTTGGCCGCAGTTGACGTTACATAGAACTGTGTGTTGCCGCCGTCCCCACCCGACACCGTGCCTCCGATATTGGTGAAAGTGGCGTTTGCCGCCGACGCGTTGTCGTGGAATACCGTATTGCCAAAGGTGTCGCCATCGGTGCCCAGGCTGCCGTAAATGGTGAAGTTGGCCGTTCCGGCGGATGACGTGTTGCTGAAACTCACCTCGCCACCCACGGTGCTGGGCTCCACCGGAATGCCGGCGCCAGTCCACACCTTGAAGGTGGCCGAACCGGCGGTTGCCATGTCGATAAAGCTGATGACGCCACCACCTGCGTCTTGCGCTGTGACCGGGCCGGCGGTGTACAACACATTGGCCGTACCTGCCGACGCGGAGTTGCTGAACACCAGTTGCGGATTCTGGTAGCCGATGGTCGATGCTGCGACGACAAAATTTTGCTGAGCGCTGGAGTTGTTGGTAACGCCCTGGCCGGCAATGGTCAACGCCGGCGTATTGGTGGAACCAAAGGTAAAGGTGTAGGCGCTGGCGCCGGCTGCAAACTGGATGCTGTTGACCGTGGCCGCACTGGCGGGCGAGAAACTGATGGTCGTTTGATTGGACAAGACGAACAGGGCCGCATCGGTGGGCATTTCGGCAGGGCTCCAATTGGCGTCTGTGTTCCATACGCCGGATGCGGCTTGGGTGCTCCAGGTGGCTGTGTTCTGCATAGTTTTCTCCCCGTTAAGTGTGGTTTTTGTCGCGCCTTGAAATGTATTACACAAAAGCGCCTTTCTCTCTGCACGCGCCGTCGCAAGGAATTTTTGCAATTTCTCGTCTGGTCCAAATGCAATCTGGTGCATCGTCGGTGCACCGCGTAGGCTGGTCTTGTGACAGATCCATTCTGAATCAAGTTCTGAAATGAACGTTTTTAACAGTTCAACTTGGTGCGAGGCGTTCGCGAACGTTAGTGAAAGACTGCCTATGCTCCCATGCCTTAAATATGCGCCGTAAAGATATGAATACCGAGAATCCATTTCTGCGCTTAGATAGCTATTTTGGGATATCCGTGGAAACATCTCGGCACAAACCCCAACGGTTGTCCACCGTGATTGTTTTCCATCGTCAAAAGTTATGAGCTGCTCGTCGTTGTATTCGAGCGGGAAGAGTTCATTGATGTATTTCGTCATATCTTTGGAAAAGATGTCGGTATGCCCGGAATTTCGCACCCTAAGGTCGATAGGTGAATTGACTCCAATGTCTTTTGCGAGCAAGGAAAGATATTTGACAAAATGGACCGCAATTGCTTTTTCGTCCACGAAAAAGAATTCAACAACCTCACCGTCCTCGATTGCTCGCCGGCCCAGGTATTCGTTCAACATTCCAAGAACTACATAGAGCGGTACAAGTTTCGGGACGTAGTTGTCATTGTTGACAAGCCTTATAGTTATGTCTTCGTTCATTCCCGAGTTTCCTCAAAAAACTGTGTTGTTTTGACTTGAAAAACGCTTGGAGCATTCTTGCGGGTATCAACGTTGGATAGGCGCGTCCACAAGCAAGCCGTCACACAACAATCGACGCAATGTAGGCATTGAGTGACGCCATGTTCCATTCCCTTTTTCTGTCACGAATATTAGCGTGATTCCCATTGCCTTAGCCCCTTCAGCGCTAACATGCGCCATGGCATACCAACTCTACTACTGGCCTGGGCTGCAAGGCCGTGGCGAATTTGTGCGGCTGGCGCTGGAGGCTGTGGGCGCGCCTTACTGTGATGTCGCCCGAGGCGATGCTGCAGAGGGGCAAGGCATACCGGCGCTGATGCACCGCCTGCAGGACAGGGCTGATGCAAGGCCAAGCTTTGCCTGCCCACTGCTGGTGGATGGCAAGCTGGTCATCGCGCAGACGGCCGCCATTTTGTTGTACTTGGGGCCGCGCCTGAAGCTGGTGGGTGCCAGCGAGGCCGACCGTATCTGGGCGCACCAGATTCAACTGACGATTGCCGATGCGGTGAGCGAGGTACACGACACGCACCACCCGGTGGCGGCCGGGTTGTATTACGAGGACCAGTTGGCGGAAGCCATGCGAGCGGCGAAGTCGTTTCGTACCCAGCGCATGGCAAAGTTTTTGGCCTGGTTGGAGTCCGTGCTGGAGCGCAACCCCAAGGGCGATAAGCACCTGGTGGGGGCACGCCTGAGCTATGTCGATTTGTCGCTGTTTCAGTTGGTCGAAGGGCTGCGCTATGCCTTTCCCAAGGCGGCACGGCGCGCCCTGAAGAAGACTCCGCGCGTGGTGGCGCTGCATGACCGAGTTGCGCAACTGCCGCGGGTGGCGGCGTATCTGGCCAGCCCTCGGCGCATTCCTTTCAACGAGACGGGCATCTTTCGGCGTTACCCGGAGTTGGACGCCTAATCCAGAAGATCCTGGTCTTCACGTGACCTCACTGCGGCCCTTGCAACCGCTGCAGCAGGTCCAACGTCGGATAGCCATCGGCCGCCAGCCCCAGGCTGCGTTGGTAGCGGCGAATGCTGCGATGTGTGGCCGGGCCCGCCATGCCATCGGGGGTGCCGCTGTCAAATCCTTGTGTGTTCAGCGCGGTTTGCAGTGCCAGTACTTGCGCCCTGGTGAGCATTTGCAGGTCGCGCGGCCATGCCAGCTGCAAGGCCGGGGCGCCCGCCAGTCTATCGGCCAGCAGGCTCACGCCCAGGGCGTAGCTGGTGGCGTTGTTGTAGCGCAGTATGGTGCGAAAGTTCGGCCCCACCAGAAACGCCGGGCCACGTGCGCCAGCGGCCAGCACGATAGAGCCATCGGCAAACGCTGGCAGTGGCGTGCCATCCATGGACTGCACACCCTCGGCCTTCCATTGTTCGGTTGGCTGGCGAACGTCGGGGTCGGCATGGGCGTAGTCAAAACCCGCAGGCAGGCGCACTTGTGTGCCCCAGACTTGGCCTGTCTGCCAGCCCGAGCGAATCAAGTAGTTGGCGGTAGAGGCCATCACATCGGGCACATTGGCCCAGATGTCGCGCCGGCCATCGCCATCGCCATCAACGGCATAGGACAAAAAGGCCGTTGGCAGGAACTGCGTCTGGCCCATGGCGCCGGCCCATGAACCCACCATGTGTGCGCGATCGATATCGCCGTTTTGCAGAATCTTCAGTGCCGCCAGCAACTGGCCACGCGCCCACTGCTCGCGCCGGCCCTCGAAACCCAGCGTGGCCAGTGCGTCAATGGTGGGTATGTCGCCCATGTAGATGCCATAGCTGCTCTCCATGCCCCAGATGGCGGCCAACACTTCGGCCGGCACGCCATAGCGCGTGGCGATGGGTTCGACGACGGCGCGCACCTGCGACAACCTGTCCTGGCCACGGGCAACGCGCTGTGCCGACAAAGCGCCATCCAGGTAGTCCCACACGGCGCGGGTGAACTCGGGCTGCGTGTTGTCCAGCTCAATGACGCGGGGGATGATCTGCACGTCGTCAAATGCGATCTTGAGCGTAGCGTCAGTGATGCCATCTTTGCGGGCCGCCGCGCTGAAGTCGGCCACCCAATGGGAAAATTTCAGGCTGTGTTCGGCATCACTGGCTGCGGCTGGTGCGGCACTGGCCTTGGTGTCGACATTGACACCGGCAGTGGAGGCAGTGGTAACTGTAGAGGCCATCGTCACTTTGGACTCGACTCTTGGCGGGGTGGTGCACGCGGTAGCAGCCAATATCGCCAGTATGGCGGGAGCAAGTGACTTGCGTGGCGAATGGTTAAGGCGCATAGGCGAAATTACAGGTAGTGAGGTCATGCTGACGTTTGTTTGTGCACAGGGCGTTGCCACAGAATAGCAGCAAACCCGATACAGAAAACTGCTGCAAAAATCGCCCAAACGGTGACGCTGACGCCCAGCGGATGGCCACGATCAAAGAACCTTGGCAGACCCGTTAAAAGTCAGCGGGGGCCGCCGTCAGAATTTGCTTCAATAGCCCGTTGAACTGGCCGCGCGTAGGTTCGGTTGAGACCAGTCTGGACGTCAGACCGGCGTTGACCCGGTGCACAATGACCAGGTCCCGCTGTGGGTCGACAATCAAATACTGCCCATAGTTGCCGCGCGCGGAGAACACCGGCCCCGGAAATTTTTGGCCAAAATGCCAGCCGCTTTGCCCCACCCACCAGAGATATCCATAACCCACGCCGGGGCCCGTGTTGGAGTAGGTGCCAGTGCTCTCATCTACCCACTGTTTGGACACAATCTGCCGGTCTTTCCACTTGCCGCCATGTGCCATCAGCAGCCCCAGTCGGGCCAGGTCGCGTGCCGACAATTGCATCACGTAGGCGGGGTACCGTGACGCGTTTTCAAAGACGAATTCCGTGTTGCGGGTTTTGTCGAAGTCTTCAAACTGCAGCGGCTGGGCCAATTCATCGTTTAGTGCACTGAACACATCTTTGTCAGTGAACTTTTGGTAAATCGCACCCAGGGTGTTGAAGTCCCAGTTGTTGTAATACCAAAAACTGCCCGGGATGTGGCTTCCACGCGGCGGCCGGATGGCCTTCATCTCAGGCGTCTCATACGCCGCCGGGTGGTAAACGCCAGATCGCGCTTGCAACAGTTGGCGAACGGTGGCGCTTTTCTCCGTCTCGGTCAGGTCCGATTTATCGTCAATGCCCAGCTCTGCCAATGTCTTGTCGAGATGCGCGACGTTTCGATCTACGCTGATGCCATACAACATACTCAACACACTCTTTCGCGCGGAATACAGGTTCATCGGCTGGCTGATTGGACCATACTGGTGAACGATGACTCCATGGTGCACGACCAGATAGGCGTCGGTACCAATCGTGTGGGCAATCTCGTCAGCATGTTTGAGCGCTGGCGCCGACCAGTGCGAGACTTCGGGTGGGGCAATGCGCCATGTGCGCTCCGGGTAAGTTGATGTGTCGGCGCCTGCCGACAGTGGCGTCATAAGGCTGACTGCGAGCAATGCAGCGGAGATCAGTTGCTTCGCCAGACAAGGATGGTTTTTGACAGTAGCCTGCATCCGTTGAATATACAGCGCCGCCAAATCATGAAATGCCAGTTGTATGAATGCCAGAGAGAGCGTATATTGAAACTACATCCACCGGGGCGTTGCCATGGGGTGGTTGAACGATTACAAAGGGGACGGTTGTTGGAAAATCACTGAGGTCGCACCATGAACAATATGAAGGTCTCCAGCCGACTCATTCTCGGCTTTGGCGCACTGATTGTATTTTTGATCGTGACCGCGGGTGTCAGCGTCTGGCGCATGCATGACATCAATTTTGCGGTCGAAACCTTGGTCGGCAACTACGAACCCAAGTTAGAAGCGTTGAACGACATTTCGCTGCGCGCAATGGACAACGCCCGCATCGTGCGCAGTATGATTTTGCGCAGCGAAGAGCAGGCCCTGGCGTCCAATAAAGCGGCATACGACAAGAATTTGGCGGAGATCGATCTGCGGTTCGCCTACCTGGACAAGACGATTGCCCTACCAGAAGGCAAAGAGTTGCTTAGCACGTTGCGTCAGGCAAAACTTGGCTACCGAGACTACAACAATGCGATCATGGCCCTTGCGCTCCAAGCCAACCGAGATGAGGCCGTCAAGGCCTTGTACGGCGATGGTTACAAAACGCAAGCCGCCTATTTTGGCGCCATCAAGAAGTTGCTTGAGTTTCAGAACCAGAGAACCAAACTGGCGGGGGAAGGAGCCGAAGCCACCTATAGCAGCGCGCGTTCCATTGTATTGACATTGAGCGCACTGGCCTGTGTGGTGGGTGTGGCCATGGCAGTCGTGATCACGCGCGGCCTGCTCAAACAGCTGGGCGGTGAGCCCGCCGCCGCCGCCGACCTGGCCCGCGCGGTGGCCGAAGGTGATCTGAGCGTGCGGGTCGACATTGCGCAAGGCGACACCGGCAGCCTGATGTTCCAGCTCAAGTCCATGCAGAATAGTCTGACCCAGGTAGTGGCGGATGTGCGCGCGGGTTCGGAAGGTGTGGCCTCGGCATCGGCTGAAATTGCACAAGGCAACAACGATTTGTCGGCCCGCACCGAGCAGCAGGCCAGCGCGTTGGAAGAAACCGCCGCTTCGATGGAGGAGCTATCTTCCACGGTTCGGCAAAACGCCGATAGTGCCAACCAGGCCAACCAACTGGCCGCCAATGCCAGCCAGGTTGCCATGCAGGGCGGTGAGGTGGTTGGCCAGGTCGTTGCGACCATGCGCGAAATTACTGAGTCGTCGCGCAAGATTGGCGACATCATCAGTGTCATTGATGGCATTGCGTTCCAGACCAACATCTTGGCACTGAACGCTGCGGTGGAGGCGGCGCGCGCCGGCGAGCAGGGCCGCGGCTTTGCCGTGGTGGCATCGGAAGTGCGTAGCCTTGCCGGGCGCAGCGCCGAGGCTGCGCGTGAGATCAAGTCTTTGATCAATGCCAGCGTGGAGCGCGTGGAGCAGGGCACGGCGCTGGTCGACAAGGCCGGTGTGACCATGACTGAAGTGGTCGGTTCGATTCGTCGTGTAACTGACATCGTGGCCGAAATCAGTGCGGCCAGCAATGAGCAGGCTTCTGGTGTATCGCAGGTTGGTGAAGCGGTGATGCAGATGGACCAGGCCACGCAACAGAATGCGGCGCTGGTGGAGCAGATGGCAGCGGCTGCCAGCAGTCTGAAGACGCAGGCCGGTGATCTGGTTGCGACCGTTGCGGTGTTCAAACTTGAAGGTGGGCTTAGCCCGGCCAAGCCCAAGCTGCGCGCGTCCGCTTCCAACAACGTGGTGCCGTTCAAGGCTGAGGCGCGACGTATTAGCCAACCCACCAACGCCAAGGCCAAGGCTGCGGCAGCCAAGCCGCTGGCCAAGCCTATTGCGTTGGTACCACCAGTGGTTCGGGCCAAGCCAGCGATGGCGGGCGGTGATGCGGATTGGGAGACTTTCTAGGGCGCTGTCTGGATCGGCTAGACGTTACTCGGAGCATTGTCACGGGGCCCAGGCTGCCTGGACGTTCTGCTGCATCAAGTTGACGCCCATTCTTTGAAGGCGTCTCCGATGGAACCTAACCCGTGCTGTTCTGTCGTTCTCGCTCGGGCAGCAAGGGGAAAGCCGGGGGCCTCATACTGTCCTGCTGGACAAAAATCGGCCCCCGGCTTTCCCCTTGCTACCCGAGGCCACCTGTACGCTGTGACCTGCGCAAAGTCCGGGCAGCCTGAGCCCTGAACGTGCTTGGTTTACGCGCGAGGGCCTTTAGCCGTTGTGAACGTAAAACACCCGTCGAATTTCAGGAGAAACGATCAAAATTCCGCAACGCCCATATGCGTAAAAGCTCCCGGGTTTCGAGACGACACCATCAACTTCCTTTTCGATGCTTTTATCAATCGAAGAATCGAAGTAATTGCACAGAAAATTAACAATCTTTGGAGTAGCCGGACTTGCCGATATGGGTTGATCGTTACACCCTTTGTCTGCCCACTTTGTGTCTGAAAGGATCGGCGTTTTTTGCCAATCTTCATAACTGGCATGGGCGACATTGTTGCTGTCAGCTATCTCTGGCATTGGCCCCAAGAACCCAATGCCGTTCGTTTCTATTTTCTCGGCCACATTGGTAGGTAATTCGTACATGACAAATTCAGCTTCGGAAGCGCCGGGGCCAAGTCCAATGGAGTCTTCGTTGCCATAGAGAATTTTGTCAACACCCAGACCCGTGGGAACATAGCGAAGCCTTTCAGAGCGTTGCTGAAGTTTCAATCCAGAGATGGTCAGCAAAACAATGAATGAGACAACCGCGAGCCACTTGGCCATATATCAAGAAAAATGCAGCCCCGACACCCTTACCCACGGCATGCACCAGCCGCCGGTGTCGATGCGCTCGGCACTGACGGCCACCACGTCGCGCAACATCTGCGCCACGTTGCCGTTGATCATGGTTTCTGACAGGGCGGTGCCGACCATGCCGTCCTTGATCGCAAAGCTGTTTTTGATGATGCCGGAGAAGTCGCCATTGGCGGCGGGGTGGCCCATGGAGAGGCGGCCGACGACGGCGCCGCGGGGCACATCGCGTTGCAGTTCGGCCAGCGGTGTTTTGCCGGCCAGCAGCTCCCAGCCGGCACTGGCGGTGGGCACGTGGGGCAGGCCGGTCTTGCGGCTGCCATACAGGCTGGGCGTCAAGGTTTGCAAGCGGCCCGCTACCAGCAGGCGCACGGCGGGGGTCACAAACGCATCGGCGGACAGCGCGGCAACGCCGGGCGCATCGAAGCGGCTGACCAGGCTGAGCAGCGGTGAGGCCACCAAGGCGTCCACCCGGTCGCGGTAGATTGAGCTGCCTGATATCAGGCCCATGTCGCTGACCTGGCCCAGCAGCCAGCCAATGAGGGTGCTCACGGCAGCAGGGGTCAGCACCACATCACCGACAAATTTGCCGCCAAAGCAGTCGGCAACACCTTGGGTGACCACCGAGCGCGTCAAATCACGCATCAGCGGGGCTATACCAAAGCGGCTGCTGGCCGGGGCGCCACGCAAGTCCTCGGTTTCACCATTGGCGTAGTTGAAGGAACTGGTGCGTATCTGGCCGTCCGGGCCCGGCCCCCGTGCCGTGCCAAAGATGTTGAGGCTATACCAGCCAAGGCTGCTGCTCAGTTGGCTACCACCGCTGGTCAGCGTGTAGGTCTCGGCCAGGGTGTGCAGGGCCGCGCCTTCTTCTATGTTCATGGTCGGCGTCTCGGTGGCCCGAAAGGCCAGAATGTCGCGGGCGGCGTCGGTCAGCGCCTCCAGGTCCGCTTGCTGTGGCCCGCGCACGATGCTGGCCAGTTGGGCGCTGGACACCGCGTGCGCCGGGTCTTGCGGTGCGGCTGCCGCGTCACTGCGCAGCGTGCGGGCGGCGGCGGCCAAGCCATCCAGAGAAAAGTCAGACAGCTCGGTGCTGGCCTTTCGGCCATCCCAGATGCCGGCCAAGCTCAGCTTGTGGCTCTGCGTGCTGCGCAGCAAACTGGCTTCGCTGTGGTTGATGTTGAGTTCGGTCAGCGCGTTGCGGCTGGCACTGGTTTGTGCGGCGTCTGCGCCCGCGCGTTGCAGAGCGGTCAAGGCTTGTTCGGCGATGTTTTGCAGGTTCATGGTGGTGCTCATATGAGGTGTCTCCTTGGCTGGCGATCTATTGCCCACCCAGATGTGCGCGCGTGCGTAGCGCGGGCCCACCCATGGCGACGACCATGGGCTGCTTTTTGCCGCAGTAGCCACCGGCTTCCCAGTGCATGTCGTCGCTGACAGCGTCCACACTTTGCAGCACCTTGATGGCCGAGCCCGAGACCGTGGTGTCGCGTATCGCGGCGCCCAGCTTGCCGTTGTTGATCTCATAGGCCAGGGC
>FTFO01000179.1_pt1 | contig 31680 bp, 24 predicted proteins | sample 1640461 | NCBI WGS metagenome assembly FTFO01 (sample SAMEA3914814, study PRJEB12502) | metagenome | biome: forest; material: soil | place: USA | collected 2011-09-16 | depth 0.1 m
CCATTGCGCAACAGTCCCAACGCATAGAAGCCGGGTTCGCCGCCGCCGAAGTGTCGCGTGATTTTGACTGGCTGCGCGTGCGCGCCACGGGCATTTTTGCCACCGGTGACCACGACCCCTTTGATGGCCGCGCCACCGGCTATGACGCCATTTTTGAAAACCCGCAAATTGCCGGCGCCGACACCAGTTTCTGGATCCGCCAGGCCATTCCCTTGATCGGCGGCGGTGGCGTCGCGCTGTCGGGTCGCAATGGTGTGCTGCCCAGTCTGCGTTCGTCCAAGGACCAGGGGCAATCGAATTTTGTGAACCCCGGCCTGCAAATGCTGGGCATTGGTGCCGATATGGATTTGACACCGCAGGTGCGCTTGCTTGTCAATGTTTCCAATATTGCGTTTGCCGACACAACAGTACTGCAATACCTGCGCAACCAGGGCCCAATCGATCGGCAGTTGGGCACCGATTTGTCAGTGGGCATCCAGTACCGGCCGTTCAGCACGCAGAACGTGGTGCTGAATGCATCCATTGCAGCGCTGGAACCAGCCCGTGGCTACAAACAACTGTTTGACAGCAGTGAGCGCCCGTATTCGGTGCTGGTTAATCTCCTGCTTACCTTTTAAGACCCTATGCTGCACGCGCCTGTGAAATCTGCACTCTGGATGGTCGGCTCCACACTGCTCACTGTGGCGGCCACGCTGTGGGCGGTGCAAGCTGCCTACCCATCGGCCGATGCGCCCCGCAGCAATGCCGCCACCGAAGTGCTTGCGCCGGCTGCGCCGCAGCGCCAAACCACGGCGCAGGCGCTGGAGAAGTCTGCTGGCTGCGAGTCCTGCCACACCGGCCTTGCAACCGAAAAAGACAACGTGGCCAGAGACCACCGCAGCATGCATGCGAATCCGGGCGTGGTGCTGGGCTGCACGGATTGCCATGGTGGCGTCGCGTCCATTCAGCGTCCAACCAATTCCAACAAGACCGATGCTGGCTACCAAACTGCGCTGAAGGCTGCCCACATACTGCCGCGCTTTGGCACGCAGTGGAACTACCCGTCCTCGGCCAATCCGCAGGGCAGCTACACCCAACTCAACCGCGAGTCGCCAGCCTTCATTCGCTTCGTCAATCCCGGCGATATGCGGGTTGCACGCCAGTCCTGCGGTGCCTGCCACTTGCCGGTCATTCAAGCCAGTGAACGCAGCCTGATGGCCACCAGCGCCATGCTGTGGGGGGGCGCCTCGTACAACAACGGCATCCTGCCATTCAAACGCTATCGGCTGGGCGAGTCGTACACGGCCAACAGCGAGCCGGCCCTGGTCAAGAACCCAGTGCTGGTCAACCCGCACATGACCGAGATGGGCATCCTGGACCAGTTGTTGCCGCTGCCGGCCTGGGAGACCGTGCCACCGGCCGACGTGTTCCGGGTGTTCGAGCGCGGTGGCCGCGTCATAGGCAGCCAGTTCCCGGAAGTTGGCCTGCCCAATCTGGCTGGCGGCCTGCAGAAGCTGGACGAGCCCGGCCGCCCCGACATCAAACAATCCAACCGCGGGCCAGGCACCGGCAGCCGTATTGCGGTGCCGCTGATCAACATCACCAAGACCCGATTGAACGATCCGCACCTGTGGTTCCTGGGCACCAACGAGCAACCGGGCGACTACCGCTCGTCGGGTTGCACAGCCTGCCACACACCGTATGCCAATGACCGCGATCCCAAACATGCAGGGCCGTATGCGCAGTATGGACACCAGGGTAAAACGGTCAGCAACGATGCAAGCTTGCCCAAGGACGAATCCGGTCACCCCATTTCGCACCAGTTCACACGCGCCATACCGTCATCGCAATGCATGACCTGCCACATGCACCAGCCCAACGTCTTCGTCAATTCCTTCTATGGCACCACCATGTGGGATTACGAGACCGACGCCCCCAGCATGTGGCCCAAACAGCAAAAATACCCAACCGCTGAAGAAGCCCGCAAAATTCTGGCGCGCAACCCGGAAGAAGCCGCCACCCGCGGCAACTGGGGCGACCCCGCGTTTTCCGCAAAGGTGTCAGAACTGAACCCCCAGCTCAAAGACACACAGTTTGCCGACTACCACGGCCATGGCTGGAACTTCCGCCAGGTGTTCAAGCGTGACCGCAAGGGTAGTTTGCTGGACGCCAACAACCAGGTCGTTGCCGACACCGATCCGCAAAAATTCAAAAAAGCCGTGCACCTGACGTCGATTCATCTGGACGTGGGCATGCACTGTGTCGACTGTCATTTTTCGCAAGATGCCCATGGCAACGGCCATATCTATGGCGAGGTTGCGGCCGCCATCGAGGTCGATTGCAAAGACTGCCACGGCAGCACCAAGGCCTACCCCAAACTCGTCACCACCGGCCCGGCCGCGCGCCCCGGTGGCATGGACATGGCCTTGCTGCGCACGCAGGACGGCCGCAAGCGGTTTGAATGGCGCGACGGCAAGCTGTACCAGCGCTCGGCGCTGGACCCGTCGTTGGAGTGGGAAATGTCGCTGGTCAAAGACTCGGTCACGCCCGGCCACCCCAAATACAACGCCAAGGCAGCCCGCGCCAAGTTGATGCATGAAGGCGCCTCCGGACAGAACGGCGAATGGGGTGCCACGCCATCGAACAAAGGCTATGCCCACGATGACGACAACATGACCTGCTACAGCTGCCACCTGTCGTGGACCACCAGTTGCTCAGGTTGCCATTTGCCAATCCAGGCCAACGCCAAGACGGACCGCCTGCATTACGAGGGTGGCGAGACCCGCAACTACGCCACCTACAACCCACAAGTGGTGCGTGAAGACGTGTTTCAGCTGGGTCGCCATGGCCCGGTCAAAGGTTCCAAGATAGCGCCGATACGCTCCAGTTCGGCCCTGGTGCTGTCCTCCACCAATAGCAACCGCGAGAAAATCTATATCCAGCAGGCACCCATCGCCGCAAGTGGTTTCTCGTCGCAAGCTTTTGCACCGCACTACCCGCATACCGAGCGCAAGACCGAGACCAAAACCTGCTCCGACTGCCATATCAGCCAGACCAACGACAACAATGCCATCATGGCGCAGTTGTTGTTGCAGGGCACCAATTTCGTCAATTTTGTCGGCTACAACGCCTGGTTGGGCGAGGCCAACCATGTGGAGGCGGTGCAGGTCACCGAGTGGGACGAACCCCAGGCGGTCAAGGGCAGCTATCTGCAGCGCTATGTCTATCCGGACTGGTACCAGAAGCATCTGGCCGCGGGCTCAGAACTGCAAGACGCGCACGACCACACCACCCAAGGCGCAGCGCAGTGTGTCAGCCTGCGCGGCGAGTATTTGTTTGTGGCCGAAGGCGCCGGCGGCATGCGCGTCTATGACGTGGCCTCGATTGCCAACAAGGGCGTTTCCCAGCGCATCATCAGCGCGCCGTTTTCCGACTTGGGGCACCAGACGCACATTCCGTCTGGCAACGCGACCTGCGTCGCACTGCCCACCAACCAGCCGATTGCCCCGCTGCGCAACCAGGGCGAGCTGATGCTACAAACCAACCAGGAGCAGGCCTTCCATGCTATCTACCACTACGCCTTCATCACCGATGCCAAGGAAGGATTGATCGTGACCAACGTCGACACTTTGGCCGACGGCGATTTCCGCAATAACTTCCTGAAACGCGATCTGACCTGGAATGGCGAGGGTGCCAACGCCGGCATCTTGAACGGCGCGCGGCATGTCACAGTTGCAGGCCACTTTCTTTATATTGCCGCGGACCGTGGTTTGGTGATCGTGAACGTCGACCAGCCGCTGCGCCCCACCATTGCTGCCGTGCTGCCAATGAAAGATGTGCGCGCTAGCGCAGTGCAGTTCCGCTATCTGTGGGTGACCACGGCCACCGGTCTGGAGTTGGTCGACATCACCCATCCCGAAGCGCCGAAGGTGGTGCGGTCGGGCCAAGTCAACCTGCCGGACGCACGCAAGGTCTACCTGGCCCGAACCATTGCCTATGTGGCCAGTGGCGCGCAAGGTCTGACCATCGTAGACATTGAGCGGCCAGAAAAGCCCAGCGTCTTGCAAACCTTTAACAACACCGATACATCAGGGCAACCCGGACCTGGCGGCGCGTTGACCGACACGCAGGACGTGGTGGTGGGATCCACCAACGCATCCTTATTTGCCTATGTGGCCGACGGCATCAACGGTTTGAAGGTCATCCAATTGACAGCGCCCGACACGCAACCCAAGTTCTATGGCTTTTCGCCAACGCCAGTGCCGCAAGTCGTCGCTTGGCGCCACACGGCATCGCGGGCCTTGGCGCTGTCCAAAGGGCTGGACCGGGACCGCGCGGTGGATGAAACCGGCGGCCAGATCGCGGTATTCGGGCGCATAGGATCGCGCCCGTTCACGCTTCCGGAAATGCAGAAACTCTTTTTGCGCAAAGATGGCAGCGTGTGGTCCGTGTCTGACACACCGACGCCATCTATGACAACGATAGGAGCAACACGATGACTCGCCAGACCTACTCCTTAGGCGCGCGTCTATTGGCGCTTTTCGTCGCTCTGGTGGCCACGTCGGCGATCGGCCAATCCCTGCCCGACCAATCCCCTGACAAGACGCTGGGCCTGGTGAACTGTTCCAGCGCGCTGTGCCATGGCTCCGTGACGCCTTGGCAAAGCTCGCCGGTTACGCAAAATGAATACGTGGTCTGGTCCCGCCTGGACAAGCACGCACGCGCCTACAACGTATTGCTCAGCGAGCGCTCGCGCAGCATCGCCAGCAAGCTGGGGCTGGCCAAGCCGGCCCACCAATCGAAAGAATGCCTGGACTGCCACGCCCACAACCCGCCAGCGGGTCTGGCAGACGCCAAACACAAGCTGACCGACGGGATAGGCTGCGAGGGCTGCCACGGGCCGTCCGGGCAATGGATTGCCAGCCATACCGCACCCGACGCCAACCACGCAGACAACGTGAACCATGGTTTGTACCCCACCGATGATCCGCAGGCACGCGCCCGTCTGTGCCTGTCCTGCCACCTGGGCAACACCGAAAAATACGTCAACCACCGCACCATGGCGGCCGGCCATCCCCGCCTGAGCTTCGAGTTGGAGACCTTCACCAACCTGCAGCCGGCCCATTTCAAGATTGACAGCGACTATGTGCAGCGCAAGGGCGCCTTCAATAGCTCCAAGGTGTGGGCGCTGGGCCAGGCGGTTGCCGTGGGTACGCAAATGGATTTGCTGGTCGACCCGCAGCGCGGGCACGACGGCGTCTTTCCAGAACTGACCTTGTTTGACTGCCACGCCTGCCACCATCCGATGGCTGACCAACGCTGGACGCCACACACCGCCTTTGGTGCCAGCATTTCACCGGGGCTGATTCGCCTCAACGATGCCAATCTGCTGATGCTGCGGCTGATTCTGCGCCAGGTGGACGGCGACCTCTACAACCACTTCAGACTGGCTACGCTGGACCTGAACAAGGCGCTGGCGGGTAACGGAAAACTCAACGACAAAGCCATGGCGGTACGCCTGCAGGCACACGAGGCGGCGCAGAAAATCGCAAAATCGACATTTGACGGCAACAGCCTGCGCGCCATGGCGCTGATGCTGGTGGACGATGGCATCAACGGACTGTACCCGGATTATTCCGGCGCCGAGCAGGCAACCATGGCCATGGGCAGCCTGGTCACTACCATGGTACAAAGCGGTCAGGTCAAGAATGTGGCAGGTTTGAACAGGGGCCTGGCGCAATTGCGCATGGTTCTGGTCAAGGACGAGGCCTACCACCCCGCAGAATTTGTCGCCCGGCTACGTGAATTTCGCAGCCTGGTTGCAACCCGTTAGCAAGGACACGCCATGAACGCTGATTTCAAGATCGCCATCATCGGCTCCGGACCGGCAGGTCTTTCTGCGGCGGGTCACTGTGCCAAGTTGGGCATTCCCCATATCCTGCTGGAAAGCCAGGACCACGTGGCCGACACCATCTACAAATACCAAAAGGGCAAGCATGTCATGGCCGAGCCTGCGGTGCTGGGCTTGCGCAGCCCGGTCAGCTTTGCAGCCGGCTCGCGTGAATCCATCCTGAACCAGTGGAACCTTGAAGTGACGTCGCTGGGGGTGCAGATTCAACACCATGCAGAAGTCGTTGGCGTCACCGGGCAGATCGGCGGTTTCCAGATCGAACTGGCCAGTTCGGAAATCATCAGCGCCGAACATGTGGTGTTGGCCATCGGCCTGCAAGGCAATCTGCGCACGCTAGGCGTGGCCGGTGACCACCTGCCAGGCATCCAGTACCAGTTGGACAACCCGGAGGAATACCAGAACGAGACCATCATCGTGGTGGGTGCGGGCGACGCCGCGATCGAGAATGCGCTGGCTTTGGCCAAGGCCGGTAACCACGTCATCTTGCTCAACCGCAATGAAGAGTTCACCCGCTGCAAGGACGGCAATTTGACCGCCATCCAGACGGCGGCGCGTACCAATCTGGTCAATTGCCGTTTCAGTACCCAGCTGGATCGCATCGAAGCCATATTGCATGAAACGAGTGCAGAAGATATGAACCGCACCGTGCTGGTGTCCCACGTCGACCTGTCCAAGCGCTATGGCGGCAAAGGCAGCCGGCCGGGATTGTCGGTGGTGCTCAATACACCAACGGGCGAGGAGCGTGTGCAGTGCCACCGCATCATTGCACGCCTGGGCGCAACACCACCACGCAAACTGGTCGAGGGTTTTGGCGTGCACTTCACCAGCCGCGAAGCCACGGCCCTGCCGGAACTGTCTACCAAATACGAGTCCAGCGTCATGGGCCTGTATGTCATTGGCGCATTGGGCGGCTACCCGTTGATCAAGCAGGCAATGAACCAGGGCTATGAAGTGGTGGAGACCATCATGGGCCGCGCCGTGGAGTCGGCGGACGAACCCTTGCTGCGGCAAAAATTTGCCAGCATCCTGTCGGCCATGCCGCATCTGGGTGGCGTCAGTGGCGTGCTGAACCTGGTGGGCAGCAGCGTGCCGCTGCTCGATGGCCTGACCAGTCTGCAGTTGCGTGAATTGATGCTCGACAGCGAGCTGCGCATGGTCAATGCCGGCACGCACATCTTTGCGCGCAACGACTACACCAATTCGTTCTTTTCCGTCGTCTCTGGCACCGTAGTCATTCTGGGCGACGGTGGCGCCTCCGATATCGTGCTGGACGCGGGACAATTTTTTGGAGAAATGGGTCTGATATCCGGGCGCCGGCGTTCGGCCACCGTAGTCGCCGGGTTCGACTGCCTGCTGGTTGAAACGCCGCGCCGGGCCATGCTGAAGCTGCTGTCCACAGTAGAGGCCGTGCGGCGCAATCTGGACATGATTGCGCTGCGCCGCGCGGTACGCAAATATGTCACGGGGGATGTGCACGAGGAAGACCTGAGCGCCATGATCGAAGGTTCCAAGATCAAACAATACAAGACCGGCGAGGCCTTGTTCAGCGAGGGTGACAAGGCCGACGGACTCTACCTGATTCGCCGCGGCTCGGTCACCGTCTCCCATATGTTGGGCGGGCGTGAAGTGGTGATGTCCTACGTATCGGCCGGGAATTATGTTGGTGAAATGGCCTTGATGATGAATGCGCCGCGCTCTGCCACGGTGCGCGCCGCCGTGCCGACCGAGGCCATCCTGCTGGACGCCAACCTGGTGTTGGAAGCCATGGCACGCAATACCGGCATGCGCTTGCAGTTGGACGAGCAGTACAACCAGCGCGTGCAAGCCAACCAGGCGCTGGCGGACAACACACAATCGGGCAATGTGATCTCGTTCCTGCTCAAGCAAGGTGTCGGCGAAGCCACCGATGTGCTGCTGATTGACGAGTCCTTGTGTGTGCGCTGCGACCATTGCGAAAAAGCCTGTGCCAGCACGCATGGCGGCTTCTCGCGCCTCGACCGTGAAGCCGGCCCGACCTTTGCCAGTTTGCACGTACCGACATCTTGCCGGCACTGCGAACACCCACACTGCATGAAGGACTGCCCACCGGACGCCATTCACCGCGCGCCCAATGGCGAGGTGTACATCAGCGACGCGTGCATAGGCTGCGGAAACTGTGAGAAGAATTGCCCCTACGACGTGATCCAGATGGCGCCTGTGTCCAGCAAAAAGAAATCCGGGAGCTTGCTGACCTGGTTGTTGTTTGGGATTGGACAGGAGCCAGGAACCCACCAGGTGGTGGACACCCATGACAAGAGCAGCCAAAAACAGGCGGTCAAATGCGATATGTGCAAGGACATCGCAGCGGGCCCCGCCTGTGTGCGGGCCTGCCCCACCGGTGCGGCCCTGCGCGTCAGCCCGGAAAAATTCATGCGCTACACCGAATCGTCACGCTGACGGCGGACTCGTTTACCCGGACTTGCTACGCCGGCCCGGCAGGTCTATGCTTGGCGTAGACCACTTTGGAGTGAAGCATGTACCAACACATTGTTCTGGCCTACGACGGCTCTGACTCCGGGCAAAAGGCCCTGCTGGATTGCAAGGAACTTGCGCAATGGAGCCATGCGCAACTGTCACTGGTGGCCGTTATGCCATCCACCGTGGGCTTCATTGCCATGGAAGGCAGCGTCTACGACCCCGAAATAGAGCAACGCGAACGCGCCCGATTCAAAGGCATTTTGGCCGATGGCCTGCGCCGTCTGGAAGATTCGGGCTTTACGGTCAGCGGCGAGCTGCTCACCGGTGAATCAGTGGAGGAAATCACCAACTACGCGCGCAAGGTCAATGCCAACCTGATCGTAGTTGGCCATAAACACCTGGATAGTTGGGCCGCGCGCTGGTGGCGCGGCTCCATATCCGGGGCATTGATCGAGCATGCGCCGTGCAGCGTGTTGTGCGTCATTACGCTCTAGCAGCTCTATCATGGCCAAACCAGTGGTGCATGCGTTTGCGTTGGAGCAATACCGCAGGCGCGCGGACGTTTACGACCTGCAGTTGCTGGCGTTCGAGCCCGTTCGCACGGATGCCATTGCACGGCTCACACTCAGACCAGGCGCCACTGTATTGGATATTGGCTGCGGTACCGGCCTGAGCTTCGAACAACTGCAACTGGCCGTGGGACCCCGCGGTCATATTGTTGGCGTGGAGCAATGCCCCGAAATGCTGGCCAAGGCACGCACCCGCGTGGCAACACATGGCTGGACCAACGTGACGCTTTTGAACACACCGGTGGAATCTGCCAACATTGCGCGAAAGGCCGACGCGGCGCTGTTTCACTTCACCCATGACATCCTGCGCGCGAGCGAGGCCATTGACAATGTGCTGCGCAGTCTCAAACCGGGAGCCATCGTCGTGGCCGCCGGCCTGCAATGGGCGCCACCGTGGGCCTGGGCGACCAACCTGCTGGTGATGGCCGCAGCCATGCATTCCGTCAGTTCGCTCGATGGCCTGGGTCGGCCATGGAGTCTGCTGGAGCAACGCATTGGCGGCATGGCGGTGCATGACAGCGTGCTGGGTGGTGTCTATATCGCCAGTGGCATGGTGCCGCGCCGGGTACGCAACCGGGCGTCGGCACATGGTTTTAACGGCTGACGGAACCTCGGGCAGATACATTACCCCGGGCCGTTGCATCGCCATCCGAGGCTTGCGCGGAACCCGAAGCAGACGCACTGCCGGTGACTTTTGTCTTGCTTTGCACGTTCGACAATTGCTCGCTCGCATACAGCTCTCCTGTACGGCTGACAGCAGTGGCTTGTGCGCCAGTCCGGGACGTCGTTTCGACGGCCTGAGTGGCGGTGGCATTGGCAACTCGACGGCTCTTGTTGGTCAGGCGGTGTGCTTGCTGGCTTAAATCTTCCTCACCAGACACGACGGCTGATTCGCTGGCCCTGCCTTGCGCCTGCACCTGGGCGGCAGCAGCACCGATATCGGTACGCCCAGCCACGCTGCTGGTCGCAGCGCCACTCACCTGACCTGCTTGCTGGACGGTCGCATCGGGCGTACGGGCAGGCAATACGCTTGGCACGCGCCCCTGGACGGCGCTCTGTGCGGCGGCCTGGTTGGCCACCGAACCGGCGGCATTCATATTGGCCGGGCCAACCGAGCTGCCCAGCCGGCCAGTGACGCTGCTGGTCAATCCTGTGGCAACACCCGTTGCAACGGTGCCACCACCGAGCAAACCGGCATGGGCGGAAAGTGACAAAGACAGGGCCGACACGAGAGCACAGGCTAAGGTCGTGCGGACAAAGGTTTGACGTTTGAACATGATGAATGGTCCTTCAATAAATGAAAGGGCTAGCCATTCCAACCCTTACAGTTTGAACAACGGACCCCATCGTCCATTCCATCCATCCGCAGTTGTAATCAATTGCAACCGAGCCTGCGCACCCGTGTTCAACGCCCCACCAGTCCGAGCCCATACACGGCGTCGCGCCCGGGCGCGCCAAGATCGATGGCACGGGCCGCCAAGTGCGCCAGTGCTGCTTGCGCAGCCGCAGGTTCCGGTAGGTTCAATTCTTGCGCCAAGAGGCCAGCAACCACCGGTGCCGCAAACGAGGTGCCGCGTGCGCGCGCATAGCCCGACGTGGGTTCAGCCACCGCGACATCAGCTCCCAATGCGGCAAACATCACCTGCGGACCCTGGGCTGCCTCTGGCAGGACCTGTCGTTTACTGTTGACGCCGGTAACGCCGACGACGCCAGGGTACGCCGCCGGGTACAGCGCAGGCGCCGCCGGGCCGTCATTGCCAACCGCGGCCACCAACAAATGCCCGGCGCGCACCATGGCTTGCACGACTTGCTCCAACAAGCGGTTCGGTGGCCCCACTAGACTGATATTGATGACCGCGAGCTTTTCATGTGCCAACCATTCCAACGCCGACGCAACCTCTTCGGCTGCCCCGCCAGCGGGTTGGCCACAGTAGATATCTGCAGCGTAGACGACAGCACCAGGAACCACTCCCTTGAGCGCCGGGCCACCACCCACCAGCAATGACGCCACGGCGGTGCCGTGGGCGCTTGGGAATGAGGCGCCTTGGCAACCCCACTTGCGCACATCGGCACCGCGCAACGCAGGGTGCTGCGTGTCCAACCCACCGTCAATCAGGCCAATGCGTCGAGCGCCAGTGGAGCTTTTGGTCGCTGTCGACGCATTGCCTTGTACGCGGCCGCCCTGCTGATAAATGTGGTTGAAGTCAACTGCCACGTGTGGGCCCAGCGCCCGCAGTGTCTCCAGAGCTTGCGCGGTAGGCCAACTGGCCGGAGGACGCAACACCAATTGGCGAAGGCCCAGGGTCGGCAGCGTTTGCTCGCGCAGCACGATAAAACCCAAAGCCAATGCCGCCTCCAACTGATTGGCCTGTGGAGACGCCCATAACAGCTCTTGACGCCGAACCAGTTCGCCGTTTGGATCTGCCTCCAGCAGGTCCACGTGTCTGCGCAGCAACTCCCGCGCCGTGGCTGCGCGCACGGTTTGCAACGAAATGGTGTCGGGTACGGCAGTTGCGCCCGGCAGCACGCTTGCAGCATTGGACGCAGGCGTTAACAATGGGCCCACGGGCGCAGTCGAACCCACGACTGGTTGCCCCTGCGTGATCTGCGGTACCTGGGGCGTTTGTGGCAGACGCTGGACTTGCACCGGCAGGGTTACCGATGGAAACTGCTGGTTGGGTGAAAGCTGCTGCACCGCCTGCGCGGGCGGCAGCGCCACCCGGGGCACACCCAGTTGGGCCAGGGCAGGTTCCATTGGGCACAGGTTGAACACCAGTGCCGCAACGGCAACTCGGAACGCCCGCGAAAGGTCCCAGAAACAGGAAAACATGGTGTACATGCAATCATAACGAATGATCGATGGAAGAAAATCCCTTTGCCAACCGTTGTATCCATTAGAGAACCACTCGTGACTGAATCACCCGAAACGCTCCAGGACGAGATAGCCGCCCTGCTGCCGCGCCTGCGGCGGTTTGGACGCACGCTGGCCCGTCACCGGGAAGATGCGGATGATCTGGTGCAGACGGCCATTGAGCGTGCGTTGACACATACCGAGCAATGGCGATCTGGCACGCGGCTAGACAGTTGGATGTTTCGAATTATGCAAAACGCCTGGATTGATGAAACACGCGCGCGCACGCGGCGCCAGCAGACCTTTGTCGGTGAAGAGGCCGGAGAAAACGTCGGCGTGTCCACCCTTGACGCGCAGATCGACGCCATTTCGGTGCAAAAAGCGGTTGCCCAGTTGGGCGACGACCAACGCGCCGTCGTGGGCCTGGTATTGGTGGAGGGCCTGTCGTATCAAGAGGCTGCCGACGTACTGGACATTCCAGTTGGCACGCTGACCAGCCGACTGGCACGGGCGCGGGACGCATTGCAGGCCTTGTTGGGTGCCCCTATTACAGGAAGCCAATCATGAACCCAAATGATGAAACATTGATGGCGTATGCCGACGGCGAGTTGTCCGCGCAGCGGCGGGCACAGCTTGAAGAATCTCTGGCAACCGACGAAACACTGCGTCTACGGGTGGCAACACTGCGCCTGCAACGCAGTCAGCTGGCCGCTGCGTTTGCGACGGTACTGGACGAACCGGTTCCGGATCGTCTGACGCGTCTGCTGAAGGCCCCCCCGGATGCAGCATTGGCACCCGCGAAAACAACGGTTGTCGCATTGGAAGATGCCCGTGCCCGGCGTGAAGCCAGGCGCCAACTGCCGACATGGGCGCAATGGGGCGGCATGGCCGCCAGCCTGCTGCTGGGCGCTGTGTTGGCCCTTCAATGGAGCGGAAATGGTGCCGAGCAAGCCATGGCACTCTCCCACGGCCAACTTGTAGCAACCGGAAGCGTAGCCCAGGCCTTGTCCGATCAGTTGGCCAGCGAACCCCAACAAGGGGCAGCCGTTGCCGTGCAATTGAGCTTTGTTGACAAGACCGGCAACTACTGCCGAACCTTCAGTACATCGTCCGTTGCGGGTCTGGCATGCCAGCAAGATGGGAAATGGGCCGTGACAGCGGTCACCGCGCAAGACGCCGTTGCAGGGGGCGAAGTTCGACCCGCAGCGACGAATCTGCCGCCATCCATACTGGATGCCGTCGACAAACGCATTGCTGGACTCGCACTGGACCCTACTGGTGCACGCAACGCGCGGGATCGTGGCTGGCGCCACTGAATCCCGCAACAAAGGTCACAGCGTGGCGAACTGGCTGATAGGCGGATTGCTCTGCTTCCTACCGACTGCATGCCCCTGTGCCCGCTGCAGCAGAATCGCCACCAATACGGCGGCGGCACCGGTGCCCGCAATTTGTGGCGCGCTGAGCAACTCATTGAGCAAGCCATTGAGCGCATTCCCACGGGCCAGCAACACATGCTCCGCCAGGGCAATGACATCGTCCGGCTGAACCGTTTGCACGTCGTCCAAGCGCAACTCCGCGGCGGGCCAACCACTGCGCAAGCGAATTCTTGCAAACGTGCCATTGGCAACCGCGATCAATGCCAAAACACCCACGGATTGCATCAATTGCTCCAATATGTGGACTCGCATGGGTACCGGCGCGGTTTCAAACACTTTCCCGACCAGCTTGGCCAGCATATGGTCTTGCGCATCGGGCCGGGACCCAGCATAGACTTCCTGCACCAACTGCTCCATGGGCATGACGCTCCACGCGGAACAGTCGCCGTCTGCTGTTTCGGTGAGTGCGTCGAATTGCGTGATCATGGGTTCGCTCCGGTGTATGCGCGCGGCACACCTAGAGAATCGCCGGTTTTGGACTGAATTGCAGCGCCGATGTGTATCAAAACGCGCCATTGCAACGCGATTGAAACAACTGGATACATCTGACGCGTGCCGTTGACATCTTCCGCCAGCCATTCTGGGCACCCAGCGGGCACGCCGGGCGTCCGTTCGGCTACTCTTTGACCAGCTCAACCCGGCGATTCTGCGCCCGTCCAATCGCCGTTCCATTGTCCGCAACCGGCACAGTGGCGCCCAGACCCTTGGTCGCCAAACGGGGCGCCGCCACTCCGGCTGTTGTCAGAAATGCTTTCACGGCTGCCGCGCGCTTCTCTGACAAGGCTTGGTTGTGCGCTGCCGTCGCCGTTGAATCGGTGTGCCCTTCTATGCTGAATTTCCAGTCCGGCTTTTCCTTGGTGAGCTTGACGATATTGTCCAGCGCGGCCTTGGACTCGGGTTTGATCACGTCCGAATCGGTGTCAAACGTGATGCCGTAGATGCGGGTGCGCCCCGATTGTGCCAATTCTTTGGCCAGTTGTGAGGACGCAGTCTGGACGCCCTTCCAATGCGGGCAGGTGCCCACACTGTCGCTGGTTTTCTTGCCGGTCCAGATATTGCCACTGGCATCGGTCTGGCCCTCGCTCCACCACAGGCCCATCAACTCTTTGCCGTCAGGCGAAAACGTCAGCACGGCCGGGCCATGCAGCTCATTTTGCACCCAGGTGAAGCGTGTGACACGTCCCTCAACGCCACCATTGGTCACCAGTCCGCCCGCATGCTCGTAGCACCCGGTTACCGTGGCGCCATCTTGTTGCAGGTGAAAGCCCTCAAAATTGGTTGCATAGGTACCCGACAGATTGGGTGCCGGCGTCTTGGTCTTTTGTTCGCCGTACGCGCGAAAGTCAAACAGCTCGATGTAGTCTGGCGAGCCGTGGTTGTTTTTGATGGTCAGCCGAATCCAGCGCGCGGGAACCGCCTTGCTGACGGCAAAGCGTTGCTTGTCTTTTTTGGGCTTCAGCGAGACACTGGCAATGGTTTCAAAACCTGTGCTCGGTCCCTGGTTGGAGACTTCGACCACGACATCCTTGGCCGTGCGGCTGCCTTCGCCGTCACCATCGGCCTGCGCCGAGTCAAATTCAATGTTTTTGATCACCGATTGTTCTGGCAAAACCACCAGTAGCTCTTGCGGTGTCACCACGCCCTTGGGCGTTGCCCACCCGGTCTGACTACGCTCGTCCAACAACCAGAAAGCAGACCATGACTCATCGTATTCCCCCGGCTTCTTCACGATCCAGGCGCCATTGGCATAGGAGGTCAGGTTGATATCCGCGGTGCTGGCGTCGGCAGCCGCCGCGGCCGCCGGGCGGGCAGCCTGCGTCCAGCCGGTTGCGGGGGCCCCTAGCGTGAACAGGGCTGCCAAGGCGGCAGACAGCATGCGATTATGGTTAGTGCGCAAAGACATACTCCTTGGGTGAACCTCAGCAAGACGACGCAGTTTAATTCAGATCACCGTACTTTCGCAGCAGCTCGCGTCCCTGGGCTTTGCGAACCTCGGCCATCTGCGCCCAGAATTTGCTCACGAGCTCTGGAGACGTTGCGAAAAACTGTTTTGAAAACGGGACGTAGTATTCCTTGCTGGAAAAGGGCGTCTGCAACTTGACAAGCGATTTGATGCCATGTTCCCGCATGAAAGTGTCCGTCGGAAAATCCTGCATCACGTAGGCGGCAATGCGCCCGGATTGCAGCTTCAGCAGATTGTTCTCGGTGCTCGGCGCCTCCTCGACCATCACACCCAGTTTTCGCAAATCCTGGCCAGCCGAATAGCCGGGGTTGACGCCCACGGTCAGCCCCTGCAGGTTGAACCGTTTGCCATCCCAGTTCAGTGTCGAATCGGCGCGCACATAGACGTAGTAACTCAACGTGGCCACACTGAAGTTGGCATCGGGTGCGCCTTGTTTCATGGGGTACACCGCATATGCACTACGCTCGTCGCTATAGGAAAACCCCAGCGTGGCATCCGCGGCACCACGTTCCAGCTCCAAGTGCACACGGCGGTTGGGAACACGGCGCCAGTCGATCTTGCAACCGATGCGACTGGCCGCCTCGTTGACCAATTCGACACCGACCCCAGGGCGGTCCGGAACGGTCTCTCCGTCGCCCAATTGGTACGGGGGCGTGGCGATATCGCTGTAGACCACGCGAATGCTGCAAGCGAATACCCCTGACGTACACAACGCCAGAATGGCGGTCGCAATTTTCAACAAGTAGGGCTTTGCCATGGTTGATACCAACTCTAGCACCCTGCAGGGCATTTCCTTGCAAAAAAGACCTGGCGCCTATTCAGCTCTTTGTACTGGATCGCGCCTGGGCCAGGTTGACATACCATTGCAGGCAAGCCGGGTTGGCCATGGTCTCTTTGTTGAGCACCTTGTCCAAAGGTTGGCCCAACAACAGTTTTTTGATGGGCAACTCCTGCTTCTTGCCCGACAGCGTACGCGGTATTTCTGCCACCTGAAAAATCTCGTTGGGTACAAAACGCGGGCTCAACGCCGTCTTGATGGCATCGACCAATTTGGACCGAACCGCATCGTCCAGTACCAGGCCATCACGCAGGACGACAAATAGGGGCATATAGCTCTCGCGGCCCAGGTATTCCAGGTCCACGACCATCGAGTCCAACACTTCGGGCAGTGCCTCGACTGCGCTGTACAACTCGCTGGTGCCCATGCGCAGCCCGTGGCGGTTGATGGTTGCGTCTGAGCGACCATAAATAATGCAACTACCGTCCGACGCCACCTTCAACCAGTCGCCATGGCGCCAAACGTTGGGGTAGGTATCGAAATAGCTCGACAGGTAACGCACGTTGCCGGTGTCGCCCCAGAAGTACAACGGCATGCTGGGAATGGGCTGTGTGCAGACCAATTCACCGACTTCATCGATGACTGCCCGCCCCTGCTCATTCCACGCCTCCACCGCACAACCCAGCGCGCGGCATTGCATGGCGCCGGGTGTTTGCGGCAGTTCGCGGTTGCCGCCAATAAAGGCACCCGCAAAGTCAGTACCACCAGAGATATTGCACCACCAGATTTGGCCCCCACGTTCGCCCACTGCGTGTGGCTCTCTGCCCCCCAGGGGGGTTAATTTTCCTTGGGGCGGCCCGGCGGGAAATTGTTGCAGTTGCGCGAACTGCTCGGTGCCCCAGGACTGGGCTTCGGCGCTGAGGGGGGAGCCGGTGGTGCCCAGGGCGCGCACCGTTGACAGGTCACCGCAGGTGCGCAAATCTATGCCGGACTTCATGCAGTTGGCAAAGAACGCTGCGCCGGCGCCAAAAAATGTGACACCCAGGTCTGCTGCAAAGCGCCACAGGGTGGTCCAGTCCGGCGCGATTTTCTGTCCACTGGTGTCGACGGTGTTGCCGCCTGGGTTGCCGTCAAAAATGCAGCAGGTGGTGCCACCCAGCAGGCCGGCCACCTGGGCATTCCACATAACCCACCCGGTAGAGCTGTACCAGTGGTAACGCTCGCCCAGCGAATTCGGGTGGTAACTGCAACCAATATCGTTCTGCAGACACTTGAGTGCCATGGCAACCACCACGGTACCACCATGGCTGTGCACAATGGGTTTGGGCAGACCCGTCGTTCCGCTGGAATAGACGATCCACAACGGGTGGTCAAACGGCAGCCACAAGGGCTCAAAGCGGGCGGTATGTTCGTTGTCCTGGGCCACTGCCGCAACAAAGGAAATGCAGGCCGTCGCTTGTTCAATACTGGAGGTGTCCAGCCCCAGGTTGTCCAACAAGACGACATGCAGCACCGATGGCAGGGCTGCACATAGTTCTGCCACCACACTCCTGCGGTCCAGCGCACGCCCGCCATAGGTAACGCCGTCGCAGGCTATCAACGCTTTGGGGCTGATTTGCCGGAAGCGGTCCAGCACCGCGCTGGTCCCCATGTCGGGGGCGCACAGGCTCCAGATGGCACCTATGCTGGCACACGCCAAAAACGCAACGGCGGTCTCCGGCGTATTAGGCAAATACGCAGCAACCCGGTCACCGGCTTGCACGCCCTGTGCTTGCAGGTGCAGGGCCAAGGAGGCCACCTGCCGACGCAATTCCGGCCAACTCAGCGCGCGCGGCGTACCGCTGGCCAGGCTGCCTTCATTGTGGCTGATGATGGCCGGCAAACCGGCTGCGTGCGCCGGCTCCACGTGGCGCAGAACCTGCTGCACGTAGTTGACCTGCGCCCCGGTAAACCATTGCGCGCCGGGCATGGTGTGACTTTGCAGCACGGCAGTATGCGGCGTTGGCGATTGCAAGTCAAAGTAGTCCCAGATTGTTTGCCAAAACGTCTCCAGATCGGTGACCGACCAGCGCCACAGCGCGTCGTAACCGTCAAATGACAGTCCGCGCTTCGACTGCAGCCAGTTTTGGTACAAGCGGATCTGGGGAACGTAGAGGGGGCGCGTAGGGTATTGCATGCCGCTAGGGTAGCGCCGGTTATGGATTTTTGGCAGTCACCTGGGTTGCTCCCGCATGGGCACCCGTTATACGCCAATCAATCCGCCACTCACAGGTTCGACTCCAGTGCCTGCAACGCGTCCTTGCGCGACAACGCAATGGCCGTGCTGGCCTGAATGATGGCACGCAGCATGTCGCGGTCCAGGGTTTGCAGAAACGCCAATGGTGTCAGAGAACCATCAAACATATTGCGCGCCTGGCCGAGCAGCGCCTGAACGCCAGCATGGCCGATCGAGCGGTAGATGAATGCCGTGATAGGCGACGTCGTCAGATCGTTGCTGGATTCCAGCGTGCGGCCTTTTTCAAAAACATGCAGCAAATGGGGGTCGGTATCCTGCGCGCAAGCGGGGGGTTGCGGCAAAAAATCGTCCAGGCGTTCGGGCCGACCGTGGGGGCTGCGAATATCCCCCAGGAACATGGATATCGGCCCGTCCGTCCCGGTGCACAAGGCCAGGGCTTCAACAATGGCAATCGACGTGATTTTGGCACCCAAAAAATCACAGGCAAACGCAATATTGCGGTTGGCCGCGCCGCGCAGTGCCTGCATGTCGTGCGCTGACGGCTGGCCTCGGAACTGCTGAAACACATTGACAGGATCCAGGCTGCGCAAGAAACCGTCCATGCGCGTCAATCCATGTCGGTATTCCTGCAGCGTGTACATCCCGGCGACCTTCAGCGGTGCGTTGGACTCTTCAATCAGCAACCATGTACTGGACAGAAACAGTCCAGGATCACTGACGGCAAAACTGCTGACGTCGCGGTTGGTAATTTTGACGGCGTCCCAGACCACTTCGTTCACGAAAGCTGTCACGCGCTCATCGCTGGCACCAGGGTCTTGATTCCGATACAGCGTTTCGACGCGCCCCGCCAAATTTTCCAATGCCGTGCGACCATCGGAGCTTGGCTTGCGAAACGGGATGGTGGCCTCTATGCAGGCCAGCAGCGCAACCAGATCAGCCCAAGCCAGATGCGGCTGCAACAAGCGCGCCGCAACCACGGCACTGAGGAACTCGTTCATGCCGCAATACAAGGGCAGCACCTGACCGGCTTCAAAACCAAATAGTTCAGCGCACATTGCCAAGGCGCAGTCGCCCGGTACGATGTCTTGCAGTACCAGCGTGTCCCCTTCCATGCGGGCCACGTCGCACAGCAAGTCGCGCGTGTGCAGCGGGATTCCGCCGTCGAGTTGGTAGTACACCAGATCATGAAACAGTGCTGCCAGCACCTGGCGGGGGTTCATGTCCTCACACATGCCAAACACGTGGCCGGCCGTATGGTAGGTGCGCGTGTTGGACTCCATGGCGCGGTGCACCAAAATGCCTAGCCGCTCCGCCTCGGCCATGCTGACAGGCACACCCAAAGCCCGAAACGCATCATCGAACAACGTGATGAATCGGTTGACAGTTGAATATGCCATGCCGGTTTACTCCTGTGTTCCTGTCCAGGCACCCACTGTCAGGGTGCGCGGGCGCGCGCATTTGCTGCAAAATAGCCCATCGCGTCTGACCTATGGACGCTCTCACTCCCAATACCGGCATGTTAAAGAAATTTTCCCGATTCCGGTGGACTTGCCGCAAATCAAATTCCAATGGCTGCGCAAAAGCAGTTGCGGCCCGTCAGCTATGAGCGGGATGTCCGCCCCCCGTTCCACCAGCCTGATCAGACTCGCCACCGTGGGCTTGGTATTGTGCGCCGCGTTGGGAGCGGGCGCACTTTGGCTGTGGGAGCCGTTACTCCTGCAAAGTCTGCGGTTGGCCCAATTTGACCAATTCCAGCGCTGGCAGCCCCGTCCGTACACCCCGGTGGCTGTGCGCATTGTTGACATAGACGAAGCCTCGCTCAAGGAATTTGGCCAATGGCCCTGGTCGCGCACCCGCATTGCCGAATTGGTGGACCGGCTGCAGACCGCAGGCGTCGCAACCACGGCTTTTGACGTCCTGTTGACGGAGCCCGACCGCATGGCGCCAGCGGCCATGGCGCGCCTTTGGTCTGACGTGCGCCTGGACCCGCTGTTAAAACTACTGCCTGACCCAGATGCGGTTCTGGCACGCAGCCTGACCCAACGCCCGGTGGTGTTGGGCAGCCAACTGCTGCAAATACCTGCGTCACCGCATGCCTCCGGCAATCGTCAGACTGCGACACTGCCAGCGCCGCTGCCGTTTCGCTTTGTCAACACCGGCGCCGCGGCACCGCTGGGAGCCACCACCAGCTTTGACGCAGCGGTTTGGCCCCTGCCCGACCTATCACAGCAGGCCAGTGGCATCGGCGCGTTGAACGCGAGCACGGACCACGATGGCGTGGTTCGGCGCGTGCCCTTGGTGTTGCGTGTGGGAAGCTCGCAGGTGCCGGGCCTGAGCGCCGAGGCTTTGCGGGTAGCCCAGGGCGCACGCAACTACATTGTGCGCAACGATGCGTTTGGCGTGGCGGAACTGCGCGTTGGCTCCATAAACATTCCAACCAATGCGCAGGGCGAGCTCTGGCTGCACTTCACCGCACCCCAACCGGGTCGGTTTGTCTCTGCGCAGCAGGTACTTCGGCAACAGGTAGCGCCCGAACTGTTGCGCGACCATATCGTGCTGATTGGCAGCACCGCTGCAGGATTGATGGATCTGCGGCTGGACCCCTGGGGACAGACGCTGCCAGGCGTGCTGGCCCATGCTTTGGCGTTGGAGCAAATGGCCCTGGGTCACTACCTGCAACGCCCGTCCTGGGCCGCGGCGCTGGAGGCCATGGTTTTGCTGCTGGGCACATTGGCCGTGGGCCTGGTCGGGCTTTTCGCCAGCGCCCGCTGGGCTGCATTGGCACTGTTGGCTGCCCTGGCGGCAACGGTTGGCGGCGCATGGTGTGCCTACACAGGTCACCTGCTGTTGCTGGACGCAGTCAACCCGGCATTGGCCATGCTGGTGGTGTTTGTGCTGGCCAGCGGCTTTCACCACTGGGTGACAGAACGCCAGCAGCGCTGGTTGCGTACGGCGTTCTCGCGCTATGTGTCACCCAACCGGGTGGCCCATCTGGTGGCACATCCGGAGCAATTGCACCTGGGCGGCAAGCGCCAGGTCTGCAGCTTTGTGTTCACCGATCTGGTGGGTTTTACGCCCATGATTGAAGCGAGTGATCCGGCGCAATTGGTCAGCCAACTCAACGCGTATCTGGAAGCCATGCTGGTTATAGTTTTCAAGCATGAAGGCACGCTGGACCGCTTTGTGGGTGATGCCATGGTGGTTCTCTTTTCTGCGCCAACCGAACAGCCCGAACATCGCCAGCAAGCCGTGGACTGCGCGCTGGAAATGGATGCCTTCGCCACAGCCTATGCTGCGCGCCTGCAGGCGCAGGGCGTGCCTTGGGGTTTGACCCGCATTGGCGTGCACAGCGGTGAAGTGATTGTCGGAAATTTTGGCGGCAAGACATTGTTTGACTACCGGGCTTTGGGCGACCCGATCAACACTGCCGCACGCCTGGAGAGTGCCAACAAGCACCTGGGAACCCGCGTCTGCATATCACAGGCCACGCTGGACGGCTGCACCGGCATTGCAGTGCGCAGCATCGGACGTGTGTTGCTCAAAGGGAAAAGCCAGGCACTGCAGGTGTTCACGCCGTCTGCCACCCTTGACATTGCCAATTGTTCCAATGGCGCTGACTATGCAGCGGCAACCGCTCTGCTGATGCCTGGTGTCAACCAGAACGTTCAGCGGGCGCGGGCCTTGCTGGAGGCACTGGCGCACCAGCATCCGCACGATCCACTGGTTGCTTTGCATCTGCAGCGACTGCGCCACGGTGCCACGGATGATTTGATCGTGCTACAGGACAAATAGTGCGCCGTTCAGAAGCGGCGGAGCGTGGGGGCTAGCGGTAAACCCACTTCTCAAAGAACGCTGACAAATCACGTCCAGACGCTTGTTCCATTTCCTGCTGAAAGTCCTGACTTACCACCGAGCGGCCCCAGAATTTTTGCGTATAGGTGCGCAAGCCTTTCCAGAACTGGTCTTCCCCCAACTCCTGGCGCAGCAAATGCACGACATACGCGCCCTTGTCATACACCAGCGAGCGGTCGTCTGCCGTGGGATGGTCCCAGTCCGGAAACACCAACGGCTTGTCGTGCCCGGCCTTTTGTATGCCCTCGTATTTCTCCCGCGCGGCATCAATCTGGACGTAGTATTCCTCAGTGCCAAAGCGGTGCTCCAGATAGGCATCCGTCATGAACGTGGCAATGCCTTCATTGAGCCAAAAGTGATTCCAGTTCTGGTTGGTGACACCATTGCCCCACCAGGTATGGGCCAGCTCATGGGCACCCAGCCAGATGCTGCGGCCATTCTTCAGGGCCCGCTGGCCATAACGCTCCCCCAAAATGGATAAGCCAGCCATTTCCTGCGCCCCCGGGCCCCGCAATATGACCTGCGTGTAAACCGCGAACGGGTAGGTGACGCCCGCCTTGGCTTCATAAAACGCCAACATGTCGGGCGTTTCCTGGAATATTTGTGCCACTTGCGCACTGCTGAATTCCGGTGGTGCCAGACTGCGCAACTGGGTGTGCTCGGCCGCGCCTCTGACGTCAGTAAACCGGCCAGCGACAAAACCATACAGGTAGCTGGGCATGGGCTGGCGCAATGACCACACAGTGGCGACCTTGCCAGAGCGCAGCGTTCTGGCAGCTCGCGGTTGACCATTGGCGACCGACTGCATGTCCGCCGGTAACACCAGCGTCAGGTCCAATGTAGCGCGGGCAGCGGGTGCATCCAGGCAGGGCATCCATTGGCTGGTAGAGAACGCCGTGCTGGCCTGCAGACCATCTTTCGAGAATGTCAGGCCCTCTACCGGCTTGCCGTGGTAGTCGATGCGCAGTTCCATCGCGTGGCCCTGGCGCTGGGCACGGGGCAATAAAACCTGCAAGGCCTTGCCCGCACGCTCAAAGCGCAGCGCCTGGCGGCCCAGGTGAACGGCATCGATCTGCAGGTCGCCAACGTCCAGATCGACACGGTTCAGCGTCGGGATCTGCGCAAGCACACGTACTACTGCCAGACCCTGAATGGATTGGGTGGAAAATTCTGGCTCCAACCGAATGGCGTAGTGCTGTACGGAAAAACCGCGCGGCGAAGGCTCACTTGCGGCCTGCGCAACCATTGGCGTCAGAAGGAAAACAAACAGCAACGGCAGCGCCGCACGAAAGGCAATGGTCAATGGCATGGACGCTTTATCGCAGTGTGACTTCAACCCGGCGGTTGCGGGGTTCGGGGGTTTCATCGGGCGTTGGCACCAGCAAATTGCGCTTGCCGTGGGACTCCACTTCCATCAGCGTGTCGCGCAAACCCATAGCACGCAATTGGTCTGCGATAGCGGTGGCACGCTGCAGTGCCAGGGTCTCATTGGTTTGGGCCGAACCCTGGGTGTCGGAGTGGCCAATCACGGACACGTCCACCGCTGCACGGGCCTGTGCATGCTCCACGATACGCGACAACAACGCCTTGGATTCGGTTGTCAATTCCGCGCCTCCCGTTTCAAAGTACAACAAGAACTGCTCGGCCGGCACCGGGCGGGCCCGCATGGCCGCACCAAAGTCGCGCTCGATCTGCTCGTTGCTAACCTCAAAGGGTGGCTTGCTGCCGTCCAGCAACGCGCCCTGGCGGGCACTGACCAGGATTTGCTCTCCGCGTTGGCCATGCACCACCACCTGACCCACGCTGCCATCCAGGCTGGACAACAGCGCCACGTACGATTGCGGGCCGGCGCAGGCGGTCAACAAGACCATCCATGCCACGCCCGCGGTAGTCTTCAAGCACCGATCGAGCGCGCTCATTGCACGTCCTCCACTTTGGCAACGAACTGGGTGCCACGCACACCAATGATGCCGCTAGGCGTCTTGATGCTGACCGCATCGGGCTTGAGTTTGGCGATCACGCCGGATACATAGTTCAAACTGCCTTTGACCAGGCGGGTGTCCAATCGCAGTTGGCCTTGCGCTGGCGCGTACAAGAACTCATCCACGGTCAACTCGGTATCGGAGCCGAACGACATCAATGTGTTGTCTTTGAACGCAATACCCATGCTGGCACCGGACAATGTCTTGAGCTGGCTGCCCAACAGGATGGGGGTACCGGGTACCGCCTTGACGCGCTGACCTGCGCTACTGACCCAAGCCTCACCGGTGACGGTTTTGACATAGCCGACCGCGCTGGCAGACCCGGGGGTCTGGGTTTGCGCGGTAGCCGAGCCTGCAAAAAAAATCAACAGTGGAACCAACAGTGCCGCCTTGGCTGCGTGCAATGCACCGCGTGCCAGACGCATCAGATTGTGTGGGCGCATGGGAAAACGTCCTCTTGGGATTGAAAAATTCTCTGCACAGTCCGCAAGTGTCGCATGGTCCCTGCGCTCGCAAGGATGCCGCGCGACAATAAAATCATCTCACCATCCGTTGCCACTTCACTCTGAACGCAACGCCTCCACCGGGTCCAACTGCGCCGCGCTGCGCGCCGGCAGCACACCAGCCAGCAAGCCGATCACAATCGCAATGCCCTCGGCCAACACAACAAACGTCAGCGGCGTATGCACTGGCAACGCAGGCACCGCAACATGGATCAGTTGGGCCAGGCCAAAGCCCAGCGCCAGGCCCATGACCCCGCCGATGGCCGACAGCGTCACGGCCTCGCCCAGAAACAACCCCAGAATCGTACGCCGTGGCGCCCCCAGCGCCACCATCAAGCCGATTTCACTGGTACGTTCGCTGACCGCAATGGTCATGATGGTGACAATGCCCACGCCGCCCACCAGCAGCGAAATGCTGCCCAGTGCACCCACAGCCATGGTCAGAATGTCCAGAATATTGCCCAGCGTGCGCAGCATGTCTTCCTGCGTGGTGATAGTGAAGTCTTCGCGGCCATGGCGCCCCATCAGCGTGCTTTTGACGGCCGCCACGATGGGTGCCGCAGCCGCACCTTCTTCGTAGGCCAGGTCTATCTTCATCAGCCCGTCGCGGTTGTACAGCTCCAGCGCGCGGGCCGTGGGAATATAGGCGGCATCATCCAGATCCACACCCAGGAACTGGCCCTTGGGCTGCAACACGCCGATCACCCGAAACTGCAGGTTGCCGACGCGCACACGAGCCCCCAAGGGGTTGTCGGCGCCGAACAGTTCCGACTTGAGTTTGGAGCCCAGGACCACGAGCGCGCGTGCGTTTTCCAGCTCCTCTGTTGGCAAGAACTGCCCGGTGTTGACCTTGATGCTGTAGACCTTGAGCATATCTGCGCCCACGCCATTGACCGTGGTGCGACGCAGGCGGCCATTGGCCGCAACTTCGGTATTGCCCCAGACCATCGCGGTCATGCCGGTCACATGCGGCAAATGCATCAAGGCCCGCGCGTCGTCCAGCGACAAGGGGCGCACCGAGGTTGGAATGCCCGTGGGCGCCGGCCCCGACGTTTTGACCTTGCCCGGTGACACACTGGCGATGTTGGTACCGAACTGCGTGAACTCGGCCAGCACAAAACGGTGAATGCCTTCGCCAATCGAGGTCAGCAGGATGACGGCGGCAATTCCGACCGCAATGCCCAACAGGGTCAAGAAGCTGCGCAGGCGCTGCGCGGAGACGGCGCGCAGTGCAAGGCGTATGGCGTCGCGCAGCAGCATGCTGGTCCTAGCGCTTGGACATCGCCTGCACCGGGTCCATCTGCGCGGCGCGACGTGCGGGCAACACGCCAAAGAGGATACCGGTGACCAGCGCCGTCGCCAAGCCGGCAATCACCGCCCAATCCGGCGGGTAGGCTGGAAAACTGGGGTACAACTGGCGTATCAACGCTGCGCCCAGCTGCCCCAGCACGTAGCCCACGACCGCACCGGTTAACGACAGCAGCGTAGCTTCGGTCAAGAACATCAGGCGAATGCCACCGCCGGTCGCACCCAGTGCTTTGAGCAGGCCGATCTCTGCCGTGCGCTGGCTCACCGACACCAGCATCACGTTCATCACCAGAATGCCGGCCACCGCCAGGCTGATGGCGGCAATGCCCGCCACGCCCAAGGTCAGCGCGCCCAGTAGTCGGTCAAAGGTTGCCAGCACCGCGTCCTGCGTAATCACGGTAACGTCTTGCTCGCCTTCGTGGCGCTGCTTGATGATGTCGGCAACCTGAACCTTGGCCGCCTCAATGGATTCACGGCCATTGGCCTCGACCAGGATACGGAACAAGGTGTTGCTGTTGAACATGGCCTGGGCCAGCGATACCGGCACAAATACCAACTCGTCGGTGTTCATGCCCAGGCCCTGACCGCTGGCGGCCAACACGCCGACGATGCGAAAGCGCCGGTCGCCAATGCGCACCAGTTGGCCCAGCGACGGCGCGCTGCCGAAAATCTCCTCGCGCACTTTGGCACCAATCACCGCTTCGCTGGCGCCACGGCGCCAATCTCCAGCAGCCAGAAAACGCCCCTGGGCCAGATTCATATGCCGCACCTCCACATACTGTGACACCGTGCCGGCGACCAATACCTCGCGCAACTTGCCCTCGGCGCTGATCTCTGAAGTTCCCACTGCCAACGGTGCTACCCGGATCACGCTGCTGGCGCGTTGCAGGGCCTGTGCGTCATCAATGGTCAGATCGCGCGGCGTGTTGGTGATTGCGCTGGCGGCGTTGAAGCCGCCTGTCTGCGAGCGCCCGGGCAGCACGATCACCAGGTTGCTGCCCAGTGCGGAAAACTCGTTCATCACATAGCGGCGCGCACCGTCGCCCAGCGCTGTCAACACCACGACTGCCGCCACGCCGATCGCCATCGCCAGCACCAGCAACGAGGCCCGCAGCGGGTTGCCGGTGGCGGCGTCGCGGGCAAAGCGGATCAGGTCGGCACTGCGCATGGCGTGGACCGGTTGTCGTGCTGGATGGCGCCGTCTTCCATTAGCAACTGGCGCTGCGCCCGCGCGCCCAGGCTGGCGTCGTGGGTCACCATGATCAGCGTCACACCCTGGGCATTGAGCCCCTCCAGCAGGCGTATCACCTCTTCGCCGGTGGCCCGGTCCAGGTTGCCGGTCGGCTCATCGGCCAGAATCATTGCCGGCTGCATGATGGTGGCACGCGCAATAGCCACGCGCTGGCGTTGACCGCCCGACAGCTCGTCGGGGCGGTGGTCTGCGCGGTTCTCCAGACCATAATCTTTCAGCGCCTGCAGCACCCGGGTCGCACGCTGTGCCGGTGGCAGTCCTGCCAGCACCATGGGCAGCGCAATATTCTCGGCAGCCGTCAGGCGCGGCACCAGGTGAAAGCTTTGAAACACAAAGCCAATGCGCTGGCTGCGCACCCGCGCCTGCTCATCGGGCGACAGCGTGGTCACATCACGCCCCTCCAACCGGTACATGCCGGTATTCGGTCGGTCCAACAAACCCAGCAGATTGAGCAGTGTGGACTTGCCCGACCCCGATGGGCCCATGACCGCAACGTATTCACCGGCGGCAATCGACAGATTCAGGTTGCGCAGCGCATGCACTTCGGAGTCCCCCAAATGGAACACGCGCTCGATACCCGTGATCTCGATTTGCGGACTGGTCATTTTTTATTGGCTTTGTCATCGACCACGTACGTGGCGCCGGCTTTCACGCCTTCGCGTTCCAGCGACGTGACGACCCGGTCCCCCGGCACCAGGCCTTGCAGCACCTCGGTGAATTCCCAGTTGGCCAATCCGGCTTTGATCGTGCGCTCCAGCAGCGTGCCATCACTGGTGGCGACCAGCACCTTTGCCCCCTCTTGCAATGCCGAGGTGGGCACGCGCACCACCTTCTCGCGCACTGCCAGCACCACCTCCACATCGGCGCTATAGCCCACCAGCAGGTGCGGCGGCGCCTTGCCCTCAATCAGAATGACGTCGATGTCCACGGTGCGTGCCTGCTTTTCGACCGCAGACACATACGGTGCCACGCGCTTGACGGTGCCAGGGAAGGACTGCTTGGGCAGGGCATCAAAACTGACGCGCACGGTCTGACCGGCGCTGATCTTGGGCGCGTCAACCTCGTCCATGGGCGCGCGCACATACAGGCAAGTGTCGTCGATCAGGTCGATGGCTGGCGGCGTCGGCACACCGGGTGGCGATGGCGTGGAGTATTCACCGACTTCACCTACGATCTTGGCCACCGTGCCGGCAAACGGCGCATACAACACGGTGCGGCTTTGCTCGACGCGCGTGGCGCTGACCTTGGACAAGGTTTGCGCAACATCGGCCTTGGCGGCGTCGCAGCCGGCGCGCCGGGCCTGGGCGTCTGCGCGGGCCTGCTCGTCGCGCGAGCCAGAGACAAAGCCTTGTTTGAACAGCGCGGTCTGGCGATCGGCCTCGCGCTCGGCATTGCTCGCCACGGTGCAAGCCTCGGCCGCATGTTTGCGCGCGGTCTCGACCTGCGTCAGAGCCAGCGCACTTTGCGCCTGCTGGTCGTCATTCCACAGCTTGATCAGCAATTGGCCCTTTTTGACGCGGTCGCCTTCCTTCACGGCCAGCACTTCAATGCGCCCACCCATGGTGGCCGACAGCTTGGTGCGCATGCAGGCTTCCACACTGCCGGCGCGGGTGTTGGCGATACTCGATTCAACGCGTCCCTGACCAATTTCCGCCAAGACCACGGCGATGGGTTTGGGACGCTTGGCCCACCAGATACTACCACCCAGCAGGCAGATGATCAGCAGGGCAAGCACAAGGCGACGAATCAGGGTGGAGGACATGCGGCAGTCTTATGGACGTGGTTGTGCGCCCATTCTAGGAGCGCACGCGCATTTGCCATGTGACCTGGCGCAAGTCAAGTTCAATCTTTGGGCGTGCCCACACACCCAGTGCCCATCACATCACATCAGGCTGATGGTCTTGTCCAGTTCAATGGCTGCATCCAATGCCTCCAGCAATGCCTTGCGCACCTTGCGCTTGGTGTTCTTGTGCGCGGTCATGTTCAGCTTTTTCATTTGCTGGGCGACTTCACTAGCGGCGCTGAGCAATTGTCCCGGCGCCACCACCAGATCCAGAAAACCGGCTGCCAATGCGCCTTGGGGCGTGAACATCTCGGCATTGTTGACCGCGCGTTGAAAAGCCGGCGTGGTCAGCCGATCGCGCGCTATGGCAATGCCCACATGGTGCATGGTCATGCCGATCTTGACCTCGTTGAGCCCGATGTTGTAGGGGCCCTCCACACCAATGCGGTAGTCGGCCGACAGCAGCACAAATGCACCTTTTGCCACGGCATGCCCCGGGCACGCCACGATGATGGGTTGCGGGTGCGCCAACATGCGCCGCGCCAGGGTCGAGCCGGCCGCCACCAGATCAATGGCCTGCTGCGGCCCGGCCATCATGACCTTGAGGTCATAGCCGCCACTGAGAATGCCGGGTTGGCCAGTCAGCACCACCACCGCACCTGCCTGCTCCGACTGGTCCAGCGCGAGGTTGATGGCGGCAATGAGTTCGTGCGAAAAAGCGTTGACCTTGCCATTGTTCAGGGTCAAGGTGGCAATGCCGTCTTCCAGGCTGAAGGCAACGAGTTCGCTCATGGTGGCAGTCTCCCAATAGTCAGGACAGCCAGTCTAACCGCTGCCACCCATCCTGGGTAGCGATTGCACCGGTGCCGGGGTCACCTGCAGTACTGCCCCTACAGCGGCCTGCAGCCTTTCGACTGATGCGCCGGCTATGCGCACGCAGGGCCAGGCTTGCTGGGCCAGCGCACGTTCCAGCGCCTGCTGGACCTTGGCACGCATCTTCCTGCCATCGCGCTGCAGACCGTCTGGCTGCCACGGAAGGTCGGGCTCCAGCAGCAGCGTCAGCGCGTAGCGCGCATGCAGCGCCTGTGCTTGCGGATAGAGGGATGTATCGGCAAACACGCACTCGCTGTACGCGGCTGTCAGCAACGGTGCCGTGTCGCAGAACACCCATCGCCGACTCTGCTGGCGGGCACGGTCTGCCGTCTGCGTCTCCAACCGCAACTGTTCCTGCAGCACATGCTGCTGCTCGTGTTGCATGGGCGTGCGCCCGTGCTGCTCGGTAAACCGGCGCAGGTGCTCAGGCACCCAGAGGCCATCGAAATGCTGCGCCAAGGCCTGGGCCAGCGTCGTCTTGCCCGTGCATTCTGCACCGACCAGGCAAACCAACAGAGGTTGCGACGCCGTCATAAATTGCGGTATTAAAACTCAACCGTGAGCTTGGCCCTGACCGTGCGAGGCGTGGACGGGAACAAGTAGGTGCCGCCCCAGTACTGCGTGGGCGCCTCGCGCCAGTAGCTGCGGTCGGTCAGGTTTTCCACATTCAGGCTCCACTGCGTGGCCTTGCCAATCAGGCGATTCTGGTAGCGCAGACCGGCATCCACTTGCCATGCGGATGGCAGGCTCACGCTACCGTCGGCAGTGACCGTCTTGCCACTCTCGTAGGTGAACAGACCATTCACAGAAAAACCAGGCACCATCGCCAGCTTGTAATCGGCAAACAACGACGCCTTGGCCCTGGGCACATTGGTCACCGACTGGTTGACCAAACTGGGATCGATGGCCGCCGTGTATTTGGCATCCAACAACAGCAGGCTGGCCTGCAGCGACAGCTGATTGTCGACCTTGCCCACGGCCGCCATTTCCACGCCCCGGTGGCGCGCCGTCTTTCCACCACCCACGCGCAGTGGGATGCCGCTGGCCGTTGCCAGGTCGTCGGCATAGGGCTTATCAATGCTGAATGCCGCGGCCGTCAAGAGCAAGCGGTTGTGCGGCTGCCATTTGACGCCCAATTCGGTTTGTTCGCTGGTCAGCGCCGGCAAGACTTGGCCGGCATTGACAAACAAGTTGGGGCGATTGGGCACCGCTTCCAATTCCACGCCCTGCCCCCATGATGCGTAGAACATGGTGCTGTCCGATGCAGCCCAAGACAGCCCAGCCCACGGTGTGGTCACCGTCTGCGCAAAGGCAATGGCCCGCGAACCATCGCTGCGCTCACTGCTGCGGTTCAGACTGCTGGTGCGAAAGCCGACGTAACTTTGCACTTGATTGGTCAGGTTGCTGACCAGCGAGGCATACACATCGACCGTGCGTTCACGGCTATTGGTGTTCAGGTCGTTGGCGCTGCCATCCGACGGCAAGGCAACAGGTGCGTCAATATTGGTGGTGCCGACAAAGTTGTAGGCTTGTTTGGGCGCCAGATCGGTGCGGTTGCTGCGCCCACTGACACCCAGACTCAGCCGGTGCTGCATACCCAGAGCAGACACCTTGCCCTGTACGTTGGCATCCCAGGCCCAGGTGCTGCGCTCCTCGCCTTCGCTGCGGTAGTCGTAGATGTCGACATCACCATTGGCACACAAGCCCGGATACACATAGTTGGCCGCACTGCTGCAACCATCCGGAAAGGCCAGACGGTCTTGTATGACCGTGCGTTGCGTGCTCAGGCCCAGATGCGCCTGCCAGTCGGCGTTGATCTGGTGGTCCACGGCCAGCTGGGCGTTGGTACTGGTGGCCTCAAAAGGCAGCGACCAGGTCTGGTTGTTCAGATTCAGACGTGCATAGTTGGCAGGCGGCAGGGTATCGGCCACGCCATCAGCATTGGCG